>Ga0209755_10000663_pt1 | contig 60550 bp, 49 predicted proteins | sample TergutCo191P1_FD_187301 | JGI IMG/M metagenome (GOLD analysis project Ga0209755, IMG submission 187301) | Cornitermes sp. P1 segment gut microbial communities from Petit-Saut dam, French Guiana - Co191P1 (SPAdes) (version 2) | ecosystem: Host-associated > Arthropoda: Insects > Digestive system...
TTGATTATTATAACAATGAACGGATTCAGATGAGGTTTAAAATGAGTCCTGCTCAATACTTTAAAAAAAATTATGCTCAACAATAAAGTGTGTTTTTATTTTTGTCTACTTGACAGGGACAGGTTCATAATGCTGTATCAGCAATGCAGATTAACATCTATAGACTAAATAATTTAACATTCCATTATGGAGTAAAAAAAAGTTATACCCATGTTGCAAAACGAAGCATTCTTAAAATAAAAAGCCCGCTTGATACTATTTAATCAGCACAAACAGAGTTTGCGTTATCTCTATTGACAAAATAATCACCCTGATATCAGCCGTTTTTAAAAATGCGTTCCTCCGCAACAAACCTAAAAAATGGTAAAAACCTTCCGCTTGACAATAAACAATATTAGATTTTATACTAAACTATGAAAAAAACCGCACATTGGTTAATATTTTATATTTCTACGGTTGTTTTTATCGCGTGCGCTCTTCTTTTCTTTTTTAATACTGATATTTTAAAAAAGAAGCCTTTTCAAACTACCACTTCATTTGACGCGCCCGCCGTAGCTAAATTTGAGAAAGACGGAAATTTATATGTAATAGACAGCGGTTCGTTCCGGCTTGTCTGTATGTCCCCCGACAGAAAAATTCATTACACCATCGAAATAAATAAATTTAAAGAATATACACGCATTATTGACGGCGCAATTGATGATGCAGGGAACCTTTATGTCTACGCAATCGAAGCTGAGTACGATGCCTTGCTTACAAAACGGGATATAATCAGAAAATATGACAATCACGGAAATTTTGTAAAGGACATCATCAGTATAAGTTATAATAATGCTTACACTAATCCGCGCTTGTTTTCACAATTCGGATCATTCCGCTGCGATGACGGCATCCTCACTTTTTCTCAGACCTTAAAAGATAAAGTTATACTTTATTCTTATGACACTTACAGAGACGATCTTCGTTCATCAGAGCTCTACGAATATTCACCGGGAAATGCTTTCTTCAATTTCATTGGAGCTCAGCTTATTCAAAAAGATTTTAACAATTACGCTTATGTCCTGCGGGACGGAGATATTTATGAAGTTGTAAACAGCGCCGCCCCTGTACTGCGCGCATCTTTTAACTGGAGCATAGAAGAAGGCGGTATACATCCCTGGTTTATTTTTTATGATTCAAACGAAAAATTAATTTTTTTTGATATGGGATCAAATTCGCTTTTACGCATTAACAACGATGAAGTTGTCTACGATGAGTCAGGGTTACAGCACGTTGTTCCAAAATCTTTTTTTGAACCTCTTATAGCACAAGGCAAGTTACCATGTCTTAACGGTTTTGGTTTTCATGAAAAAACTTATGCCGGTATCTATGACGATGTTGTCTGGCTTTACGACGGACATAATTTTTCTATATATGACGGCGATTTACATCTTCCGATAGACGAGCAATTTTATATCGCGTTTATTCAAGTTGCTCTCGCTATTGGTATTATTGCTTTTTTTACCGGGCTTTATATTATGTTCATCAAAATACTTGCGCGTTATATATCACTTTTTATAAAACAAACTGTTATAATTATTCCTTTATTAATTATCGCGTTTATAATTGTGTTTACTGTGACATTCAATATTATGACAGAACGTGAAAATGAAAGAATGTTTAATGATATAATCGGGCTTGCAAAACTTTCTGCCGGAATGATTAACGGAGATGATCTCGATAAAATAAAAACCATTAAAGATTTTCATAGTGATGAATATAAAAGGCTTTCCGTTTTAGTAAAAGAAATTGTCGGATACAATGCCGATCCTTGGAACAAAGCATATTACGCTGCAATTTATAAAGGGGAAAATTTTGAATATGTAGTTGTAATTTCCGAAGAAGAATGGAATCTTTTCCGCACCGATGCCCCGACTGAAGGAGAAGACTACGATACATTGATGAGCGGCAAACCAATTGTTGCAACCACCGATTTATATAACGGTAAATGGACTTTTTCCAACACACCGATATATAACAGCGCAGGAGAGATCACAGGTAAGTTTGAAGTCGGTCTTGATATGACAAGTCATGAAATCGGAAACACAAAATTAAAAAGACAGGTTGCGCTTATTACGGCATTTATTTGCATCTTTATTTTGTTTGCCTTAGGCGTAATGGTTTCTGTTGTAGTAAAACAGCTTTCCTCCGTTGCAGATGTTCTTCATGCAATTGCGGACGGAAACAGAAATGAACGCGTGCGTTACAAAGCGCTTGATGAACTTGGCAAAGTGGGACGCGGACTCAATCGGATGGCGGAAGAACTCCAAAATCAATTTGATCGAATAAACCGCTTAAATGAATCAACAATCAGATTTGTTCCTGTGCAGTTCATGGAACACTTAGGCGTCTCTGACATTACAAAGATGAATCTCGGCGATAACGTACAGAGAAATATAAGCGTTTTGTTTTTTGATATCCGTTATTTCTCGGTAAATTCTGAAATGATGACGGCAAGTGAAAATTTTATTTTTATCAATAAGATACTTGGGATTGCAGGACCTATCATCCGCAAACACAACGGCTTTGTAGATAAATATATCGGCGATGCTGCAATGGCTCTTTTTATAAATGGCATAGACGCTGTTCGCGCCGGCATTGAGCTTTATAATACTCTTGTAGTTGATGATGAGACAAAAGTAAAAATCGGAGTGGACGGAATTAATATCGGAGTCGGAATACATTCAGGTTCTGTAATGATGGGTATAGTAGGTGAAAATGAAAGGCTTTCAAGCACAGTAATTTCAGATAACGTAAATCTTACTTCCAGACTGGAAGGGCTTACCAAACAAACAGGTTCAGGGCTTTTATTCACACGCGATACGCTCAATCAGCTTGCAGGATTTGAAACAGAATTTGAATACCGGTTTATCGGCATGGTGCGCGCTGCGGGAGTGAATGAAGTAGTCGCATTATTTGATATGCTCGACGCCCTTCCTCCAGAAGAAAAAAAGGCGCGGCTTTTAACAAAACAATTTTTCGAGTCCGGTGTACGCAAATACCATATGAAAGATTATGCAACCGCTGTAGAACGATTTAAAAAAGTTACAGCAGATGATCCTCAGGATATTTGCGCACAACATTATCTAAACGAAGCAATTGAACATCTTGAAAATCCTGAATTACCGAGTGTGTTTATTTTTAACAGAAAATAGATTTTTATTAAAATCTCAGCTCCCCTGTAATAAAAGAAAATATCTTTCCATTTGTTTCGATTATAAGAGCACCGTCATTATTAATTCCTTTAAGAATACCTTTTACTTCCTTTCCTGAATCGGCCTCCCCGTCAATAAAAATAACATTTTCATCTTTTTTAAACAACCTCTTTTCAAGACGCGCTCTCCAATCTTCACCTAACGGTGTTTCTAGTTCGTTATAAAGCTGTAATAATATTTTTTCCAGTAAAATAAAACGGTCGTTATACGCAATATTGATATTCGCGCATAAAGCAAGGCTTGCCGCTTTTTCTTTTAAATGAGAAGGAAATTCTTTTTGCGCTGTGTTTATTCCAATTCCAAGATGCACATTTCCGCTCTGTGCTTCGCACAATATGCCTGCAATTTTTTTTGAGTTTATTAAAATATCGTTAGGCCATTTTATTTTTACAAGATCAAGTAAAGATGCGTATGAGTTTTCTATCGCTAAAGCAACTGCAAGTCCTGCGCGTAAGGTAAGAGCTGAAGGAATTTTTTCTGCACTTTGGAAACGGAATAAAACAGTAAAAGGTAAACTTTCTCCTTTTTGCATCTCCCATAAACGCCCTCTGATTCTGCCTCTGCCGTTTTCTTGAAAATCAGATGTTATGACCGTACCGTGAGGCTGTCCTTGTGCTTGCAGCTTACGGGAAATATCCATAGTGCTTGTAACGGTTTCTTCATGAAACACAGGCGCATTAAATGGATTATTAATTTTTAAATCAATCATAATAAAGAAGTATAGCATCGATTTGTTTTTTTTGTTAATATATTCCCATGAACTTAGTATGCCTTGACCTTGAAGGAGTCCTCGTCCCTGAAATCTGGATCGCTTTTTCGCAAGCGACAGGAATCGGCGAATTGCGCAGAACTACAAGAGATGAACCTGATTACGATAAGCTGATGCAATTCCGCCTTGAAATATTAAAGAAAAACAATTTAAAACTTCCTGATATTCAAAAAGTAATATCCGGTATGCAGCCTCTTTCCGGCGCTTTGGAATTTGCAAATTCATTGCGCGAAAAAACACAGCTTGTTATTCTTTCTGATACTTTTGAACAATTTGCAAAACCATTAATGCAAAAACTTTTACTGCCTACCCTTTTTTGCAATTCATTAAAAATAGCAGAAGATCAATCTGTAACAGGATACACATTGCGCCATCAAAACGGAAAAAAAGAAGCGGTACGCGCGTTTAAATCAATGAACCTCCGCGTTTTTGCAGCAGGCGACTCATTTAACGATCTTGCAATGATAAGAGAAGCCGACGGCGGTTGTTTATTCCGCGCCCCTGAACAAATTCAAAAAGACTGTGCAGATTTAATTTGTGTTGATACATTTGAAAAGTTAATGGAAGTTATTGATAAATTTTTAAAATAAATATTTTATTTTTGTTCGATAATCTTTTTTAATTTGTGATCGCTGTGCCGCCAATCTTTGCTTGTTTTTACTCTTAAGTCCAGATCTATCTTCCATTCAAATATTTTTTTTAACTCTTTTAATGATGCAAGACGGATTTTTTTTATCATTTCCCCGCCTTTGCCTACTACCATGCCTTTTTGGGATTCGCGTTCGACAAGAATAAATGCTCTTACCCAAACATTATTTTCTTTCAGTTCCATATCCGCTATTTCTACATAAAGCGAATGAGGCAGTTCCTGCCGCAGACGGTTGATCGCCTGCTCGCGGATTATTTCTGCAATTCTAAATCCTGCTTCCTGATCGGTGTAATATTCATCGCCGTAGAGCGGCTCTCCTTCGGGTGCTATTGCGTATAACGCACAGAGCAGTTCTTCTATACCATCACCTGTAACAGCAGAAATAGCGTGAATATTTTCACTTGCGATCATCGGTAATTTTAGCGATAAAAATTCTTTTGCGCGGTTTAAGTCCGCATTGGGAGCGTCCGTTTTATTAATTGCGATAATAGTTTTGTCAGATAATTCCAACTCATTTTGTGCAAGAAGGGAGGCAACTTCCTCTTCTTCAAGACCCGGAGCGCGGCTTGCGTCTAACACATAGAGAACAAGATCGCTTTCTGCAAGGGAACGCTCTGATACTTCCATCAATTTTTTATTCATTTTTTTTGCACTTGAATGCCTGCCCGGAGTATCAACAAAGATCAACTGTCCTTCATCGCGGTTAACTATTCCGCGAATTGCATTTCGTGTCGTTTGCGGTACATTGCTTACAATTGCAACTTTTTCGCCGCACATTTTATTTAACAGAGTGGATTTTCCCACAGAAGGTCTTCCGATTATCGTAACAAACGCGCATTTTTTTTCCATTATTTTACAACCATCACTTTTCTAATTTCGTCTATGTCAGGAGCTACAACACGCACAAAGTACATTCCGCGTGCAACCGATCTTCCGCCATTATTTGTTCCGTCCCATGCATCGGTATATTCTCCCGCCGCTCTGTATTCATTGCGTCTTATCGATTTTACCAATGTCCCGTCTAATGTATAAACTTGAATTGTCACCCTTCCCGGACGCACAAGATTATATCGGATATAAGTTGTTTCTCTGTTATTAGAATTTATTACGTTATTCAAAATTGTAACACCGCCGCGCTGCAACCTTATATCTTGAACATCAAAACTGAACGGGCGGATCAGAGTATACCAATTATGCGGTACTTCTCCTCCTAATGGAATATCAAGACGGGCAATAAACATATCAGAATTTATGAAACGGAAAATAAATTCAACTTTATTTCCACTGTTTATTGGATCTTCTAATATAAAATTATATAAAGGAAAATTTAAAGAATTTGTAATTATTCTATTTATATTATTCTCATTATATACAGGAGTAAAATTATAAAGAAGGTTATTTCCGGGAAGCCAAAGCCCTCCTTGACTTCTGCCTCTTACAGGCATCTCTTTCGGATAACGCAGAGTTTCAGGAACATTGACAGACCAAGAGATTTCAAGATTTGAGTTTCCTGCAATACCGGAATTTACTTGCAATTCGATCTGTCCGCGCGTTCCTACTAACGGTTGGTTTGCTTCAAGATATTTTGTACCGTCAAATTCCCATATTAAATCAGTGTCCGTATCATCTTTTTGCCAAAAATTATTATTGATAGAAATGTTATCTGATTTCTTATGACGTGCCCAAACCGGCCACACAAAATAATCCGATGAGCTGCTGCTTGCAGGAGGAAGTGATACAAGTACATCTGTACTGCGGCGTTTTTTGTTATCTGCATTAGCGCATAACGCATGAGAGCAACTGCCGTCAAAACAATCAACCAGTACTATACCGCCGTTGTTTAATCTATTTACCATTTCAGGTGTTAATAATTTATTAGGCGGCAAAAAAACATCTGTAGGGTTATTTACATCATCATCTTCTGTAACATCATAACCTGTTACATGGCTGTTTCCTGTATATGTTTTATATTGAGTATAATTCCAATTTACAGGATAGCGCGGAGAGGGATAATACATAAACATCTCTGAATCTATTTTTTCATCAAACCAATCAAGCGCGCGTACTCCCAGATCGCTTAAACCTTCAAGTGTAAAATATTCGTCAGGAGGTGTATTTATTCCTATTGCGGGAAGTTTCGCTAAATCTGCGGCGTTAGGTGAAGAATCCAGTTCTAAAAGATAGCTTAACGTACCTTCAGGAATTTTTATAAAATACTGTTCTGCCTCTTGATCAAAAGGATAATATTCAAGTGCGAATAAATAAGAATTATTTTTATCAATTTCTGAATAACTTTTAAAATTCTTTCCGTCTATTATCAATGTATCGGTGTAAGCGGCTACAGGCTGTGACATTTTTATAAATGTTTGAGGATGTCCCGGTAAGGTGATAACGTAACTTACACGCGGAGGGATTGTATTTGTCGTTGTAAAGAATTCATCTTTGTCAACATCACCTGTAATTGGATCGCCTACCAATAATGTTTGCGTAACCATATCTTTAAGAGATTCATTTCTTGTTACCCACCACTTAACTGGTTCGCCGCCATAATGTTCTGTCTTTTCTTCAATGTATATATAGAAAGAAAGACCATCGCTTGCATCCATTGTTAAAGCATTGACTATATCAAAACCTGGAGTTGGATTAATTGTCGGGCGTGAAAGATCGACCTTATATCCTTCAACTTCGACAGTAAATTTACTGAAATCACCGTTTAAGGCAACATTTGTCTGCACACGAATCCTGTCCGCCCTCCCGTTGCCGTTACTGTCTTCAATAAAACTGTAAATTATTTTTCGCACTTCAACCCAATCATAATTAAAGAAACCTATAATGTTTCCTTCTCTTTCTGCGAAATAAGGAATTGCATCAAGATGCATAGTATCTACAGCAATCGGTATACGCTGATTCCATGCATGGCTAAATAATATTTTTACATAAGAAATATTCATCGTCCGATGACTTGAATGTCCTCCATGAGATACAAGATTAAAATTCCAAAATTTTATATTTTCTTGATTATCAGTTTTTAAATTTCTTGGGATAGGATTAATTCTCGGAAGGCTGTCATCTTCTATCCCGCTCTCTGCTCCGGGAGGAACATTTGGAGGTACTGTAGAAGGATATACAGAAGTCCAGCCTAATGTTCCTGTATACCTAGTTAATGTCACATAACCGTTTTTATTCGGTAAATTACTTTTACCGTTTACATCAAATGAATGAAGAAAAATATGCTGATCTGGATGCAATGAAAATTGAATTACAGCTCCGATATCACCTAACTCTTCGTACTTAAATGTTTGCCAAACAGTATTGCCGATAATTTCAAAAAAAACATTATCATCCGCAAACGATTCTTTTTTTAATTCGACAAAGCGGTCTGTATTTTGAGTAAAAGCATTCATATTATATGATGAAACAGGATTTCCGCTTATAGTTTCCGGCGCATTAATAATTTTCCAACGGCTTACTTTCTTACCGTTCTCATTTAATTCTGCAAATAAAGTAATATTAAAATCATCTGCATGAAGAATTCCATTTGGGTTTAAATACTCTATCTGCACTTCCCCGCTGATTTCCAAATCGTTTTTTAATGTTGTTTGCGAGCTGCTCTTTACATGAAGGCTTCCTATCTTTTGATGAGCTGTTAATTCTTGAGTATTTCCTGCCATCTCAATAATTAATTGCGGATGAATTCCTGTAATAGTGTCTTCTATTATTACATTCCCTTTAGCGCTTATCGTCGCCCAGCTGTTATTATTAACAATAAAACTACTGCCGGCTAAATTGACGTTATGCGCAATTAATTTCGAGCCTGAAAAAAGATTTAAAGTTCCGTTGATTCCTGCAAATTGATTTAACGCTCCAGTGCCTCCCATGTTCCAAGTACCCGCACTTACGTCAAGAATGGAAGCATTTCCTGCATTTTGAGAAGTTTCCGCTTCTAAAATAAGGATTTTACCGCTTTTTTGTTCTATTGTTGTGTTTACTTTCACATAACTGTTTGCCGCTATTGTTACATTATCAAGAACGCCGCCGCTTGAAAATTCCAGCGCGGCATTTTCTGAAGAGCCGCCTTCAAGAGTTAGCAATGAATCTCCTGATACAACTGATACACCTTTTTTTAATTCAACCTTTCCGCCATTGCGATGTATTAATATCTTTAAAGAATTATTAAAAATAGAGACTTCGCCGGTAAAACTTATAACAGATGTGTTTTTATTTTGATTGTCATTTACAATATTGCCCTTTAAAACAACATCACCGTTTCCCTGCTGAATAAAAGAGCCGCTGATTGTTATATTTCCATTTTGTGTATATTCATCACCGTTTTCTATTGTAACTTTTTCTGCTTCTAACTCACCGTCTATTGTTATTTGCTTGTCTGCTTTTATTAATACATTATCACCTAACTTTATAGATTCATTAAAAATAATATTATTAGAAGCAGTTAATATAACATCGTCACCTAACTCTGCAAACTCGTTAAAATTAATGTCATTTGAAGCAGTTAATATAACATTGTCGTCTAACTCTGCTAATCCGTCAAAAACAATGTTATTTAAAGCTGTAAATTTAACATTACCGTTTAATTGTATGCTTCCTGCTGTTGTTATCTGCGCGGTTATATTAACAGCAGATAGTTCTGCACCGCTGCTGATAACAAGGTCTGTCCCCGTAAAATTAAAATTGTTTGTATATTTCTGAGAAGCGCCGATTACAGCAGTTCCTTCTATTTGGGTATAACTATTTGCAAATACCGGACTGTTTATACTGAATACGGTATCTCCCTTTTTTATGGTTATATCACCTAACAGAGCGGCACTCGTCCCTACATCTCCCTTTATTGCTATAGTTCCTGACGCTTCCAGTGTTAAATCACCTGCGTTATCTGCAAATATGTCGCTTACGTCAATACTTAGTGCCAGTACATTGTTTAAGTTTAACGTTCCGTTAAGCAATGTTAATTTTTTATCTTTTGTGTCAAAAGCGGTATCGATTCTGATATCTGCATCAAGAAATTTTATACCGCCGCTTCCATGGTTTAACACAATTGAATCTGAAATATAATTTTGATGAATTTCGATAAATCCGGACCCCGATCCCGGAACCGCACTTGAATCCATGCAGTTAAAAATATTAATATTTGCCCCTAAATTACCGGCATTAATAATGTATATATTTGAATTTATACCGGCATTGAAAGTCCTACCCCGTATATTATTTGAATTAATAAAAATATATGTACCTGCCGTTAAACCATGCCCTGTATTGTTAGGTGAATATACAATATGACGGTTACCTATAGCATGATAATGTATATGTCCGTTAGATACATTACCGGTATATGTAGATGTATTAGAAACATTTGCACATACTTCGCCGCTTGAACCAAGTGTTATACTGCCGGTACCTTCTAGAATATCAGCAGAAATATAAACAGATGCGTTTGTGCCTTCAGGATTGGCACTGGCTGTATTAATAGTACTGTTTATTGAAACTTTTCCGTTATTAGCTGTAAGCGCCAAACTAAAACAATTAATCGCTCCATTTACATTGATATTAGCTCCAGTAGAAATATTAACAGCTCCCCCCGTTCTGCTTATACTGGCAATTGTTAAATCAATATTATTGTAAAACCGTACAAGCCCTCCTGTACCCGTTATTTCCAGCATTCCTGCTTCATTATTTCCTTCAAGAATTATTTGACCGCCTGATGCCATTTTCAAAGAGCCGGTTTCAATTATCCCTGTTTGGTTTATCGTTCCTGTCACATTAAGATCAATATTTTTTGTATTAATTGTCTCAAGTTTAATAATTGATAAATTCCCGGTATGGTTTATTATAATATCCCCTGCAGCACTTGCCACGCTTAAATTAAATGTTGGATTATCGGAATTCATTTCTATGTCACCTAACGCTTCTGCAATGATTCCTGTTCCGGAGACATTACCGTTAATAGAAATACTTCCGCCGCTTGAAGATAGTGTCTGAGGATATGTTCCGTTTAAAATAATATTTCCATCAATATCCAAATTACCGATAGTGTAAATATTATTATGTATTGTACTGTTTCCGGCAACAGAATAAAAATTTGCATTTACAGTAAGTCCCGATAATCTATTACTTGCTGTTCCTGCATTATTTTCAAACTGAACATCAGCATCTGTTATCGTTAGTTGATGTGAACCGTTAACAGTACCTGCAAATCTAACAATTTTATTATCAGTTCCGCTTCCTCTTTTCAAAATTAAATCTGTATTTAATGTTACATTCCCGGAAAATGTTTGATTACCCGCAACTCCGCTTACACCTGAGCTTAAGGTTCTTGGACTTGCCCCTGCAATCGTTACATTGCCTCCGTAGGATTGAATACCGCCGGTTGTAATGTCTTTGTATATTGTTGTATTTCCGCCGCTTATTGTTAAATCTCTTAAATTTACAACTTCATCAAATTGAACATTTGCATTTGAAATTGTCAGCGAATGTGTTCCGCCGGTTACGGTCTTTTGAAATGTTATTAATGAATTTCCGGCACCGCTTTTTATTAAGTTTAAATTATTGCCAAGCGTTACCGCCGCATTATAAGTTTGATTTCCTGTTGCAGTAATTGATGAACCGTTAAACTCAATATTAGTGCTGTTAATGTCTATATCTCCGCTGAATACAGACGATGAAAAAGTAACATTATTTGCACTTACTACCGTAATATCAGAAACATGAGTTGAACTCACACCGATTTGCCCTGAAAAGGAAATATTTCCCGTTCCTGCTTTTAACTCAAGAGCGCCTGCCCCGGAAACAGCAGGAGTAACAGAATTATTTGAAAAAATAATGTTTCCGTTACCTGCACTTGAATCCAGAATAATATTTGCGTTTACAGCGGCAGTTCCTGCAAAACTTATAATACCGTTAGTTGAAATGTCAGAAGAAATTTCACTTGAGCCGCTTGCAACAGTCTGTGTAAATGTTCCGGCAGATAAATTTGCATTGTTCGTTATGACTAAATGTGAACCGGAAAAAGAAAATGCGCCCGTATAATTCTGTGCAGCCTCAAAGCGCGCGGTGCCGTTTTGCTGTGTATAACTGTTTGCGTTTATAGAATTATGAAATAAAATATCTCCGCTTTCAACAGTAATATGATTAACACCGCTTACCGATCCTGTTATCGTAATAGACGGGCTTTCAAGTATTATACTATTCCCGCCTCCTGAAATTCCGTTACTGATAACAATTTGTGTATTTGTTTTTATTTTACTCTCATTGTTTACATTATTTATCAGTGATAAGGTTTTACTGTTTGTATTAAAATTACCTGAACTCATAATAATATCAGCATCCGAAAGCCTGATCCCCCCGCTTCCGGCGTTAAGAATTGCAGAAGCCGCGTGATAATTATTGTGTATCTCAATAAAACCTGCGCCTGATCCCGGAATAGAACTTGCATCTGTACAGTTAAATGTATTAGAAAATACATTAACAGCATCAACGATATAAATATTACGATCAATTCCTGCAAAAAATGTTGTATTCTGATATTCAGTTGAATCGATAAATACATAAGCTTGAGCTGTTACAGAAGAGCCGGTATCTGCCGGTGAATATACAATATGCCGTTCTATAACATGAAAATATAATACATTGACATTATCATTAATTATTACATTACCTGTTAATGATTCAAGTGTAATACTATTGCTGTTTACCGTTCCATTAATTTCAATATCATTTATTGACTTTAGATTTAACGCTCCGCTTATATTAACTGTCCCTAAATATATTTCATTTCCCGATTCAATAATAAGGGAATTTCCTGTTATACTTCCTCCAGCCTGATGAAAACTGCCTGCATTTATTATTCCGGAAATTGTTTGAACAACTCCGCCTGTTGTTTGATTAAATACTCCTGTTACATTTAAAGTATGCGTATTTAAATCCAGCGTACCCGCGCTATTCAATGCGCCGATGTTTCCTGAATTTGAGCCTAATATAAATGTACCGCTGATATTAATAGTTAAATTTGAAATATCATTTGAACCGCTGTTTAATATAAGTGTTCCATCAATAATAATATTATTTGAATATACATCTACGCCAGCGGTTAATGTCCCGTTAACTGTTATTGTTCCCGTTATTTCAATTCTATTTAAACCGCTTGTAACAAGAGAAGCATTACCTGTAATTTGAAGTTCATCAATTTCAATATCGCTAGTTAAATTAATAATTCCGTCATTAATGTTCGCGGTATCATCAATCCCAGGATAACCGTCTCCAAATGTTAAACTGGTTTCATTAAACCAGTTTGTTTCATCATCCCAATCACCGGAAACGCCGTCATCCCAAGTATAAGTAACCTGCCCCCAAAGTGCGGCACAGAGAAATAAAAAAAATATAGAAAAAACGAATTTCTTCATCAAAAAATTAAAATCCCGCATAATATAACGAAGTTTCCTGCTTTTAATATCGGCACAAACAGAGTTTGCAATTTACGCTCCCTTTTCTATAATGTATCATTTTATAGGGAAAAAATCCTATATGTGCAAAGAACCTTTAAAGTTAAACTGAATAAAAAGGAGGAGGCATGAAAGCGTTATTTATAGGCGGGACAGGCACAATATCAAGCGCGATTTCGCGTCTTGCATTGGAATTGGGCTGGGAACTTTACCATTTAAACCGAGGTAGCCGCAAGGGCGAGTTTGCCGGTGTTAAACAAATCCAATGCGATATCAGAACCGAAGATGCCGGCGTTATCAGAAAAAAAATTGAAAGCGAGCTCGGAGGCAAAGAAAAATTCGATGTTGTTGCGGATTTTATCGGTTTTGTACCCGATCATGTTTCCAAAGATTTTGATATTTTTAACGGTTTATGCAGGCAGTTTATTTTTATCTCGTCCGCCTCAGTATACCAAAAACCGCTTTCATCCTATCTTGTAACAGAAAGCACTCCCCTCTCAAACCCTTTATGGAAATATTCCCGCGATAAAATCGCCTGCGAAGAGTTTCTTACCGGCAAGTACAGAGACTGCACTTTCCCGGTAACGATAATCCGCCCAAGCCACACTTACGATGAGCGCAGCGTCCCGCTCGGTGTTCACGGCTCCAAAGGCAGCTGGCAGGTATTAAAAAGAATGATGACAGGCAAAAGCGTCATTATTCATGGCGACGGCACAAGTTTATGGACGCTTACGCATAACAGCGATTTTGCCCGCGCCTTTGTCCGCCTTATGGGAAACATTCATGCAATCGGGGAGGCGTTGCACATAACATCCGATGAAAGCGTCACATGGAATCAAATTTATCAGGTGATAGCGGATACTTTAAATGTTGAATTAAAAGCTTTTCACGCTGCAAGCGGCACGCTCGAAAAATTATCAGAAGGACGCTACGATTTTCAAGGAAGCCTGCTCGGAGACAAAGCCAACTCCGTTGTTTTTGACAACACCAAAATAAAACGCCTTGCCCCTGATTTCTGCGCCAAAGTGCGCGTAGATGAAGGAATCAAAATGACCGTTGCCAATGTTCTGTCTCATCCTGAACTGCAAACAGAAGATGTTGAATTTGATCAATGGTGTGATAAGGTAATAAAAACGCTCGGTTAATTACAGACATTCATCACGGCTTTAGAGAATTAATAGGGATAACATAAATACCGTCTTCGCGCTTTATTCCAAGCCCTCCGCCTGTTATAACTGCAAGACATGAAGGCTCTCTTGCACCGTTTAGGATCATTTTGTTTTTTAATCTATTTAATGTTTGAGCCGCTGCCTCAATTTGATTTTCACCTAACTTTATCTCAAAACCTCCCCATGAGCCGTCCTGCATTTCTATAATTGCATCTGCTTCCAAATTACTGTTATCCCTGTAATGGTAAAGAGAACCGCCGTGATACTCTGCATAAGCATAAAGATCCCTCATGCAAAGATTTTCAAACATAAAACCATAAGTATTTAAATCATCAAGCAAATGCCGTCTTCCTATACCAAGCGCTGCAATAGCCAAAGAAGGATCTGCAAACATTATTTTTGATTGACTTCTAATTCTTGTTTTTGAACGGATACCGGGATCCCATCCGGGTATATCCTCAATTACAAAAATACGTTTTAGATCGTTTAAATACTGCTGAACACTATTTCGCGATAATGAAATTTCAATATTGGTTTGCCTGCTTCTACCGTCTCCGTCATAATCTGCTGTTAATGTACTTTCATTAACGGTTGTCGAATTATTTCTGGCAAGTGATTTTATCAGTATATTTAATTTAACTGAATTTCGTTTAGAAAAATCACTGTTAAATAAATCATTCTTTAAAATCGCGTTAATGTATTCGGCAGAAACACTTCCTGCTTTTTCGATCGGTAAATTAAGCGTTTGAGGCCATCCGCCGCGGATTGTAATATCAATAAGATGAATAAGTTCAATATCGGCGGCAAATGGTTTTATTTTCTTGCCGGAAAAAACATTTGCTAAAGATACAGCTCCTGTAGAATCACCTGATTCAAAAAGCGTCATCGGACGCATACGAATAATAGCAATTCTGCCGGCTCCGCTATGCTTGTAAGATTCGCGCGAAGGCGTAACAGAACCGGTTAATATATATTTTCCAAATCCGGGTTCTTTATCAATATTAAATCTGACGGCATCCCAAATACCGGGAACTTCCTGCCATTCATCTATAACATGAGGTGATTTTCCGTATAAAACAAGAGAAGGATTTATCTCTGCCCTTGTTTTATTGGCATAATTTCCTGCAGGATCCATAATGTAAGAAACGCTGTTTGCATGATTTAACGATGTCCATGTTTTTCCGCACCATTTAGGACCTTCTACAGAAACTGCACCAAAGAGTTTTAAATACTCAGAAATTTTTTTATCTGCAAGCCTTGCTTTATACCCTTCTTTCTTAATAGCCATATAAATATCCTAATTTGAGTATAATAAAAAATGAGCAAAAAGCAAATGAATTTTTGTGCAAAAAGCAAGTCAAAAAATGAGCAAAAAGCAAGTGAATTTTTGTGCAAAAAGCAAGTGTTACTCACATCTTCTTCACGTCAGACCTCTTATGCTCCCGCATAGCAAGAACTACGATAATAACAAACAAGGCAATAAAGAAGAAAATCGAGAAAAAGAGCGCAAAAAGGTTATTATCATTTTTATCCTTAACTTCTTCGGGAGCGCCAACTATCAAAATTGAAGGATCGACAGGCACTCTGTTATCAGTAAGGATGATAACAAGGCAAATTATTAAAGCAATGATCATTGCAGCAAAAGCGCCGAGTGCTGCAAGACGTGTTTTAAAGTCCGATTTTTTATCAAGGGCCAGATAAATCATTGCTCCCACACAAATTATCCCTATTAATACGCCAAAAAACATTTTTTACCTCTTTACACGTATATTTTCGGATAAATAACGAGCTGTTATTAGACACGGTTTGTCAGAAACGTATACTGCTTCATTGTAACTTGTCAATTTCAAAAATGTATGTTATCATAAGACCAATCTTATTAAAATGCGAGGTTCAAAATGGCTCATAAAATCAGTGATTCTTGTGTAAATTGCGGCGCTTGTACAGCAGACTGCCCGATGGAAGCGATTTCCGAAGGTGACGGACAGCATGTAATCGATCCTGCAAAATGTTCAGATTGCGGCGCTTGCGTCAGTTCCTGCCCTACAGATTCAATTTCTGCAGGTTAAGATTTGCCAAAGCAAAGTATGCAGGTATCCGGAACAGGCAAGGGCATATCCCTTGCCTTTTTTTTACTTATAATAATCAACCTTTGTTTCAGCCTTCCTCTTTCCGCTCTGGATTATCCGGAAATCAGGCGGCTTGACCCGACCGACATCGGCTTCAGGCAATTTATTAAAGATGTCGAGGCTAACAGAAGACGGCTTGCCGGCGCAAGAGCGCAGCCTTTGCAAGCGGCGGAAAATTTGACGGTTTACCAATATACAACAAGACAAAATGATGATATTTTCTTCCTCGCCGCACGCCTCAATATCCCTTATTCGGCTTTATGCAGTTTAAACAGGCTAAGCAGCCCGGCATCCCTAGAAGCGGGAATGACAATTTTGCTGCCTTCATGCCCCGGAATTTTTCTCCCCTCTGTTATCGGCTCTGATTTTGAAGCGATAATAAGGGCAGCCCGGCAAAATACAGACAGCGCACGAACAGATTCTGTCGAGTTAAGAATCAATTTTTCCGGAAGACAGGAAATCTGGCGTTTTTTTCCCGGCGAAGATTTTACCCCTACAGAAAGAACTTTGTTTTTACATTCGGGGTTCAGGTTTCCTTTACGGTCATACAGGCTGACAAGCCCTTACGGTATGCGCAACGATCCTTTCACGGGCGCTCTTTCAATGCATCAAGGGATAGACCTTGCCGCTCCTGAAGGTACTGAAGTTTTTGCAGTAGCCGACGGCACCGTTGCTTCACTTGGCTTTGACCCTATTTACGGAAACTACATCATTATCAATCATAGTAATAATATAAGCAGCCTCTACGGACATCTGCAAATTATTGATACAGTCTTGCGATCAGAAGTAAAATCAGGTAATCTTATAGGTAGAGTAGGATCTACAGGTTTATCAACAGGTCCTCATCTGCATTTTGAGCTGCGGCAAGACGGGAGAGCATTTGACCCAGCAGGAAGGCTCCGTCCCTGAATTTTGACGGAAAGAAAAAAGAGGTTTTTGGGTTATGCCGGCTGCATTTTTATTATTCTCTTTATTGCTTTTTATTTCGGGAATAAACATATATCCTCAATCTTTCCGCACAATTGTTGAAGGTTCTGTAGAAATAACGTCTGAAAGAATTTCTGAAACTCCTGTTACTATCAGTACAAACGGCTCTGTTATTATCAACATCGGGACAGACCCGCGTTTTTTAAGAGGCGTAGAACTTGAAATCTCAGCTCCGGCAGCATGGGTGCAGCCCCGTTTCAGAAATATGCTCATCATGTCAATCTGCAATGATCTTTATCCTAAAAGCGCCTCAGGTATCACAGATTTTACAAGCAGACAGCTCGCAACTGCCCCGCTGCCTTCACGGCTGTCAATCATTTATCATATTCCTGTCAGGACTAATCACGGGCTTAGAAATACTACTTCTGTAATTGTTCCGACTGCAATTATACAGCCTGAGTCTTTCCCTATACTTTTTAATCTTAGACCGATTGATAAAGGCTTGCCTCCTGAAGTAGAAAATATGACTTTCAATGTCACTGCAAGAGCGATTTTCAGCGATGAGGGAGCTGTAAGGCTGGAACCGCGTTATCCCCCTCAGTTAAGAAACAGACCTTTTACAGTACTTATTAACGATAATGTTATTACCAATATTCTGGAAGATATTATTTTAAGGGAAGGGGAGAACCACCTTGTAATTATTTCGGAAAATTACCGCAATGAAAGCCGCCGCTTTATCGTAGAAAGAGGGAAAATCATCGATCTGATTATTGAATTGCAAGACCCGGCGCCCATCATTATTTTTGAAGGTCCTCAAAATGCTCAAATTTTCTTTGATAATGTCCCGATTGTTCAAAACCGCGAACCTATAATAGCAGAACCGGGCAGCCATGAGATAAAATACCAGATCGGAGATTACACTATAATAAGATCGATAAATGTCCAGCGCGGCAAAACCTACCGTATCGCCCTGGATGTGAATTTAAACATCATAGAAGAAGATTAACCGTCCTGACAAACCGTATTTTCATGTCAAAAATAATTAGAAAATAACTCTTTAGAGAATCATACCCTGTTGCCGAAAATTAAAATGTCGGGATTATAGTTCCCCTCCCAAATCACTATAGTTCCGATTGCCTCAAGGGCATGGAGCTGTTCGATACTTGTCGGACAGCTCTTTTTATTTTTATGCCGATAAGATATAATACCCCAATGAAACAAAAACCCCCTCATAAAACAAATGAAACTGAAGGCGGTGAAGATGTAAACTCCGTTTATGCAAACACTGTTTGTGCAAACTCTGTCAGCCCTGTAAAACTCAAACCTATCATGGGTATCCGCCCCGGTGTATACCTTACAGTTCTTTATTCTATAATTTTGCTATTAATTATCTTTTTTTTACTTATATTTCCGGGTCTTAATAATAAACTTACAGCAGCACTAATAGTTAAAACTGAACCGCAAGGGGCTGCAATCAGGGTTAATGATGTCTACATGGGGCTTTCCGGCAGTAAGATAATACTCCCAAAAGGGACTTACACAATAGAGGCTGTCATGCCCGGTTTTGAAACTGTAAAAACTGTTCAGGAAATACCGGGGCGGATCTTCGGCTCTGCTTTTTTTCCCCGTCTTTCAAAAATCGATCTTAACTTAAAAACAGCCGACCCCATATCCGCTTTCGCACTGCAAGCCGCAGATTTTGCACAATGGTCTTTTGCAGGAGAGCCGACTGTTGCATGGCAGGTCCCAATGAGTCTTTCAGAAGGTGCTTACAGAGTAGGTCCTTATGCGGAAAATGTAAAAGAGGAATTAAACCAAATATTGCTTGTTTCTTCGCGTTTTGCAGTCACTAAATCTTCTTTACGCGATCTGCTCCGCGCTAAAATCCTGATAGATAATAAAGGCAATGCGCCCTCCCCTGTTTCGCTTATCGGCTCTATTTCCGATATGCTTGGCTTTTTATCAAATACTTCGCCTAAAAGCGCCCAATGGCTTTGCACAATGCTGCCGCAGGAACTTTCTGCAATTATCGTAAATTCAAACTGGTATAAAAACGAATCAACATCTCCTGACTCCGGCATTTCTAAAGAACCGGACAATATCGCATCTTTGGGTAATTATCAAATCAGGCGTTTTTCTTTATTAGGTGTTAATTTTTCAACACCGGCTTTTCCGGAACAGCGCGGTTCTTTAGAAACGCAGAATTTAACTCCTTTTTACGATTTATTTCCGATCAGCTATATGATAAGCGAAACCTCTGTTACATCATCATTATTTGAAACCTTCCTAAACGAAAACCCTGAATGGAAAGAACATAAAACAAATTATGTTCCCGATGAAATTCAAGAATTCCCTTTTGAAATTAATGAAAATATTGTTACAGGAATTACATGGTATGCGGCACAAGCGTTTTGTAAATGGCTTACAACGCATCTCCCCTCTTCTTTGGCAGATATGGAAGTCCGCTTACCTACAGAAAAAGAATGGCGTTATGCTTCTCTTAGCAATAACAGAATGTATAACCCTATCCATAATCAATTCGGCGGATGGGAATGGAGCGCCGATCCTTATGCTCCTTTGGCACATATGCTGGAGCAGCGTGTTTCAGAAAAAGCGGTACAAGCGGTCGGCTCTCCTGAACGTACAATAACAGGCAGACCGCTTTCTGCTTCGTTAAATCAAACTAATTTATCTCCTAACGGCTATTCTTTACCGGCAGATTTATCATCGCCCTTTGTGACATTCCGCACTGTAATCGCTCCTAAAGCAGACAGGTGATATTATGGGCGGCGAAAATATTAAAATAATCGCGCAAAACAGAAAAGCGCGTCACAATTATCAAGTAGACGAAACCTATGAATGCGGCATCGAACTTTTAGGGACAGAGGTAAAATCATTCAGAGACGGGAAAATCTCTTTTCCCGATGCTTGGGCAGAAGTGATAAACGGCGAAGTATGGCTTCGCTCGCTCATAGTCGCAGAAAACCCTTTTTCATCGGTTTTTAATCATGCGCCGGACAGAAAAAAACGCCTTCTCCTTCACAAGGCGGAAATCAAAAGGATACAGCGTAAAGTTGAAGAAAAAGGCTACACTTTAATCCCTATGTCTTTTTATTTTAAAAAAGGAAGGGTAAAGGTTGAATTGGGTTTATGCAAAGGAAAAAAAGCTTTTGATAAACGCGCCGATATCCGCGAAAGAGATGTCAGACGCGATATTGAAAGGGAATTCCGTCACGGAATTAGATAGACACAATTAGCGCCGATTATTTTTAAAGAAATAACTAAAATCAACCGTAAATCGTAGCATGAGATTCTTTAAATACCTCCTTGGAATTTGGACAGCGGTTGCTATCTATACGGTTTTTTCTTTCTTTGCCGGTCCAAAAGGCTTATCTGCATACAATTACCTTTTAGTAGAAAAAGAGCACCAATGGAATAACATTAAAGAATTAGGGATTATGAACGAAGAACTGGAAAGAAACAGAAATAATCTGTTATATGACCATGACACATTATTAGTCCAAGCAAGACAAATGGGTTACGGGCATGAAAATGAACGTTTTGTCCGCATAGTCGGATTAAATAACATAAAACCTATCCCTGCAGAAGTAGGTAATATCTATACTGTTCAAAAACCTGATTTTATTTCCGACCGTTATATAAAAATAACAGCAATTTGCATAGGTTTTTTAATATTCGCTTTCTTTTTTATGATGGAATTCATAGAAAAACGCTCCCGCTAATAATTCCATTGACAACAATATTCCCATGAGTTATCATCGTAAATAGTAAGATAATCTACTGAAAATAGGAAATTCTACCGATAATTAACAATAAGTGTTAATTTAGGGAGTGGTTCATGGCAAGTAATAAAAAACCTTCGATATACTCTGATCGCAGTAGTATAGGTTCAGCAAAAGAATTAGATGAATACGGAGTATGGGTAAAAAGCGAACCACAGGTTCTTTCAGGGGATTTAAGCGATGACAGTTTACCCGGCGATGATTTTGCTGATGACAATTTAGGTTCATTTGATGATGCCGTACTGGATTTAAACGATACACCTCAATCAGAAGACAACACAGATTTAAATATAGATTTTCCGGATGACATTGATAATATAGATATTGACGCCAACAATGATATGTTAGGTGAACAGCCCGATCTGGAAGATTTCGCTTCTACAGATAACGAAACCAAAGACTCCTCTTCAATCGAGATAGAAGACACAAACTTTGATGAATTTGAAGCTCCGGATTCTACAGAAGATCCTCTTGATAGCCTTGATAGTTTTGATTTACCCGATGAAGAAACCGTTGATATTGATATACCTTTAGCAACTGACGATCTTTCATCCGATGATTTATCATCAGACGATTTTAATATCGATGACGGCGCAGATTTATCAGCAGATATTTCTATTGATGACAGTGTTGATTTATCGGCGGACATTTCTATCGATGACAGTGTTGATTTATCAGCAGATATTTCTATCGATGACGACGTTGATTTATCAGCAGATATTTCTATTGATGACAGTGCAGATTTATCAGCGGATATTTCTATTGATGACGACGTTGATTTATCAGCAGACATTTCTATTGATGACAGTGCAGATTTATCAGCGGATATTTCTATTGATGACGATGTTGATTTATCAGCAGACATTTCTATCGATGACAGTGCAGATTTATCGGCGGACATTTCTATCGATGACGATGTTGATTTATCAGCAGACATTTCTATTGATGATAGCGCTGACTTATCAGCAGATGTTTCTATCGATGACAGTGCAGATTTATCGGCGGACATTTCTATCGATGACGATGTTGATTTATCAGCAGACATTTCTATCGATGACGACGCAGATTTATCAGCAGACATTTCTATTGATGACAGTGCAGATTTATCAGCGGACATTTCTTTCGACGACAGCGTTGAATTATCAGAAGATGATTTAAATATTGATGACGGTGCTGACTTATCAGCAGACATTTCTATCGATGACAGTGTTGATTTATCAATTGATAATTTTACTGCAATCGAAGACTCTGATGAAGCGGAAGTTGAATCTATAGACATCGACATCGAAGATTTTGAAGTGCCTACTGTCAAAGCAATCGAAAATAACATCGGTATAAAACAAGAAGAAAAAGAAAGCGATCTTTCATCTCATTTATTATTAAAAATTGCTAACGAACTTTCATCTATCAGAGGAGAGCTTAGCGAATTAAAAAAAGAATTCTCGCTTGTTCGTTCCGGTGTTGCTGCAAGCGGCAGTCCTGAAAGTGCAAAACAAACAGAACAAGGCGCGGGTTTCTTCTCAGAAGAAGACGACGAAACCATCTCCCTTACAGGCGACGAGATGGATAACATTTTAAGCACAACAGAACAAGTTACAGAAACTGCAAACTTAGACGAAGAAGATGAAGCAATCGCTCTTACAAGCGACGAGATGGATAATATTTTAAGCACAACAGAACAAGTAACAGAAACAATCGAAGAAGAATCTATCGATGAGATCGAAGACGAAGCAATTTCATTAACAAACGATGAATTAAACGACTTCCTTAGTACAGAAGAAACAGAAGATGATACCGCACAAGCAGAACTTGCAGAGACAGAGCCAGAAGCAGAGCTTGCAGAAACATTAAACGAAGAAGAAGATGAAGCAATCGCTCTTACAGGAGACGAGCTTGACAACATTATCAACACTTCTGATTTTACAGAAGAAGCAGGAGATGAAAGCGGCGTTTCCGTTGAAACAGATGATGTAGCAGACATATGTTTAGATGAAAGCATTGAACTGTCAGATGACTTTGAAAATGCACAAATTACAGATAACGAAGAAGCAGATGCAGAAGATATCAACCTTGATATCAATATAGAATCACCGTCATTCGAGGACTCAGATTTTATCAATTTAGATTCCGATGATCTTGAATCTCAAGCTTCAAGTGAAACAGATATTTCAAAAGAAGATATTACACAAATGGAGTTAGAAGACTCTGATGTTTCAGATTTTGATGAGCTTGATGAACCTGAAATTAAAAGTTTTGAAGAAGAAGATTTAGGCGAATTAGTGCAGCTTCGCGAAGAAGGAGTAGAACCTATAACATCAGCTCCTGAAAATCTTTCATATCTTGAAGAAGAATCTGTTGATGCTTTAGATCTTTCAGATGCAGTAATAGATGAGCCTGAATTATCAACAGAAGGCATTACTGACGATTTAACAGAACCTGATATTGATGAAGACTTTGATCTTGATGATCTTGATGATTTAACAATTGATGAGGGCTCTTCTTTAGATGATCAAGTGGAAATTTCTATCGATGATACTCTTGATTTAGCAGACGATGAAACTGTAGGCGAACTTCAAGAAGAAATTGAAATTGATGAAGAGCCGATTGAGTTAGAAGACTTAAGCGCAGATGATGATTTCAGCGTTCTGGAAGAAGAACTTGAAGAATTAGACGATATCGTTTCAGAACCTTTATCTTTTCCTCAAGAACAAGCTCCCGCACCGGTACAAGCTCCTGCTCCCGCACCTGTTCAAGCAGCGGCACCGGTTCAAACTCCTGTTCAAACTCCTGCACCAGCTCCTGTTCAAGCACCAGCTCCTGCACTTGTTCAAGCTGCAGCACCGGCAGCGGCTCCTTCTTCTGTTTCACAGGTTGTTTACACAGATTCACCCGGAAAAAAAGAAGTTCCTATTCCTTCAGAATTAAAAACTGAACTTAGAAGTATACTTAGCTACATGGATCAGCTCTTAGAATCCTTGCCGGAAGAAAAAATTGAAGAGTTTGCAAAATCAGAATATTTTGACTCCTACAAGAAACTCTTTAAAGAATTAGGGCTGGTATAATTACGGCACAAACAGAGTTTACACAAACTGGGTTTGCACAGCTTCATTCACGTTATAATCCGCATGCTGAAGCTGTGCGTTACATCGAATCATTAAATCTGAAAGAAACAATCGAATGTTTTATACTGATTGAGCCCGGACTTGGCTACATGATTCCCGTCTTAAAAGAAAAATTTAATAACAGTAAAATTATCGCTCTTCATGCAGACGAACAAATAAAAAATGAACAAGAATTAAAACACAAATGTTCAGCCTCTTTATACAGCGCAGACAGATCGGAAATAAAATTATTTTTAGAAAAAGAAATACCGGATATTGAAATTGAAAAAATCAGCATAATTGAATGGCGTCCATCCCAAAATTATTATAAAGGTGCATATGTTGAACTCCTTTCTGTAACAGCACAGTTTTTAAAACAAACAGAAGCAGGGCGAAGAACAACATCAGTTTTCGGAAAAAGATGGTTTAAAAATTTTTTTAAGAATTTAACTTTTGTAAACAAGGGCATGCTTTACAGGCAAACTTCTTTACCTATCATTATTACAGGTTCCGGTCCAAGCCTTGAACAGCATCTGCCGCTAATCGCAGAAAAACAGGATAAATATTTAATAATTGCCGCCTCTTCTTCTGTTATGGCTCTATCTTCACACGGCATTAAAGCGGATATAGTAATCGCAACAGACGGAGGAACATGGGCGCTCAAACATTTTTATCCGGCTTTTAGAAATTGTTTTTCGCACAAACAGGGTTTGCAAACATCATTTGCATCCATACTTGCAGTCAACCTTTGTGCCGCTCTTCCCTCTCAAACAAAAGACTTACCGTTTTTATTAATTAACGACGGCAGTTTTTGGCAGAACATCGTTCTTCAAGAATTAAAACTGCCGTCAGTACTTATAAGGCAAACAGGAACAGTTAGTGCGGCGGCGGCAGAACTTGCATTGCTTTTATCAAGCGGAAATATTTATCTTGCAGGTTTGGATTTTTCTGTAAACGATATCAGAACTCATGTAAGACCATACGCTTTTGATAGTTTGTTTTTTTCCAAAGCAAATATGTTAAATCCTTTTTATACAACAAGTTTTACACGTTCAAGACTGCTGAAAAAAGGCGGAAGTTTAGATATATACGCTTCATGGTTTAAAGATCAATTTAATACATGGCAAAAACGGATATTTCCAATCAATGAACAATTATCAGATAACGGAAAATATTTAAAACAAGATTTATCTGATTTTTTTAATGTTATTAATGTAAAAAATGAATCTTTTAATAAAAGAGGTGCTTTTGCATTATTGAATGCATTAAAAAAATCAGAATATTCAAATTATTTGTTACAAGAGCTGTCTTCCTTACTTTTTCCAAAAGAAAAAAATATTTCAAAGTATGATTTAGAAAATAAATTACGCGAAGAATTTGAATTATAAAACAAAATATATTAAAACATAAACGGAGTTTGCAGATGACAGGGGATAATAATTTTTTTAACATAAACCTCGCCTCTCTTTCTAAAACAAACACTAAACTTTATTTACAACTAAAAAATTATCAAGATAATATACCGTCAAACCATTATACTTTTATCCAATCACGCACAGGAGAGACCGTTCCTGTAAAAAACGATCAATTGCTTCACTCTGCAATTGATCCCAAACGAGAAGCGCAGCGTCTTGTATCTTCTGTTACAGAGCGGCAAAACACCTTCTTTTTAATTTTTCTTGGTTTAGGCGGAGGTTTTTCTCCTGAAGCGGCATTAGAATTAACAGATTCTATAATAACAATAATAGATTTTGATATTGCAGGAATAGCGGAACTTTTTTCATCTAAAGATTATTCTCATTTAATTAATAATGATCGTGTCTCTTTTTTAATCGATCCTTCTGGCGAAGAAATAAAAGAGTATTTAATTAATAATTTTATTCCTGCTCTTTACGACGGAATTAAAACTATCCCGCTGCGTACAAGAACAGAAAACGACAGGCTTCCCTTTGATTCAGTTATTAAAAATATTCAAGAAGCGATTGACATCATTTCCGGCGATTATTCGGTTCAGGCTCATTTCGGAAAACGCTGGTATTCAAATATTATCCGTCAATTAGCAAATAACGAAAATCCATTAAAAAACAACAGCATAATACAAGGTAAAATAGAAAATGCAAACTTTGAATGTGCAATTATCGCTGCAGGCCCTTCATTAGACATACAAATTAAAACTATTGCAGAAATGAAAAGCAAAGGCGTTTTAATTATAAGCTCGGATACCGCCTTTCCTGCACTTACGCATAACAACATAGAACCTGATCTTATCGTCTCTATTGACTGCCAGCATATAAGTTATTACCATTTTTTAAATTTTAAACCGCGCAGCATCCCTCTAATCCTTGATATTGCAAGCCCTCCTTTACTTTCAAGATTATCAGAAACTCCGGTTTTTTTTGCAAGCAATCACCCTCTTGCAAGACATATAGCGCAAATAAATCAACTTCCCCTTCTTGATACATCTGGGGCGAATGTTACTTATGCTTGTCTTTCTCTTGCAGAATTACTTGGTGCAAAGCGCATAACGCTTTTTGCTGCGGATTTTTCTTATGTGAACAGTCAATCTTATGCAAGAGGGACATATATCTATCCGTATTTTTTAAAAAGACAAAACCGTTTTTCTACCGCAGAAACATTGTTTTCTAAATTTTTATACCGCAGCCCGTTTGTAAATTCTGTAATTAACAAAGATAATAAATATTATGAAACTTCTTCTTTGCGTTTTTACAGAAAAAAATTAGAAGAAAAAGTGTCTTTAATGCAAGCGGATGTTCTTGGCACATCAGGAATGGGAACTTCATTTTCAGAGAAAAAAGAAAAAGGGATAATAGATCAAAAAGCAGAAAACAAAAATCAAACAACAAAGAAAAGAGAACAGATAAAAAACGGCGTTGAAATTCTTATTGAATATAAAGAAAATATTTTAGCTTTGCCTTTGGCACAAGAAAATGAAAATTATATAAAAAAAATAAACAACGAGCAATTACAAATTTTTTATACTTTACTTCCATATGCAGCATTTATCAGAAAACAAAATCCTGCCATAAAAATCAAAGAAATAATTGAAGAAGTAAAACGCTGTTCTATTCTGGAGATTGAAAAGTTTTTGTAACTTTTTTTTAGTTTATCGCTGCGCGCTGAGTTACTTGCGTAACCTGAGTTTGAAAAATACTTTTTGCATTATCAATTAAAGAAAGCGCTCTGAAAAACACTGTACTAAAATCAGCAGGATTTTCTATCAGCAATTCTGCGGTAATTGAAACAACAATCTTATTTGAAGACGGTGATGAAACAGAAAGCTTCGCCACTTTTGAACGTCTGTTTGCATAATTTATTAAATTGTATGCTTCATCAATAGTTAAATTGTCTAACGAAAAACCTGTGTAAATATGAAAGAACTGAAGGTCGGTCTCGTCAATTATTATAAAATAATTGCTTCCCATTACTTTAAATTGAATATCGCCGTCTCTGTCTATTTCCGGTCTATATCCTTCTTGGGTTAGAAAATCCACATACATTTTCGCAAGCCCTTCTCTGCTCCATTCCAGTACTTGCCGCAAAGCCTGACGCGCCGCTTGCTGCATCGTTGCTTGCGCCTGTACCATTTCGCGGCGTTCTTCACTTTCATCTTCCTGACTTACTGCCGGAAAAATAAAAATCAACCCAAAAATCAATATAGATAATAAAATTTTAAAAAATTTTGACATAGATTTCTCCTTTTTTATTAATTATATTTGCCTTTTTGTATTTGTCAATGAATTTAAGTTAAAGAGTTGTCTTTATCTAAAACTCCTTTAATCGCCGCATGAATCCTGTCAGAAAGAGCAACCTTTCTTTCTTCGTTAGACAAGGCGGCTGTATCAATACCTTCAAGGAAAGTTATTTTTATCGGAGCGCTTACTATACGGTAAGTTTTTTCAAAAAGTTCATAACTGCCTTCTATAGCGACAGGGATAATAATGGCTTCCGCTTTTGTAGCAAGTTTAAGTGAACCTTGATGAAAAGGCAGCAAACCTCTTCCTCTGGAGCGAGTGCCTTCCGGAAAGATCACCATGCCTCCTCCTGCTTGAATCTGCTTTACACCCTTGCCGATTGTTTTTAATGCTTTTCTTACATTGCGCCTGTCTATAAATAAACCGCCAAGCATATAAATCCAAAAATTAATAAAGGGAAGGAGTAACAATTCTTTTTTAGCGACAAAACCAAATGGTCTTTTTGAAAAAGCAAGAAGCAATATGATATCGAAATATCCGCTATGATTGCTTACAAAGCAAACACCGCCCTTTTTAGGGATGTTTTCATTTCCCGATACACTAATCTTTGAACCGATTAATGCCATAATAGAAAACGCCCAGCCTTGAGCGATCTTGTAAATAACAAATCGCATTGATTTACGCAATCCTATTAAATAAAACATGAAGCCTATAAAACCGAACGGTAATAAAAAAATTACAGAAATACAGATATACGTAAACATAAAAATAGTCTTTATCATAATTATGATTATCCCTTATTTACATTAAAAATACAACACTTGACTTTTTAATATGATAATTAGAATATATTAAAATGGCAGATAATAAAAAAACCGCAATAACCCGGTTTGCAGGTTCTGATATTGAAATAGCCCAATCCATTTTTCCTGAACATGCACTTCATATTAAAGATGTGGCAATAAAGGCGGGGATTCCCGATGCCTGCATCGAATATTACGGAAACTATAAAGCGAAAATTGATTATAGTTTATTATCCGATAATCAAAAAAAAGACGGGCATTTAATCCTTGTTACTGCGATTAATCCTACCCCTGCAGGAGAGGGTAAAACAACTACTACTGTCGGCGTGTCAGACAGTCTTTCCCGCATTGGAAAGAAAACAATGGTAGCGTTAAGAGAACCGTCACTGGGTCCGATTTTCGGCGTTAAAGGCGGGGCTGCAGGAGGCGGCTGGGCGCAGGTTATCCCGATGGAAGATATTAACCTTCATTTTACAGGAGATTTTCATGCAATCACTGCCGCAAATAATTTGTTAGCCGCCATGATTGACAATCATATATATCAAGGTAATAAGTTAAATATCGATCCTAGAAAAATTCTTTGGCGCAGATGCATCGATATGAACGACCGCCAGCTTCGAATTATTACTGACGGTCTTGGCGGTAAGGCAAACGGATTTCCCCGCGAAGACAAATTTGATATCACAGCGGCTTCAGAAATAATGGCTATACTTTGTCTTGCAAACAGTATTGATAATTTAAAAGAAAGGTTAGGAAGCATTATCGTAGGTTTTACATACGGAAAGCAATCCGAAGAACTACCTGTAACCGCTTTCCAATTAAATGCACACGGCGCAATGGCAGCTCTTTTAAAAGATGCACTAAAACCAAATCTTGTGCAAACACTTGAAGGAACTCCCGCATTAATTCACGGCGGGCCTTTTGCAAATATCGCACACGGCTGCAATTCAATCATGGCAACACGCCTTGCTTTAAAATGCGCAGACTATGTTGTAACGGAAGCAGGTTTCGGCGCGGATTTAGGCGCGCAGAAATTTTTAGATATTAAATGCCGTTTTGCAAATTTAAAACCTTCTGCGGTAATAATAGTCGCTACAATCCGCGCGTTAAAATCGCACGGCGGAGTTAAAAAAATCGATCTTGAAAAAGAAAATCTTGACGCTCTTGAAAAAGGGCTTCCAAATCTTTTACAGCATGTTGAAAACATCACGCAAGTTTATAAACTTCCGGCAGTAGTTGCAATTAACGCTTTTGCTAAAGATACAAAAACCGAACTTGAACTTGTAGAAAAAAAGTGCAAGGCATTAGGTGTCAATGCGGCAATCTCTGATGTTTGGGCAAAAGGCAGCGAAGGCGGCGAAAAACTTGCTCAAGAAGTTGTACGTCTTTGCGAACAGCCGAATAATTTTGAATTTTCTTATAATGTAAATCTTTCAATTACAGAAAAAATAGAAATAATTGCAAAAAAGATTTACCGGGCAGACGGCGTTGTTATTATGCGTGATGCACAAAAACAAATAAATCAAATTGAAAAAATGGGGCTTGATAAAGTACCTGTCTGCATGGCAAAAACTCAATACAGTTTTTCAGATGACGCTAACCTTCTTGGAGCACCAAAAGGATGGCAGCTTACAGTAAGGGATGTAAAATTATCTGCCGGTGCAGGCTTTATAGTTGTTTATACAGGAGAGATAATGACAATGCCCGGCTTACCGCCAATACCTTCCGCAGAAAAAATCGACATTGACAGTACAGGAAAAATCTCCGGATTATTTTAAAGATCAAGTTTAAACACATGGCGTTTTGATCGGGATTGCTCGTAACGGAATACATCTGCGTTAAAACGCCGTTCTGCTTCCAGTGTCGAAGGCGGTCCGTGTCCCGGCAAAACAACATAATCGCCGGGAAGAGATAAAAGCCGGCTGCGTAGTTTGTTCATCTGTGTAGTTGCTCCGTATGCACTTGCAGTTTTGCCGACAAGACCTGCTGTGAGCACATCGCCTGTAAAGAGCATAGTACCTATGCGGTAGACAACAGAGTCAGAGGAATGACCGGGAATTGATATTACTTCCACAAGAAAATCTGCAACATTAAAAAAATCGCCGTCTTTTACCATGTTTGTTTTGTGTTCCATAACTGTTTGATTAACGGCAAATATTTCTGTATTGTAAATTCGTTTTAATGTGCGCAAACCATGCACATGAGATAAATGATCGTGAGTTATTAAAACAGCTTTTAAATGAAAATTATTATTTTCTATTGTTTCAAGCGTCATTTTTTCCATACTTCCGGGATCTACAAGAATTGCATCGTTAGGTGCATCTTTCTTGCTCTCTGATCCAAGAATATAACAATTACTAAAACCATATGAACAGTATTGAAAAAAAAGTTTCATCGATTTTCCTTTTATTGTTCTTCCATTTCAGTTACAGCTTCTGCTGTATTAGAAGCTTTGAATAAAACATCAATCTGATTCGAACTTGCAAAATAAACACGTTTTAAATTGCAATTAACAAAAGTTATGTTTGTTAAATCTGCACTGATAAACCGGCTGTTATAAAGATTAGAATCATCAAAAGATGTATCTAAAATTGTCGCTCCTTCAAAGTTTACATGAACAATATCCGACCATGTAAAATCGCATGTATTGAATATAGAACCTGCAAAAGATAAAAATTGAATGTCAGATTTAGTAAAATCACATTTAATAAAATGGGAAAAATCAAAAAAACTCATTCTTATTTTTACTTCTGAAAACTTGCAATTTAAAAATGAAGCCTCTTTAAAGTTGCATCCGTAAAAATTATGCCGGGAAAAATCAATATTTTCAAAACGCATACCTGATACATTTAAATCTTTAATATGCATATTTTTTTTTATGTAATTGCATATGCGCTTATACTCCAGATCAGGATTTGCCTGATGAATGTAGCAAAGATTGCAGCCTGTGATTGCGGGTTTTCCGCATCCTGCAGCACATGGATTATTAGTAAACATCAATTTAACCTCTCATGTAAAACTTAAAATGTTTTATCATGAATATCATCTTTATAAATTCATTTTAACACATTTTTACCTTTACAACCAGTCTATAGACCTGTAAAATAAAGATATGTGCTGGTATTGCGGTTCACCGATTACTGAACAAGTGCCGATTGGGCGTTCTCAACGATGTCAAAGCTGCGGCAAAGATCTGCGTTCATGCAAAAATTGCCGTTTTTTCCTGACAGGCGCAAGAGGCGATTGCCGTGAATCAAGCGCAGAACCGCAATCAGACAAGGAAAGAGCGAATTTTTGCGATTGGTTTTCGCTGGACGAAAAATACAGAACCCAAACATCAGGGCAATCAATTGATAAGGAAAAAGCGGACGCTTCCAGAGCCGCTTTCAATGATCTATTTAAATAAATATGAACAACAAACCTGTACTTTTTATTGATTCAGGAATTGGCGGGCTTCCTTATTGCATCGATTTTTTAAAAAAAAATCCTGACGAAGAAATATGCTATCTTGCAGATACACAGAATTTCCCTTACGGATCGCGGACAAAAGATGAAATATCAGCTATCATGATCGATCTTACAGAGAAATTAATAAAAATATTTGATCCAAAAATAATTGTATTAGCGTGTAACACCGCAACTATTGCCGCACTGTCTAACCTCCGCGAGTATTTTAAAGACACGCAAATTCTTTTTGTCGGAACAGTCCCTGCTTTAAAACCTGCCGCAGAAAAGAGCAGAAATAAAAAAATCGGCGTATTGGCTACAAAACAAACAATAGGCGGTCTTGTTTATTCAAATATTGCAGCAGAAGCGGCGTGCAGTATTTTCGGTCTTGCAGCGCCCGACCTTGTTGAATTTGTCGAACATAAAATAGAGACAGCAAGCGAACAAGAAAAAATTGAGATTGTAAGAAAATATATTACAGAGTTTCGCAGCAAAGGCGTAGACAGCCTTGTACTTGGATGCACGCACTTTTTATATCTTCTTGACGAATTTAAACATGAGGCATCTGATAAGGGAACAGAAGCACTGCATATTGAAGTTTTTGATTCAATTGCAGGAGTAACAAAACGCATAGAGTTCTTGTTAGACGAAAACGAAAAAACACTTCGTGCGGAAAAAGACCGTAAACCTTCAAACCTTCTTTTAACAACTTCTGTAACAGATGATGTTTCTTGGCAAAAACGCGCAAGAGATTTAAATTTCAAGTTAAGTTTATTAAGTGCGACGCAGGAAAATGATATATGCAGATAACACAAAAAGGTCTTGTTATCAGCGCTTCACATAACATTATAACCGTCCGTATTGATACAAAAGACGGAATAAAAGAACTTGAATGCAGAATAAAAGGGAAAGTATTAAAAGGCTGCGAAAATTTTTATAACCCAATTGCACCGGGTGATCATGTTATTGTAGAATTGCAGGAAGGAACAGACAGCGCTCTTATTCTTTCTGCCGAAGAGAGACGAAATTATTTCAGCCGTTTTAATCAAAAAGGAAATACCAGCCAGTTGTTAGCTGCAAATACCGATCTATTGTTATGCGTAACTACTCCATGCTGCCCTCCTTTCAGACCTCGTTTTATAGACAGGGTTTTACTGCAAGCCGATATTGCAGAAATTGACGCTATTGTTATCTGCAATAAAATAGATATAAAATATAACGATGCTGATTTTGATGAACGGCTGGAAGAATACAAGCGTATCGGTTATAAATTATTGTGTATTTCTGCAAAGACAGGCGAAGGAATAGAAACACTCAAAGAGATTATCAAAGGCAAAACAAGTGTTTTAACAGGACAATCAGGAGTTGGAAAATCCAGTATAATAAACGCGCTTTCACCGGAGTTAAATATTAAAGAAGGGAGTCTGAACGAAAAATATGACAGAGGTGTTCACACTACGACAATGTCATATATGTTTGATTTACCTTCTTATTCTGCAAAAATAATTGACACTCCCGGTGTACGCAGATTTATCCCGGATAGAATTAAAAAAGAAGAAATAATTTTGCACTTAAAAGAATTTGCCCCTCTTGCGGGTAAATGCAGTTTTGGAATGTCATGTTCGCATAAATGCGAGCCCGGATGCAAGATAATGGAAGCTGTTGCTGCAGGTATTATTCATGAAGATCGTTATGACAGCTTCTTGCGCATAACAGATGATCTGGAAGGTAAATATAATGACGATTGATAATCAAAAACAACTTATGCTTACAGCAAAAACTGAAACATTACTGGAATATCCAAAAATAATGGAGAATGTTTCTTCATATGCTGTAAGCGAAGAAGCGGCAGAAATAATAAAAAACTCTCAGCCTGTTTATAATAAATCATGCGAAGAAACAAAAGAAATTGTCAGCACAATTTATTTACTTTTAAAAACAAGAGCCGATGAGCCGCGTTCTTGGCTTCCGTCTATTAATTTTTTAATTCCAAAGATAGAAACTGAAGGCACTGTTTTAGATATTGACGAAACACTTGCAATAGGGCTCTTTATTGAACGTGCATCGGAAATAAAAAAATGGATAAAAAATGAACGCGAAGAACCGGAAACAAAAGGGAAAATATTGTTGCTTGCTATGCTGGAAGATGAAACCTGCCCTAACTGCGCTCCTGTTTCAAAAGAAATTTTTAAAATAATAGACAAAGAAGGAAATCTTAGAGACTTACCGGTGTTACGTGCAATTAAAAAACGCATAAGCAGTCTGGAAAAAGATTTAAAAAGTACAGTTACAAAATACACTTCGGATGATGAATACAAACGTATGCTGCAATCTCAGCTTCCGTCTCAAAGAGACGGAAGGGTTGTAATTGCGGTCAAAGCAAATTTCAGAAACCGCATCAAAGGAATTGTTCACGAATTATCAAGCAGCGGGCAGACTATTTATGTAGAACCTTTGGATGTTGTAGAAAAAAACAATGAAATCCTTATTGAAAAACGCAACCTTGATGCAGAAGTACAAAAATTGCTGCGGGAACTGACAGAAAAAATATCTATACATGCAGAAAAAATAAACAAACTGCATCAAACTATAATACAACTGGAATGTTTAAGAGCCAAAGCAAAGTATTCTTTTATAACAAAAGGGTATTTTGCATTAAGCTCAGGTGAAAATGAAAAATTAATTTTAATACAAGCACGCCATCCTATGCTGAAAAAAGCTGTACCCATTAATCTTACAATGAACAGTAATGTCCGCACTTTAATAATTACAGGTCCGAACACAGGAGGAAAAACCGTAGCATTGAAAACGCTTGGCCTCCTTGCCATGATGAACCAATCAGGGCTTGCACTCCCTGTTAATGAAGGCAGCATCTTACCGGTCTTTGATGGAATTTATGCAGACATAGGCGATGAGCAGTCGATCAATCAGTCTTTGTCAACATTTTCCGCTCATATCACAAATATTTCTGCAATCACAGAGTATGCAACAGAAAATTCTCTTGTCCTTCTTGACGAACTAGGTTCTGGAACAGACCCGCAAGAAGGAGGCGCAATAGCGATGGCAGTTCTTGATTTTCTAATTGAAAAAAAATCAAGAATGATAGTTACTACCCATCACGGGATTTTAAAAAATTACGGATATACAAGAGCGGGTGTGGAAAACGCATCTGTTGAATTTAACGCGCAGACACTTTCGCCCACATATAAAATAATTAATGGAATACCGGGAGAAAGCAGAGCGCTTGATATTGCCGAAGCAAACGGGCTTGATAAATTAATTGTTGCAAATGCAAGAAAATATATTGACGATGAAAAGACAGACGTTTCTGAAATGATCAAAGGACTTGAGCAAAAACAAAGAGAACTTGCAGGTTTGGAGAAAAAAAGTGCAATTGAACAAAGTAAATTGTTGGAAGAAAAACGAAAATCCGATTTAAAAGAATTGCAATTACGCCAAAAAGAAGCGGAATTAAAACGCGACTCTGTAGGCAAGCTCCAGCAATTTTTAAGAGAAAGCAGAAAAACATTAGAAAATCTTGTCCGCGAATTAAAGGAAGGCGAAGTAGATCGCGAAAAAACGCTGAAAGTAAAAGAGTTTTTAAATGAACTTGCACGTAACGCAGAAGAAGAAAGTACGCTACTTGCCGAAGAAGAGCAAGCGTTAAGAGAGCATTTACAAAAAAAAGAAGGAAATACTCTTTTTTACGAATTAACTGCGGGCATGGAAGTTTTGGCGGGATCATCAAAACAGCGCGGTACAATTATAAGAGTTGACAAAAAAAACGCCTCCGGTATTTCATGGTTTGTTAAAATCGGTTCACTAAAAATAAGTTTTCCTCAAAATGAATTGATCCCTGTACTTCTGACTAACAGCGCAGCACAATCAAAATCTGAACAAACATCTAAGGTGTCATGGACGGCAGAATACGGCTCTCTGGAAAACTCTAAAGGAGCTGTATTTGAATTAAAACTTTTAGGAATGCGCCTTGATGAAGCGACAGAAGCTCTCCGCCGTCAAATAGAAGCGGCTACTTTATCAGGACTTAAAAACTTTTCTGTTATTCACGGAAAAGGCAGCGGAATTTTACAAAAAGGGATTCATGATTTTTTAAAAAGCGATAGTGCGGTTGCCGATTATTATTTTTCAAGACCGGAATTAGGCGGCTTTGGAAGAACTGAAGTGGTATTAAAATAAAAAGGAAATAATGTATGAAATTTGATGATCTTGATAAACAGATGCGCGTTTTTGAAACATCTCATGATTTTTGTGTGTTGCCTGATTTATTTATTATTGCGCGGCTTGACGGAAGAAATTTTACTTCGTTAACAAAAGAAATCGGAAAGTTTGAAGCGCCGTTTGATGAAAAATTCAGAGACTTAATGGTTGAAGCAACCAAGCATTTAATGGATTGCGGTTTTAAAGTAATTTTCGGTTACACTGAAAGTGATGAAATATCATTGTTATTTGATTTTAATATTGATTTATTCGGCAGAAAAATCAGAAAATTTAATTCGGTATTAGCAGGAGAAGCCTCTGCAAAATTCAGTTTACTTTTCGGAAACATCGGTGTATTTGATTGCAGAATATGCCAGCTTCCGAATAAAAAAACTGTGATTGATTATTTCAGATGGCGGAACGAAGATGCCTACAGAAATGCCTTAAATGCACATTGTTATTGGATGCTGAGAAAAAACGGAATAGACAAAAATGAGGCTTCAAAATTAATTGAAAATAAAAGCGTTGCAGATAAAAATGAATTACTGTTTTCTAACGGAATCAATTTTAATGATTTGCCGAACTGGCAGAAAAGAGGAATCGGTTTGTATTGGATTAAAGAAGAAAAAGCGGGGTTTAACCCAAAAGACGGTGTTGAAGTAAAAGTGCAAAGAAATGTTCTAAAAACAGATTTTGATTTACCCATGAAAGATGAATACAGCGGGTTTATTCAGAAGATGCTAGAAGGCGCAGAAAACTAATTTACTAACGGCTCATCGTTATCAAGGATATCAGGTATCGCATAAACTAAAGAACCGGATTGGCGCACCCGCAGTTCTGCATGCCCTTTTGTAACCATATCGTCAAGGGCTTTTCTTGCTTCTTCTATAGGAGTGTTTGCGGCAAGCGCCAAATCGCTAACAGTGAGCGTGCCTTTATTTTCCTTTGCAATTCTTAAAATTATACGTTCAATAGTATCTTTTTCATGAACAATATGTGATTGACCATCGGTGACATGGCGCATGGGAGAGCCTATATCACTGGGTTTGGGCATATTTCCTATTGCTTTCTGGTAATTTGCAAAATCCACCTGACTTTGCATAGTAAAAAAATCATATATAGAACCTATCATCCCTAAGCCGCCTGTGAGCATCCACAGTATCCCTGTCGGTATTTTCCGCAGGTAAAAGCGATGAAGCCCCAATGCGCCGAAACCGCCGACAGCCCAGAGAAGATATGCTATAAATTTATTATACATAAATATAGATTACTGATAATTAAGTCTGCCGTCAACTAACCGTTTGAAAAATCTATCTTAAGGTTCTTGACAAAGTCTGTATTTTTTAAGAACATATAAAAAGGGTTAAATAGTTTTGGCAAACCCCTTTTACGCAGCTGTCGTATAACGGCTATTACCCCAGCCTTCCAAGCTGGAGACGTGGGTTCGACTCCCATCAGCTGCTTTAAAGATAAAAATCTTTAAGGTTTTTATTATTTGGGCTCATAGCTCAGCTGGTTAGAGCGCTTGCTTTACACGCAAGATGTCCCTGGTTCGAATCCGGGTGAGCCCAAAAAGTTTATATATTAGTACTTCCGTAAAACATCAAGTACAGGATGATTTATCCTCCGGCTGTTACCGTACTGAGGCAGATTTTCATGCAGTTTTTCACCGATGGAAATAATACCAAAATCGAGGTTTTTATAATTCCAGTATGAAAAGCCTATACCTTTTTCTTTTAAAACAAAAAGTAAATCGTCATACCATCTTAACTGCGCGCTTAGATCGACAGGGGTATAAACGCCGAATTCATTGCAGATAACAGGCGCTTTGTATTTTTCGCTGAAAGCATAAACAGGGGCAAATTCTTTTTCGATGCGATCCCTGTCCCACTTTCCTTGTGACATTACAAGCCCGTATTTACGGATAAAACCCTGATTGTAATCGCAAGGGTATGTCCTCTCTTCTTGTATTTCAGGATTCGTTATCCACGGCGCTTTCTGATGAGTAAAAAGAAGCGGCTCATAAAAATGCACGCTGTAAATTATATTGTCATCTTCAAAAGGAGTAAGAGAAGAATATGTACTTGCCCAATTCCACATATTAGAGCCTGTGATTATAACAGAGTTCGGCGCATAACGGCGTATCCGGCGGCAGAGTCTGTCTTTTACATTATTCCAAATCTCATGTGTGGGAGCGACAGGTTCGTTAAGCGTTTCAAAAAGCACATGATCGAATTGCCCGTAACGCTCTGCAAGTATTGTCCAAATTTTTTCTGTCTTTTTGATGTAAGTGTCATCCTCTGCAAATAATTGCTGAACAGGGCTTTTTGTTACCTGCGAAAAATCATGACCCGGACATTCATGGAGATCCAATATCATCATTAAACCGTTTTGTTTTGCAAGATTGACAGCTTTATCAAGATGGATGATACGGCTTTCAATTAAATCATCATCATCTGTAAAGAAAAGATACGAATCAACGGGGATACGCACATGATCGAAACCCCACGATTTTACATTTACAAAATCTTCGTTTGTTATAAAAGTTTCCATGTGTTTATCAATACCTGCAAACTTTTCCGGGTCTTTTTCCTGAATGGCGTCAATCTGACTTAACCATCCGCCCATGTTTAGCCCGCGCATTCGCGGCAAATCTTTTTTCATAAACCTTCCTTATCTTTTAATTTTTTCTGTTTTCATCACAAACGCCAGCACCTTCGCCGCCGCTTCCCAGCACCAAAACGGGATAAAGTCTCCCGGCTTTGCGCTAGTATCGAGTAACGCAGCTAATGCGGCATCCTCTACCACTGCTATCCCTTCTTCATGTGCAATAGCGATAATCCTCTCTGCTTCCCTTCCCTTTCCGCTAGCCAATAATTCCGGCGCAGGATCTCCTTTTGTATATTTCAATGCTGACGCAATTTTGTTATGTGCAATATTTCCTTTTTTCATCCTACACCATCTCATCTATCATTAACAATTGCTCTTCGCAAGAACCTTCAAAAGGGAAATTCTCTGTTCTTTTTTTGACATTAATTTGATCAATGGGAATTTCTAAAATACTAGATAATTCTTTTTTATAATATTCTTTTTCTTTAGATGATAATTCATCTTGATGATATAATGTTAACCTTGAAAATTGACTTAATGATAAACTTTCTCCTTGCTGCATGAAATTATTTTCAAAAATAAAAAGCAAATCTCTTTGTTCACTATTTTCCGTTATCTGCAAAGCCATTTTAACAGCGCGGTTTTCATTTTCCAATAACACGCGCATGGAAATATTAAACTCTTTTCCGTCTTTAGAAAAATTAAATGGCAGCACTATCCAACGCTGACCGTTTTTTCCCGGCATTCTGTTGAGCATTTCAATCAGCGGCGTGGTATTTTCATTAACGTTCTTTTCAAGAGAAGCGGCTGTTATCGTTGTTTTTTCTTCTTCAATTTGATCTTTATTGCGCCGCTTCTCCTGCTGCCGTTCCTTTTCTTGCCGATTGTGCAAATCAGGATCGATTGCTTGTGCATATTGCTCAATACCTTTTTGGTTTAGCTCAACCCCCTTGCTTTCTGCAGCGGCTGCTGCAAATGAAAACGCTTCCCGCATTTTCATTGCGAAAGACGTGTCAGCGGAAGAACTCGCGACAGTTTGATTTGCAGCTCCTGTAAGCGCTGCATTTCCCGCTGTTTGCTGCGTTTGTGAAAACGCCTGCTGGCGAATTGCGGCTAACACATTCGGTTTTAACGGTAAAGAAAAAAAGCGGGCAAATGAAATAATAGAGGCGGAAAGTTTATCAGAAGGAAGCCCTAAGGATGAAATAACAGAAAAAATTGAACGTGTTGTCTGTTTATTAAAAACTTCCGCTGTTTGCTGCGAGGATACAGGAGCTTTTAGCGATGTTGTTTTTGAATCAGAAACATTATGAGAACGGCTTGAACTCGCATGCAAAGAAGTTTTCTCAATCATTTATCATCCTAATCTTTGATCGTATTTGCTTTTTGAATAATTAAATCTGTTATTTGCTGCGGAGTTAAATAATCGGTTTCAATAACTAAATCGACAAAATTATAATTATATGTATCTATATTATAAATACGCAAATATCTTTCATGATCTTGTTTGTCCCTTTCTTTGGTAAATGCGGCAACTTCCTTTAAATTATCGTGTTCTCTGTCTGCAATACGCTGTGCCCTTGTCTCTTCGTTTGCATAAAGATAAATTTTTAAATCAGCTTCTTCCAGCATCCAAATTGCAAGACGCGAACCTAAAACACAGCTGGAACTTTCACGGGCAAGCTGCACCTGACGGGTATCAACTTCTTTATCCCATGAATCATCATGCGATGCAAGCTCTAATATTTTTTTAAGATCAAGTTTTCTTTCTTGTGCAAGAGTACGAAAAGTAAAATTAATAAATGTTAAATTTAAATTTTCCGAAACCATTTTACTGACTGTAGTATTACCGCAGCCGCTCTTTCCGGAAATTGCGATTTTTATATTTTTTTTCATACGCCCTCCGCAGGAAACTTAATTCCTTATTACTCAATATTTCTTAATTGTTCTCTTATATTTTCAAGCGCTTCTTTCATTGTAACAACTTCGCTGCTCACTTCTATTACTGCGCTCTTTGATCCAATAGTATTTATTTCGCGGTTTATTTCTTGACATAAAAAATCAAGTTTTTTTCCAGGTCTTGAATTATTATTTATCTCTTTTTTAAATTCAGTCAAGTGTGAATTAAGGCGGGAAATTTCTTCAGATATTGTATATTTTAATAATAAAGATGCGGTTTCTGCAAGAATTCTGTTTTCTTCAATTTTATTCCCTAACAATTCTTCAAAGCGTGTCTTTATATTTTCTTTAAGTGTTTTTTCTATTACAGGAACGTAAGACGTTATATTTTTTAATGACGATTCTATTTTTTCCAGATTTGCAAGTATATCTTTTTCTGTATGCTTTCCTTCCCTTTCGCGTTCAGAGCAAAAAACTTCTATCGCTTCGCGCAGCAGAGGCTCAATTTCTTTCCAATAACGTTCTTCATCACGGTTTTTTTCTATCTCTAAAACGCTTTCCATTTCCAACAGTAAAGAAAGAGACGGTTTTTCTTTGAGACCCAGCTGTTTCGATAAATCTTTCATTGCATCATAAAAAGATTTTGCCGCGTTCAAATTTATACTTATTTTTACTGGAACGTTATGCTCTCTTACACGGATAAAAACATCAACCTTTCCTCTGCCGCAGCATGAAGATATTTGTTCGCGTATTTTCGATTCAACAGGAGATAACCAAGGCGGAAGATTTACCTGTATTTCAAGATAACGGTTATTAACGCTTTTAATTTCTATAGATAACGATAAATCCTGTCCCGATTTCTCGCGGTAAGCATACCCTGTCATGCTAATCATGTTTCACCTCAAAATGTTTTAAAAGTTTTACTCCAAGCGGCCAATTATTTCCCGCACCTAATGTTAAAAAGATGTCACCGGGTTTTAATATTTCGCATAACGGATCAAAAGCATCCATGAATTCTTCATAATAAAAAGTTTCTCCCTTTTGAGCAGAATTACGGACAACTTGCGTTTTCTCGTAAAGAGAAACTCCGTTTACACCTCCCTTATAATCTTCTCTTGCAGACGCATAAATCTTATGAAAGAAAACTATATCCGCATCATTAAATGCGTTTGCAAAATCATCAAGAAGGTAAGAAGTGCGTGTAAATGTATGCGACATAAAACTGACAATCAATCTGCGTTTAGGATAAAAACTTTTAATCCCTTCTAAAGTTGTTTTTATCGCTGTCGGATGATGTCCGTAATCATCCATAAAGATAATATCATTTTCTATACCAATTGTCTCGCTTCTGCGTTTTGTACTTTTAAAATTTTTGAAAGCACTTTTTATATTATCAATTATAATATCATCGGCTTTTTTATTTTCATTTTTTAATAATTCTTTTGTCAGCGCTAAACTTACCGCTGCGTTTAACGCTTCATGTTTGCCGGGAATTGATAATTCAAAGTCATTTGAAAAACCTGCAACAGAAAAGAACGCTTTTCCTGTATCAACATGATAAGAAGTTATTTGCCAATCGCCTTTTGCGGTAAAACCGTATGGGATTAATTCTATATTGCGATTATCATTTTTTATTATATTTGCAACTTCAGATGCGCCGCTGTCATCAGCGCAATAAAAAAGCTGTCCGCCTTCCGGAAGGTTGCGGCAGTATCTTACAAATGCATCGCGAATTGATTCATAAGTCGGGAAATAATCCTGATGATCGCTTTCCACAGATGTCAGTATAATCCGTTTTGGATGGAAAGAAAGAAAATGTTCGCGGTACTCGCAGGTTTCCGCGATAAAATATTTATTGCCAAGACTGATAGTAGACATTCCGTCAAAATCAATAACCGCGCTTCCGACAAGAACCTGCGCGGGAAGATTTGCAGCGCGCATCATCACACCGCACATTGCTGTGGTAGTAGTCTTTCCATGAACGCCGCAAACCCCGATAGAGTCAAACCTCTTTGATAATTCGCCGAGAGCATCGGTATATTTTATAATCGGTATTTCAAGTTCCTGCGCTCTTGCAAGTTCCTGATTTGTTTCTGCGGTATAAGCTGCAGAATGAATTACAAGGCTTATATCTTTATTGATACGCGAAGGGTCAATATCAGTATAAAAAGGAATATTGAGTTTTTTGAGAATTGCATCGGTATAAAATTCCTCCGGGATATCGCTTCCTGAAACATCGCAATTTGCAAAATGCAGAAGCTCGGCAAGGGCGCAGACACCCGTCCCCTTTATCCCGATGAGATAAACTTTGGATTGCTGCTTCAAAATATCCTCAGTAAACATAATTTATTATACCCTAAATCGGCAGATTTTTAAAGTCTTATTATAAAGAGATAAAAATCGGGAAAAATCCCTTTGTAAAGTTGACAAAAAACTAATAATAATTACAATAAAAATATCAGATTTAAACGAGGGACCTTTATGGACAAAGAAGAAATGATAGCATTAATCAACGATGGTTCCATTGATATATCAAAATTAAAAATTTTACTTTCCGACATGAACACCGTAGACATAGCGGAAATATTGGCTGAACTTGAAAAAGAAAAAATAATCCAGATTTTCAGAATTCTTCCGACAGCGATTGCATCCGATGTTTTCGCCTACATGGACAGTGATTATCAGCAGCTGATAATTGAAGTTCATACCGACACTGAAATCGGCGAAATCATGAACAAGCTCTTTGTTGACGATGCTGTAGACTTTATCGAAGAAATGCCTGCCAATGTTGTTAAGCGCGTTTTAAATAACGTGATGCCTGAAAAACGCAAACTAATCAACCAGATTTTACAATACCCGGAAGATTCTGCGGGCAGCATTATGACAACAGAATATGTTGATTTACGCGAAGATGCCAAAGTACGCGAAGCGTTTGACACAATACGCGCCACAGGGCTTAACAAAGAAACAATTTATAACTGTTATGTGATACGCAGAGACAGATTGCTTGTAGGAGTGATTTCTGCAAAAACGCTTTTACTTGCAAAACCTCATGAACTAATTGAAGACATCATGGATTCAAATTTAGTTTTTGCATACACACACGATGACAGAGAAGTAATTGCAGATCAATTTAAAAAATATAATCTTCTTGCAATGCCTGTTGTTGATAAAGAACAAAGGTTAGTCGGAATAATAACAGTTGACGATATCGTTGATGTTATCGTTGAAGAAAACACCGAAGATATTGAGAAGATGGCAGCTCTTGTTCCGTCTGACGAGACATATCTTAAAACATCGGTTTTTCATCATGCAAAAAACCGTTTTCTGTGGATGTTGATCCTAATGCTTTCTGCAACCATAACAGGTTCTATCATTTCCAGTTTTGAAAACGGATTGATGGTTCTTCCGATTTTAATGTCGTTTATACCGATACTTATGAACACAGGCGGTATTGCAGGCTCGCAATCTTCGACACTTATAGTACGCGGTATGGCAGTAGGTGAAATCGGGTTAGGTGACATTTTAATTATACTTTGGAAAGAATTACGTGTCGGAATATTATGCGGTTTTGGATTGGGAATAGTAAACTTCCTCCGTGTTTTTATAATTAATAAACATGATTGGATGCTTTGCCTGACTGTTACTCTGTCTCTTTTCTGCACGATACTAATGGCAAAAACAGTCGGCGGCATTCTTCCGATTCTTGCAAAGCGATTAAAAATTGACCCTGCAATTATGTCAGCCCCGCTTCTTACAACCATAGTAGACGCTGTCTCGCTGATTATTTATTTCTCGTTTGCAAAACTTTTCTTTCATTTATAATGTTAACAGACGCTCATTGCCATCCTTTTGATCTTTTCAATACTCTGCAAAAAACAGAGAATAAAAACATTCATTTACTTGAAAATACACTTCCTGACAAAAATATTTTAGCGATTGGAAATGCCTGTGATATGACCGACCTTTCATTTAACGAAAAATTGTCACGTAACGATATTTTAAAAGAAAAATTAACTTTGCTGTCAAGTTTTGGTATTCATCCGCAAATATTTAAAATGCTAAATGATAAACTGCGGGCTTTCAGCGATTATCAAGAAATAAATTTTGATGAACAACTGGAAACACTTGATAAATTAGCGTCTGAAAAACGTATTATTGCAATCGGAGAGTGCGGCTTTGACCTTTTTAACGCTTCTTTTAAAGAGACAGAAACTATTCAAGAGCGTTATTTTTCAGCTCAAATTGAAATTGCACTTCGCTATGATTTACCATTAGTGCTTCATATAAGACGCGCCATCCATAAGATTTTTGCGTTTACTAAAACACTTTCAAAGTGCAAAGCGGTTATTTTTCATTCATGGTCAGGTACGTTAGATGAAGGTTTATCTCTTTTGCGCAGAAAAGTGAATACGTATTTTTCTTTCGGAAACACAATTTTATTAAATCACAAACAAGCAATTAATAGCTGCGCTCATCTTCCGCAGGAAAGATTACTTACTGAAACCGATGCTCCTTATCAGAGACGGCAAGGCGAGTTTTGCTCTTCATGGAGGGATTTACTTTTTATTTTGGATACTATTGCAAAGCTGAGAGGCGGCTTAACAGCTTTGGAGGCGGAAAATATTTTGGAAGAGAATTTTATGAAGGGGTTTTTATTTTAAATATTAGTATTAATGCGTTAAACTTATCTAATAATCAAGTTAACTTTTCAAAATAATTAACGGAATATAAATCGGAAAAATGTTGATCTTGTGTCCATAAAATACAGTTATATTTCATATTTGTTGCATAAATAATACTGTCAGCCATTGGTAGTTTATACTTTATACTTATTTTAGCAGCAGATAATGACAATTCTTCTGTTATATCTATAACTTTTCCCTGTTTCATATGCCCAACTGCCATAAGAGCATCATCTTCATTTCTCTCGATTAATAACTTTTTAAATACTTCATAAAGTGTAATTGTAGGAACTATTAATTCGTCAATGTTTTCAACTATGTTAGAAACAATATCTCCTGCTTTAGTGCCAGCAAAATATTCCAGCCAAAATGATGAATCAATAATATTCATATTCTGTCATCTTCCCGTATAATATTTGTATCTATTCCTTGAAATAAACCTTTCATTTTTTTTATTGGTTTTAACGGGATTAGTTCAATTCTATTATTATAAGAAATGAATTCAAAAGTATCTCCAGCTTCTAAACCATAAATTTCGCGTATATTATTGGGAAAATTTAACTGATTATTATTAGATAATGTAACTGTATTCATAAAAACTCCTTGCTTTATTGTATAATAATAGAATAAGAATGTCAAGAAAAAGAGTTAACGCAGCAATAGAGATAACGCAAACTCCGTTTGTGTTGATTAAATAGTATCAAGCGGGCTTTTTATTTTAAGAATGCTTCGTTTTGCAACATGGGTGTAACGTTCTGTAGTGCGTATACTGGTATGACCAAGAAGATCCTGAAAGAATCTGATATCAGTTCCGTTTTATAAAAGATGAGTTGCAAAAGTGTGACGCAAACCATGGATAGATATTTTTTTGTTATTCCAGCACATCTGGCTACTTTATCAAAAATAAGCTGAGCAGAGCGGATTGACAAATGATTTTTTCCTGATTGACCCGGAAAAATCCATTTTTCTATTTTGAAATGTTCGTAATACTCTTGTATAAAAAGAAATACTTTTTCAGAAAGTATCGTATAACGATCTTTCCTGCCTTTACCTTGTTTAATAAAAATAACCTGTCGTGATAAATCGATATGTTCTTTTTTTAAAGAAACAACTTCACTTACACGCAAACCGGATGAATAAGTAAGCATTAATAATAACCGATGTTTGGGATTTTTTTCTTTATTTAAAATTTTGATAATCTCTTCTGCGGTTTTTAAATTCCGCCAGTACGCCCATCCAAAATTTTGCGCCTTCATTCTGCGCTATCTATAGCCCTCGAACTTTATAATTTGCAATCTCCTTCTTCCCATCAAAATTGACACCTAAAGCCACGTAAAAGCTTTTCATGACCAATTTTACCGCCTTTGTGTCCTTTAAAACGTATAGCGTCCAAATACAAAAATGCGTATGATTTTTCAAGAGGTCGGTTTTGCCATTCTCTCACTTCTTCCAAAACTTCATTTGTTACCCGGCTTATCAGATCATGGGATACGTCAACATTATAAATTTTCTCTAAATGAGCTTTGATGTCGCGGTCGCTCATTCCGAATAAATACATTGAAATTATTTGATCATCGTTAAACAGCGGAGATATTTTTTCATGTTTGGGAATTATTATCAGTTCGAATGTGCTGTTCCGATCACTTGGGACTTCAATTGTCGTTTCCTGATTTTCCAGAAGAACCGTTTTTTCGGTATGTCCGTTCCTTGAGTTTCCGCTGTTATCACCGACATTAGATTTTTTTCGTATCCTTAATGTTCTATCATTTCCACTTCAAGAGCTCTTTGAAGAATCTTTCCGGTTAATATTTTTATTAATCCGTCTTGTCCTACAACGTCATATTGGGTTAGTCCTTTGAAGTTAATTTGACCAAGAATCTGATCCGGAATGTCCTTTTCTTTTTCTTTTTTTTTCGTGCCATGACCTTGTTTTCTCCTCTGGTATTTCTACCATTTTAATGGTCATTTACACAATTTTTAAAACAAGCTCAGTTAATATTCCACCACCTCCAACACCACCGACAGTAATAATTATTCATTAAATAATTTAAACTTTCATAATATCTTTGATTTCTAAAAAAACATTATTTCCATTTTTTGTCTCTTCAGGTTTATCTTCATAATGATACGAAACATATTTTGTATCTTCAGTTGTCGTTTGATTGTAAAAATAACAAGCATTTTTTTCTTTTTCTAATGTTGAACCCATAATTAAAAGAGGAATCATATCAATTGGCGTGTTTGTTTCATTTATATATATATACAAACATCCTTTAACAAGACCTATTGGCAACTTGATTGTTTTTGTATGGAATGTACTGTTTGAGCTCGTTATTAGTTCTACTGTATTATTTATAAAATCTTTTAATAACACTTCTGTACCAATTGCTCTTATTAGTTGGAATTCATCAAATGCATCATTTAAAATAGCTTTTATTTCTAACAATAACTCATATAATTCTCCAACATTGTTACGACAAACACTTTCGCTAAAAACACCACCATGTGCTTTATTATTTCTTTTTTCACTAGCTTTTTTAAGTAATTTATGTAATTTTTCATTACATAGAATTTCAATAGTTTCTGAATTATCAGCTGCAAAAACACGACATACTAATTGCCTGTCTTCTATTGATTTATTAAGTAATTCTTTAAATTTTTTTGAATATTCTTCATTTAATCTTACCCAATATCCAAAAGTGGCATTTTTTAAGCATTCAATTTTATTACCTTTTAGTATTTCTAATCCTTCCAAAAAATCTTTCGAGTGTTTTATTAAACTCAAAAATAGCGCTGATATATAAATAGACAAAGCTTCAAAAAAATTTAAAAGAGCATCCTGTTTATCCCTATCACTTACTGCCACAATATATCTGCGTAAAATTGATGCAATAGGAAATGGTAACGTTTCATTCCATTTTTCAAGTGTATCCTGATTTTTGATTTTTTTAAGCTCTAATTTTATATCTTTATACGCTGCAGGATCTTTGTTTAATTTTTGCTTGATTGCAACAAGTTGGGTTTCAAGCTCTATAACAGACGAATTGGCCTTTATGATATCGCCTTGAATATCAATAGTTGGCAAAGCAATTTCCATATCCAGTACAGTGTTAAGATTAAAACTTGGTAATTGTCCAATTTGATAATTGCGCCGAACATCAACACCTTTTGGTGTGTTGAAAAAGAATGCTGCATAGCGGTCAAGAACTAACTCGGGGTTTAATAATAATTGGATATAGTTTTGCGGTTTAATTTCAAAATCGCTCATTGACGTAACTACTTTTGATACGCCTGTTTTGGGAATATAAATACTATTTGGCTCATCTTTAAACTCGTTATTACTATTTGGTAGTTGTGCGGATGATATTTCCCTTAAAGGAAGCAGTCTGCCATCAAATAATTTCGCTAATTTTTCATTATTAGCTTTTCTATGATAAATAGAGTAATCGGCACACTCGTTTGGGTTTACAAATACACCAAGATTGGGATGATCATTTTCATTACCACCAAGTAAGTTATTGATTATTGTATCAATTTCTGTTACGGACGACAACCGAGCAACGAATCTATTTGTCACAGCTTGTTTCTTAAATACCAAAATTTTTCCGGAAATATTTGTATATGGAGCGTACGTACCTACAGGAAGATCAATAATTGCATTGATGTACAATGACTCTTGTTCGAATTTTCTCAGAATATGTAGTGATTTATTAAACATAATGTTGCATGGAAATGTTGCTACGATATATCCATCATCTTTTAGCAAATTAATGCATTTTGCTACAACTGCCAATCCCATATCTGTGATTCTTTCATTACAAATTGTAAAATTCGTAGTCATACCAAATGGCAAGTCTGAGACTATAATATCATATTTTTGTCTCATGTCCAGATACAGTATATTTCCTGAATAAACTGCTGCATTTTTTGGTTCTAATAACTGCATAATTGCATAAGCATTAAGGTCTAAACAAACTGCATGAATTTGGCTTTCAGGCTCCTTAGCAGCCAACATTGCAACCTGTCCGAATTTGGCAAATGGGTCTAAAATAGACTTGGCTTTTACTTTTTGCGAGAATTTTACAAGAAATAATGCTATAATATCAGGTGTTAGATATACACTTCTTCCACTTGAAGAAATAAGAATTTCAATTACATTTTCATAGTTTAATAAGCCTTTATTTGATAGAAAACTTGAAAGACTATCAATATTATCCAATGAGGCTCCGCTTGATAAAAACTCGTCCATGATTTGTTTTATTTCATCCCGCATTTCCACTACTCCCAATTAGTTTTTGAAATATATAATATCACATTTTTCATTTTTTTAATCCATATTTTCTTCTATATTATTTTTTTTAATTACATAATAATTTGATAGCATTTTATTTTGCATATTATTTATAAATACGTTCAAAATAAACCTCAAAAACTCGTTCCATGGCCTGCTCAACAGTCGCATCCTTCAACAACATTTCTGGGGGGTATAAGGAAGTCGGACGAGACAGAGGATTCTGAATTTTATCGTATAACTGTGGATTTTTTGTCCTATCAACCGGTTTTACAGTATAAGTAGGTGTATCAAAAAAACCTTTCGTAACAGTATTAAAAAACTGTTTACCGAAACCTCTGGCCTGTGGTCCTGACATTTCAAAATATTCAGCTAAATGAAGATGTAGTATAGAAAAACGACCATAGGGGAGTTTACTTACTGCATCCTTCACTGAAGGTAAAAGCTCTATAGAAATCACAAAAAATTCTCCTAAATACTTTTTAAAAAATAGATGTCATTTTGTTCGAGATTTTTCATTTCCCGAACAAAATGGATCATATTGCTTATAGACCTAAGTATCTTCGCTCTCGTGCTACTTGCAAGAAAATCTGTAAATTAAAAAATTCATGATCAGGCCATGCAGCGCGAATCGCTGCTGCTACGACGGAAAAACGACGATTTCCACACTCGTCACTATAAGCCCAAGGGTACAGCCAGTACACATTTATTTGACGCTGTCTATTCTGGCCAACCTCCCTTGAAAACTCCGACCGCATAAGCGCATTATGAAAGGCTACATCATTGATGGCGCACAACTGCGCCCATGTCCAATCCGTCACATTAATATTCATAAAATCCTCCTCGTGAAATTTCTTATACCCAAAAAGGCATACAAACAGTACTACCGTTTATATAACTGTAGTCACTATATATCTAATATAGTCTATTATGTAATTTGAAATTTGTCAAGAAAAAAACTTGTTAACGGTCAGTTAAAATGTCCCCTATTTCCGTTCAGTAGAAATGACCTCTAGGTCATGCAACATCCAGGATTTTTTGTTTTTTTTACAAGCTCCTTAACAAGGAGTTTTTTACCTTTCCATATAATTGATAAAGCCCCGTCAAGAAAAATTCTTACAAGCACTTTATCTTTCTGTCTGGGAAGCGCTTTCTCAGTCTTAAGAATTTGAAACAGATGTTTTTCAAAACGTATAATATAATCATTACTGACTGTACGTTCATATTCGAAACAAAAAATTTCTTTCAGGTTTATGTTTCCCAAAGGGACATGCGCGTCAGACTCATCCGCAGGAGGGCGTGAAAATTTTTTATTCATTTTCGGGAGGTATTTTTTCGCGAGATAAAGATTCGCTTCTGCTATTGTCGATATCCATGAAAGCTTGAGTTCCTTTACAAGCCTGTCTTGATCAACGCTGTGATTCCTTTCCACACACCTTTTAGCCTGTGAGCTATTTGCGGCAATCACACCGACTCCTAATTTTTCACTAGCCCGCCCGAAATGTATACTTTATAACAATAAATGAACACATATTAATAACTAAAATTGAACTATTTAATTTAGCAAAAACTTATTTTTAACCTTGTTTTTCCGTGTTATAAACTGTTTTATCCTGTAAAAAACAGGAGGTTTATGTATGGTATACGGTTACATCAGGGTAAGTACTGACAAGCAGACAATTAAAAATCAGAAGTACGAAATTGAAAAATTTTGCAAGAGCAAGAAGCTTATAGTAGGACAATGGATTGAAGAGACAATAAGCGGAACAAAATCCCCAGACAAGCGAAAATTGGATATGTTACTAAAAGATATTAAACAGGATGATATTATTATCTGTTCAGAATTATCACGTCTTGGAAGAAATTTGTTTATGATAATGTCAATTCTATCTCATTGTCTAAGTGTTGGTGCTAAAATTTGGACTATCAAAGATGGATACAGATTAGGCGATGATATACAAAGTAAAGTACTAGCTTTCGCCTTTGGTCTTTCGGCAGAAATCGAACGTAATTTAATATCACAACGAACCAAAGAAGCTCTTGCACGATGCAAGTCCGAAGGAATTATTTTAGGTCGCAAACCCGGAAAAGCTGTGAAGATAAAATTAACAGGACACGAAAAAGAAATTCTAAAGATGGTAAAAAAAGGAATGAACAATGTACAAATAGGTAAAGAATTTGGCGTGCATCGGCAGACAGTGAGAATTTTTAAAAGAGAACATCTCTGCCTGAAATAAACCACGCTTTCTTTTTTACACCAAGCTTCAGTTGCGTAGTTGATAAATTCAGATCCGTTGTCGCTGTGAAATTCCAGAACAGGGAAGATAACGGCCACTTTGATGTCGGCTAAAGCTTCAAAAGTCCATCTTTGGGCGTTATTGAGCAGGGAACGCAGCTCGATCCGCCCCGTTGCGATGTCTGTTGCGGTCAAAGTATACAGATATTGCCCCGAAGCGCTCTGCCCGCAGTGATGTACGGTGTCAATCTACCAGAAACCGGGCGTTTTACGCTCGTGCGGGGTGTAGAAGGTGCGGATAGGGATGCGGCTTTTCAGAGAAGCAAGCGGTTTTGTAAGGCTTTTCCCTTTAGGACTCAGAGCGTCCTTGTCTTTTTTTAAGATACCGGTCGATGGTCGCGGGGCTTATCTTTTTAAGCTTTTCCGCGATTTCATCCGTGACGTGAAAAGCCTCCCGCTGGGCTATATAATGCATCTGCTGCCTCATAAGAGGCGCGAGTATTTTCCCGCATTTATACCAGAAGAATGTCCAGATAAGACGCAGGCAGCAGATCACTTCGTCTGTATAGACGCGTTTCCCCTTTCGGTTCGCAGAATGTTTTTTTTCCGGTTTGATTTTTTACCGCTTTGCCGTCCATGTAGATCATTACCTGCATTGTTGTATTTGCGCGTAACGCCCTGACGGCTGATTTTCGGTGGTAGCTTGTCAGTTTAACTAATTCGTCCAACAACGCTTTTTTCTCTTTCTTCGTCGCTTTTTTATAACGCGGTTTATATTCTCTCGTTACAACCTGTTTTTTTTTCATGTTTAACCCCATTCGGATGCTCTCCTTCCGGCACCCTTCAGACTAAAGTCTGTGTTTAATTTGGGTAACATTTTCTATTTGAGTCATGACCCTTTTTCGGTAACATTTTTCATGAGGCAATGCGGGGGGTTGCGGAGTGATGTCTGGTATTGATAGAATAAGTAAAGGTTATAAAAAGAAAGGTACTACATATGGTCTGATCGTAAGAGCATCGAATACTATCGAATTTGGGTAGATACTAGTACGCTCCTTTTAGCTTGAAGTATTGGCTATGCAACGGTATTACATTGAAAAAATTGAGGTGCTTTTACTGTTTATACTAGTAATATAAGGAATTGCAGATATAGATACGTCGACATATTGTAACCAGTACTTACTGTTACAATATATTTGAACTTGCTCTTTAATTCGTTCCTGATCCGGCATTGGTCCGATTTTGATACTTCTAATAGGAATATGTCCATCACAAAATAATTTAATTTCTCCATCCTTTTCTAATGTTTCATCTTTTTTTATGTATTCGCGAACAGCCATATATAACTCTTCCTGGTTTGAACAAATGGGAACTATTATAGTTTTTTCAAATTCACTGTTATCAATGATTTTTTTAATTTTATTTTTCGATATTGTTATTTTTCTGGTTTTATTTACAATTCCGCATATTACATCTATATATGGAGATTTGGTTCCATTTGGCAATTTTCTAAAACCAATGCATTTTGAATATTTATTATTAAAATTATTAATTAATAATCGTCGCTCTTCTTCTTCATGAAAAGCAAAATGTTTAATGTATGGTACAAAATCATTTAATTTTAAAAGTGAATAATTTTTATTTCCTTTTATTATTGTTTCTTCTAATATTGATTTAATTAATTCTGTAATTTGATGTGCTGCATCTCGTACATCTTCATAATCAATTTGGGTATATAAAACAGGAATTGCCATACTGTAAATATTTTCATATTTACCTGTTTCATTATAGTCTGAATGCAAAGCATAATATTTATATGGTTTAGCTACATCCAACTCAATTGCCGCGCCTCCATTAGAGCAATAACTTCTCCATTGGCTTAATAAATTTCCTGCTTCTCCTACACAGAAAATAAAATTAACGCTATCATAATTATTTTCTGACAACCATTTATTGCCAAGAAGTCTCTCTTCAGAAAAATCATTAGATAAACGTAGATTTGAAAATCTAAGTGTATCATTTTCTAAAATTGAAAACAACGCATCTATAGAAGTGTAATGATAGAGAGGTATTCTTTTATTCTTTTTTGGCGATTTACCTGTCTGCCATAGATTTTCCCAGTTATTAACAAGAAACAATTCTAATTGTTTAAGCTTTTGCTCTTCAGATATTTTTGATATCAATTTACACCTTCTTTTTTAGTAATTCAAGAAGTTCATTTGTTTCTTTATCATTCTTAACAAGTTTTTGTCTAGTAAATATTCTTATTTTATTTTGATAGTCTGGATGGTAATTCATAAATTTTTTCTCCCATTTTTCTTGAATGTTAGGTGTAGGAAAAGAAGTATATAAAAATACAGTACTATTTTTTATTTTGTCAATTGACAACAAATAGTATAATTTCATTGCTAATGTTTCATAATTTCCTTCTTTATCTTCCAGTTGATCTTTATCTGGAGTAAATAGACGAATATCAACACCAACAAATGAGTCGTTATCTATTCTTTCCGCTATTTTGTTTGCAATATTAGTAGTATTTTTATCTTCAATTTCTTCTGAGCTATACAGCTTCATACCCATTTTGAAATAATTCTCACGAACTTTTTTAGGTGTGTTTAACGCTGAATTGCTTTCATCAACATGTTCTTCACAAAATTCTTCAAATATTTTAGAAATCGTATTATCAAAGCTATCAAGTGTAATTTTATCCCTTGATATATTTTCGCAATGTTCACGATAGTTATCTCCAACAAAGAATATTTGGCTGTTAAAATTGTTTTCCCATAATAATGGAAATAAATTTTTAATTGTTTGCATCATAGCAGAAGGGTTATCATCAATCCAATATACTTTTTTCATTTTTTACAACTCCTTAAAAATAGGCAATTTAGATACGAACCACAATGCCTTATTCTCAATTTGACAGAATTTCCACTCTGATTTTATAATCTTTTGCCAATCTGGCTTCAATTTATCAAATGAAAAATATTCAAAAGAGGATTCTTTTTCAGAAATACCTTTTATATAATTACTAATTGTAAATAAACTCATATTACCATTGAAAGAATCGTAAGGATTTTCTAACTGAAACTTAATTTGGTTCGTTTTATCAATCCATCCGTCAAATATCCTATTTTCTTCCCTTCTTACAGGGTTAATAATAACAAGATAATTATCCTCACGAAGTAAAATAACCTTGCATCTTAAATCATCATAAGCAATTCTTGTCTCCTCATAATCAGAATCATCATTATTTTTATATTCATAAAACTTTTTTTTATATCGAATTAACTTTTTTACACGTGATAAAAAATCAACATCTTCATTCCAAAATTTTGCACATGAAAAAATTATATCATATAAAATACATTTTAAATATTCTAAATTATAATATTCTCTATTTTCTCCATAACCTTTAATTGTAATTAAAGAATTATCCAAATTAATCATTGTAAATTCTATCATATCTTCACATAATTTTACTCGTTTATCGGAAGATTTATTCCATAAGTCAAATAGAAAATCTCTTGCTGGTGTTGAATAAGTATTTTCTGTATTAATATCTTCTTCATTTAAATATAGTTTTGGAATTTGCTTTTTAGAATCATTATCATCAAGCAATAATCTGTTAAAGAGTTTTGCAATTTGGATATTTGTATTATTTTTAAATAGCAACCATTCAAGCTCATCTTCTTTCAATTGTTTCTCAGTTCCCCAAATCTTATGAGATAACAAATCATCTAAATTTGTTGAATGATCAACTGCTTTTTCATGTTTTAAAATAGCGTTTTCACCTGCTTCCCGCGCCATTGCCTGCATCAATTGACTGTTAAAATCTTTCTCCAGCATACGCATAATACGATTTCTATACGATAAAATATCACGCATTATCAGGATAGGAACAATCTTTTCTTTCTCTTTTTCAGAGGGGTTAAAATGAAAGCTTATATACAAGTATACTTTTTCAATTGGTCTTGCTTCGCGGTCTAACTTTACTTCATCGCATATAGGTATATTATCAAAACGAAGAATAAAAAATGGTTTTCTAAATGAAGTTGAATCATTATTAATATTAAATCTATCCTCATTTTCTGGATTATCAAAACAGTTATCATTTAATAATTTTACTTTATTATTTGGCGAAGGAATCAAACAATAACCATCATCAATTAAACGGGTATTTGAATACGTTTCCAATATTGAGTGTTTTAAGTTGGCACCAAGTGCCCACATTATTCGTTTTTTTATAACATATTTTGCCTTTGCTATTTCAAGTTTAGAATAATTCTCTGGTGTATTCTCTGCAATAAAATCAAGATTATTCATTTGAATTAAATTATCATCACCATTTTGAGTTACTAAAACAATTCGCAATTTTTCATTATCAAGCAAATATTTTGATACGATCATATTTTGTATTTTCTGTATAAATTTTTGATATTTATCTTTTATTTTTTTTTCATCATTACCATCTTTCATAAAATAATCAAATAATTCTTTCTCAACATTTATTCTTTTCTCTTTCGCTTCTTCCTCTTTTACTTCTGCCTCAACAGAAGCCCATTTAAGATCCCATTCTCGCATATTTGTCATGTTTTGTAAAAAATAGCTATTATCAGTAGGATCGGTCTCAGGTATTTCTCTATTAATTTTTTCTATTCCGTCAAACAACAATCGCGAATTTTGAAAAAATATTTCAATACAGAATTCCTTAAAAAGTTTATTATAGTCATTATACGAATCATTTTCTATTACAATAGAATTATATAAAGGAGATAATATTCCTTTCATAATCGGAATATCATTTTCATTAGTATTATTCTGATATTCAATACTTGTTAAAAGTAAGAATTCCATCCACAAAGAGCGTGTTTCATCGCCACTACCGTCAATAACTTTATGAATATGAAAAGAATAATATTTCCAAAAACAGCGTATTAAATTATTATCACAGGAATATTTAATTTTATCATTTAAATGTGAAACAAACCTATTACAATATTTTTCATTGTAATAGGCGCATCCGTTTTTAGATTCAAGATTTATAAACCTTTTTAAAAATTTGTATATCTTTTTTATTGTTTCTTTTCTTAGAAAATATGTGCTTCTCATATCAGCTAATGCTTCGAATAATGAATTTTTAATAAAATCAAGTGTTTTAAATTCATTATTATCTGCAGATATTATAATATTGCATATTTTCCCCGTTATTTCATCTTTAGCACATCCTGTAAATAATGATTCGCAAATGTTAATAATAAATTTTAAAATAACCTTTTTTACATTAAAATTATATGATTTAAATGGACGTGATAATATTTTTAGTAAATGTTCAATTATACACACAAGTATTTGCTTATATGAGTATCTGCCGGTTTCTTTTAATACTTGAAAGGTTTTTACGACAATAGCTAGTTTTTTGTTCTCCAGAGTAAAATTATTATTTGAATCTTTCTCTTTTAATTCATTAAATATAATATTAAAAAGCTCAGAAATGCTTTCATAATTTATCATTACTTTTTCAAAATAACACTCTATGAAATGTGTTAATAACATACGTACAAATGCTTTTGTATTACCATAATCTTTTCTTCTTTCAGTATCATCATACATTATAGGAGTGTATTCCAGAGCTTTTTTTGCCCAATAATTCGCGAAACTGCGGGTGGTACTGCGTTTAAACAAATATTTTGCCTCATATTCAAGTTTACAACCGACGCAAGAGTCACCTTGTTTCCGCATATTTGAAATGTCTACTTTGCAAAACGATAAAAAATTACCTTTTGGATAATTTACATATGATTCCTTTGTATCCATAGAAAGTCTATCGATCAAAATAAAACATTTTGAAAACACGGATTCGTATTTACTCGGTCTATATTTTTCTGGAATCAGAGACTGTATCAACATTTTTGCCCGGTGAAAACTACCACCGGTAATAATACAATCATCTACATAAAAGAAGTTAATAGGCAACCCTTCATGTTCATTAAATAAATGATTAATTATTTTACGTAAAGCATCATGTTCGCACACAAAATTGGAGCGAAATTGTTTATCTACATTTACAGATACAATTTCAGCAGTTCCATTAAAATAATATGCATTTACATATTGTGAAAAACCCACATTTGAATTGTGCTCAGGGGAAAATATTATATTTAAAACAGGTGTTGAAATTTTATTATTACTATTAATAGTTTCATTTCTAATTCTAGTAATATCATTTTCTTTCTCCATTGCTAACCATTCTTTTAATTGTTCTTTTACTATTTTTTTGGAAATATATTTTTGAGTATCAAAATAATATTGATAATGATTTTTCCCGCGTAGAAAGTGCCCATAATAAACACAATCTTGTAATTGGAATAAGCGTTCATTGTTTTCTGATGAGTTAAGCAAAGTATCATTACTTATATCATCTGTAGACAAACTATCGATTTGATATATTTGAAGAGTTGGAACTGTTGATGTCGGATCTGTTTCAACTAATGGTGCCTCTTCATTAATAATATCAGGAAAACAATGTTTGCATTTTAAAGGCTGATACCAATTTGATTCTCTTTCAATAATGTATGAAATGATATTATTATCTTTTAATTCTTTTAATTTATCTATTTTGACTTCAATTTCCATTTTACAAATATCAATGGATTCCCATAATTCTTTTTCAATAAAAGATAGACCTTTATCAAATTTAATGTTTTCATCACGTACAAGAAAGACATTGTAATTAAACATTATGCTGGAAATTTCAATATTTTTATCATCTCTGTCTCTTTTATATTTAGCTCTCATTTTATCAAATGTTGTTAATGTTGAACCAATTGGAACAATTTGAATAACAGATGTTTTACGAGGTTTTTCGTTATCATTTAATTCTAAAGTACTGTATATTTGCACTCTATCAATGGCAGTATTTTTTGAAGTGCTGTTACCTAAAGGAAAAACAGATTGTAAAAGAAAAGATTCCAGCTGTAGATTATATTGATAAATAGCATAATGAACTTCTTTTTTTATACCTTTTACCTCAAAATATTTTTTTAATATCTCATGTAAGGAAAAAATCAGCGCCTGAGAATAGGAAGCATATCCATAAAAAATAATATCATTGGGTATTTTCTCTAAATTTTTAAGAATATCCTGTAAAATGTAAAATGCTACCCTATTTGCAATTGATGTTCTGTAAAACAAAAAGGACATTTCATAAAATGAGCTTGCATGAATCTTATTCCCTAAACGCATATGGATATCCGGAAGACGATATCCTCTAGACAAAGGATCCTCATTAACTAATGGTTTTTCCACTATTTCTCTAATTTTCTTGAAATATTGAGGCAAATCATTATTTTCATTATTTTCATTATCTTCTTTTTTAATTACATTAAACGGGCATACAAATTGCGGTCTTTCATTTTTTCGTTGTTGTATTTTATTAAATATTTCCAATAATTCAGAAGCACGAATGTAATAAGCAGTATTTATGTTACTTTCCCCATGTTCTAATGACATTATGTATGCATTCTGTATAACATAACCAACTTTAGTTCCCAACACAACCAATTGTTTTGGGTATTTTAAATTATATTGTGTATCCGGCTCTTCTTCACAAGACAGAAAAACTTGTAAATTTCGCGAAAAATTCATTAATGAAAGAGAACTGCCAACTTCCTGAAATATATAGATAAAATGTGATGGAAGATTCATAAAATATATACATATATAAAAATCTGTATCTTCCAAATAATCCTCGCAAGTAAATAGCGAAGCTGCGGCAAAAAAACCTTTTATGAATATTTCACAATTGTCTTTCTCCTCAAGATACTTATAGAAATCACTTGTCTTCAATATGTCACATAAATGTATATTATTATTCTTACTGGTATCTATTAATATTTTTAATAATTCAAACCAAAATATTTTCCAATTTTGCTGCATATTATATTTTAACTTTGCGTCTGTAATACTCATGTTTTTTGCTAGTGTTAAAGTGTTATTTATAATGTTAATATTGTTAATCCAAATGTACTCTGATATTTTATAATCTAGATAATAAGCAAAAGCAGTATAATCCTCTTTAAATGTATCATTATTACCTAATTGAACTAGATTGACAGGCGAACTGTTTTTTACTTCTTTTATCGGAATTACAAAGTATATTTGTGTACCTGGAATGATATAATCTGGAAATAAAGAGTTTTCATTTTCTTTCTTTTTTAAATTGTTTGGAAATGTATTCGATGGATCAAGTTTGAATGTAGTATTGCTCGTTGAGGTTGTCGAATTTATACTTTTTAATGACAATTATTCATCATACAAAATATTTTGCATATCAATTGTTTTACAACTCAGTAATTATATATCTTTTTTACGATATTTTATCTTTATACAACA
>Ga0209755_10000664_pt1 | contig 60534 bp, 61 predicted proteins | sample TergutCo191P1_FD_187301 | JGI IMG/M metagenome (GOLD analysis project Ga0209755, IMG submission 187301) | Cornitermes sp. P1 segment gut microbial communities from Petit-Saut dam, French Guiana - Co191P1 (SPAdes) (version 2) | ecosystem: Host-associated > Arthropoda: Insects > Digestive system...
AAGCATCAAATGAAGCTCCTGCTTACATAAAGAAAGCACAAGATGTAACTAACATAGTAAACATGAGCAAGGAGGAACGCGACATGTTGACTGCACACGAAAGATATGAAGCCAAGAGGAACTCAGAGTACAACACAGCACTTAGGACTGGCATAGACCAAGGCATCGAGCGAGGAATGCAAGGCATAGATGCGCTTGCGGAGCTCATTACGCAAGGCGTGCCGCTTGACGAAGCTGTTGAGAGGGCTAAGAACTCCACAGCCATGGAGCAGCCATCTGAAAGTACCGACTGATTTAAATCGTTGCAAACCAAGACCGCGGGGGTTGCTGCTTCAGCCTATTTTTTATATATGTCACCGCGTGGACCTATCATTAGCACATCAATAATGGTTTTACCTTCATTCGTTTGCCTATCAGTATATTCAAATAGCACTCTATATGCACCAACAGTCAAGCGATAACCATCACGTCCTTGTAGCTTCTTAACATCACCATCAGGCAACTCATCAACCGCATTTAGGATTCGTTTTTGCACATCTTTTGTTTGCTTGTCAAGATATTTTTCCGAAGCCCTGCTATACTCAGCACTATACTCCATATTTCTCTCTCAAACTGTTAGAGGAAATGCGGTAGCCGTCGTCAGTTGCTTTAGCTTCATCATATAGGGAAATCTCTTGCTCATTTTCGGAAACCAAAAACATTGCAAACCTTAATACTGAAATTTGCGCTGACTCACTTAATCTCTCAAAAATATCTACTGTTTGCTCGGCATAACTCTTCATGACCATACCACCTTTTTCTCTTTTCAGCAAAACGCACTTCTAACATAATTATACCCCAATAACTACTACTTGACAAGAGGGCAAGGAGTTTCACACGCCCTTAACTCCTCGCATAATAATAAATGGGGAAACTGTTATGCTTTTTGGCTTGAATCTTTCAAACTTTATGATATACTGAATTCATCGGAAATAAACTATTGAGGTAGTTAAGTTATGGAAATCGAAATCAAGCAATCTGCGTATAAACATAAATGTACTTACGAAGATATTGTGAACTGCTATAGATTTCCTATTATAACAAAATTGCTCAAGAGTGATGAAAGCAAATATTTGTATATCGGATTGGACACAAAGGGAAGGCTTATTGAACTTTTGGTAAACCATAACGGCAAGAGTATCATTTTCCATGCTATGAAATTGCGTAAGGCTTTTGAAAAGCTAATCTGAATAAAAAGGAGATAAGGCAATGAGCGAAATGAGCGAAAAAGACATAATGAATCTTACAATTGATGATTTTCGCGATTTGACATCGCAGGAAATACAGGAAGATAACTTTCGGCGGATGTTTCAAATGCTCGGCTTGATTTTTAAGAATCAACAAGAGATAAAAGACCTATTGACTGTAGCAAAACAATCATAGAATACCTCAAATCAAACCATCACAATTTAGCATTAAAATCTCTCGTATTCTTAATTTCATGAGAAGGTGTAGCTAAAGATTCTTCGGTCGCCCCGAACGCACAGACACAGCCGTGTCTGCTAAAATCCTTGCAAAATTTTCATACGTACACTGAATTTTAACAAGATTTTTCTTGATATGAAATAATTTTGTGGTATTATAACGCTTATGTGCTGTTGCGATTATTTCTGTATCTGCGGATAATGGCATATTGAACTTGAAAGGATGTGTTTTTTTGAAAGAATTTTTTCCTATGAAAATCGCCGGTCTTGAGAGGAATTTACCTATTTGTCCCATAAATGAGAATATCAGCATTGCTGCGTTTGTGCTCTTTGGTGATGTTGAAATGACTGTTGCTGCGGCGTGTGAACTCTTGAAGGTTGCACCGAAGCATGACATTATCATTACTGCCGAAGCCAAAGGTATCCCGCTTGTTCATGAGATGGCAAAGCAAAATGGCGAATCCACTTACATAGTTGCGCGTAAAATAGCAAAGCTCTACATGAAAGACGTTTTTGAAGTCGAGCTCCACTCCATTACCACGGCAAAGCAACAAACTCTATGCATTGATTCGACTGAAGCTGAGATGATGAAAGATAAAAATGTGCTCATTGTCGATGATGTCATAAGCACGGGCGAGTCTTTGCGAGCTGTTGAGAAACTGGTCTTGAAGGCAGGAGGAAATATTGTCGGCAAAATGGCTGTTCTCGCCGAGGGTGATGCCCACCTTCGCGATGATATTATTTACCTGGAGTACCTGCCTCTCCTAAATAGTGATGGTAGTGTGAAGGAATAGCGAATGATGTTGGAGGTGAACAACATGGTCGATTATACACTTACCCGCTCTGTACGCAAGACTATCGCGCTACATGTCCGTGATGGCAGCATCGAGGTTCGTGCACCACTCAAATCACCACAATCCATCATTGACAATTTCGTTTCGTCTAAAGAAAAATGGATTGAAGATAAGCTCTTGTATTTCAGAGACAGAGCAGAGCAACGTGCTAATTTCCATTTAAACTACGGCGACTGCATCCTCTACAGGGGCAAAAAATACCCCATTGAGAGCAGGTTTGCTGATTTTGTCGGTTTTGAAGATGATAGATTCTACGTTCCTGCGGGTTTAAGTTCAGGTGAAATCAAAGAAGCCTGTATCCAGATTTACCGCAAGCTCGCCAAACAGGAGATTGTAAGCCGCACTCAATTTTTTGCCGAGCAGATGTCTGTTACACCTACTGCCATCCGTGTTAATGGTGCTAAAACCCGCTGGGGTAGTTGCTCGTCTAAAAAGAGCCTCAACTTTTCTTGGAGGCTCATAATGGCTGACGACGATTTGATTGACTACGTCGTGGTTCATGAGCTTGCTCATTTGTCTGAAATGAATCACTCAAACCGTTTCTGGAGCATAATCGAAAGTGTTCTCCCTGACTACAAGCGCCGCAAAGCTAAGCTCAAAGAGCTACATCTAAACCTAGGTGACGAGACTTGGGATTAAAGCCCTGCTTTTTTTAGTTCTGCTTTTATCTTTTCCATGTCCGGTTTTATGCCGGACTTTTGGCTTGCCCAGACTACTGCGCCCGCTACCGGTGGTGCATCCAGGTTCGTGTACTTTACATCTCTATTTCCCAGTGCATCTGCAATGCGGTTTTGTATCATGTCTTGGAGAATCTTTACTTTTTGCTTTACAAAAACTGAGCCTGCCAGTGTTACGTGGAGCGTGTCCTCCTTTGGAAACTCCATTTCAATGGCAAGCCTCGCTATCCCACCTGCGTATTGCTCGGCAGACTCTGACAGTATTGACAGGGCGACTTCATCGCCCTTGGCTGCCGCTTCAAACGGAATGCTGTTTAGTGACACCAAGTCGAAACTGCCCTCCATATATTTATCGGCTACAGTATCAAGGTAATCCTCCCTGCGTGACACTCCCGCCAATTTGTAAAGCATATCCCGCATCATTGTGGGCTTCCCGAGTTTATAAAGTTCGTTATAAACAACGCCTATTGCTCTTTGCCCGTACCATGTACCACCGCCGCAGTCGTCTGTGAGCGGACCTACTCCGCAAGTGTGTAGCGGTGATCCGCTTTTATCGACGGCTGCAAGTTTAAACCCCGTACCGTTTATGGCACATATTCCAACACAGTCCGGACATCCCGCCGGGACTCCCAGCAGCGCATCATTGCATACCAGATAATTTTTCAGCCCTGTTTCTCCTACAATGCCTGTTATCCGCTCCTGTTGTGACTCGGTGTCAACTCCTGCAAGTCCCAGCACAGCATATGTGACATCCTCAGTTTTTGCACCTGCCTTTTCTAACACAATTGCAACACATTCAGCGAGCTTCTCTCTGAGTTCGTCAAAGGAACCCTTCATCACCTCATGATTGAGCGCACCATAAACTGTTGCTGCAACACACTTTCCGCTTTCATCAAATAAAGCAAGATGGCTCTTCGTAGCACCACCATCTACGCCTAAAACAAGTTTACTCATAGTATTCTCTCCTAAAATCTAACTTTATTTTCAACCGTAAAACCGTGGCAGATATTCTTTGTTTGCCTCAAGCATTTCATTTAGCAATGGTAGAGCCTTGGCAATATCGCCGACGAGTGGGTGTGCCATTAATGCTGCTAGGGCTATGTCGCGGTCACCCTCAAGTGCAGCACGCACTGTCAGCTTCTCGTAGGCTTTCACAGCACGCATTAAACCTACTACATAATCATTGTATACCTTTACGGGTAGTGGTGTGATACCGTCTTTTCCCAGGCGACTCAGCACTTCTACCGCATCACTGTCATCCATAAACGGTACTGCGCCATTGTTTTTTGCGGCTACTACGTGAATCTCATCTTTGTCTAAGATTATTGATTCGGCTGCCGACACTGCTGCTGTGGCATACATGGAGCCGCCGCGCTGAGCGAGTTCCGGGGGCTTTATATTTAGGTTGGGGTCTGCGTACTGCTCTCTGAGCTTTGCTTCTATTTCTACGCAAATTTCACCGCGGCACTTCTCCGCTTCGAGACACAGCTTAACTTGCTCACTGCGGCTGTAGTAATAATTTAGGTATGAGCTTGGAATGTACGGCACTGCCCCAAACAGCGCAGGGTCTATATGCGCCACGGGATTGTTTTTCATCGAAGTATCTGCTTTACCCGCAAGATTTGATACAATGTTTTCTGTTTCCCCGTGCTTTACAACACTTGTTATCCAGCTCAGGTGATTGAGCCCGACATACTCATAGTCAAACTCGCGTGTACCTATCGCATCTGCAATGCCCTTAACCATGTTTATAGCACAGTTGCAAAGCCCGACCATGTTTGCATCGGTTTTGTTGAGCACAGCTTCGGCGATTATGCCTGACGGATTTGAGAAATTTATGAGCCATGCATCGCTCTCACTGAGGCGTTTCATATCTGCGACAAGATCCATTATGACAGGCACAGTCCTGAGCGCTTGCATGAAACCTCCCGCTCCCGTCGTCTCCTGCCCTAGCAGACCGTATTTCAGCGGAATCTTTTCGTCTCTGATTCTGCCTTCCATTTTACCGGGTCTGATTTGAGCAAAAATAACTTTAGCACCGTCGAGAGCACGGTGCAAGTCCTCCGTCAGCTCAACTTCACCTTTGAATCCACCCTTTTCAAGTTGCCGCTTTGCAAGCCCTCCCAGAAGGTCGAGTGCCGGTCTGTCAATGTCCATAAGTGACACACTCTCAATTTGCAAAGCCTGCGCTCTCTCCACCAGCCCCTCTATAAGTTCCGGAGTATACGTGCTCCCTGCCCCTATCACTGCAATTTTAGCCATAATTTTTCCTTTCCCTGTCAACCGTACGATTTAAAAGTTCTGTTATCAAAAGCAAAAGCCCCGTGAACACAAGTATAAAAATCGGGTAAAACCCAATACCGGTAACGCGGGCTATCTGCCCCAAAAGCGGGGGCATTAAGGTTGAGCCCGTGTATGCACCCGCCATTTGCACACCAATTATTGCCCTTGCATTTTCCTTCCCGAAATTATGCGGTGTTGAGTGAATGATAGACGGAAACACCGTTGAGCACCCAAGACCCAACACAACAAGCCCTGCAAGACTCACAATATCAGGCTGTACGGGGAGAATAATCATCGTTATGCCCATGAGCATAATTACTACACTCCCGCGTATCATGTTGCGGTCGCCGAATTTATCTGCTATGAAACCTCCGAGGAACCGCCCGCTCATAATACCCCAGAAAAACAGAGCTGCGTGCCTCGCTGCTATTTCTTCTGCAATACCCCTCTGATACACAAGATAACTGCTCGCCCACAGCATCGTTGTCGCTTCTACTGCGGTGTACGCGAAAAATGCGGGCAAAACCAGCTTTACTCCGCGTATTTTCAGCACTTGCCTGAGCGACAGTGCTTCGCCGCGTTCCTCTGCCGGCGGTACACCTCCGCCTTTTTTCCTCCAAAGCGGCAAACTAATCAGCAACAGTAGTGCCACACTCACCTGTATCATTGAAACTGTGAAGTATCCATGCTCCCAACCCATGTTTCTTGTCAGCGCATAGCCCATTATATACGGGCTTATCACAGCACCTACACCCCAGAAAGCATGTAACCAACTCATGTAGCGAGAGCTGTAGTGTCTTGCTACGTAGTTATTTAGTGCAGCATCAATAGTACCTGCCGCAAGCCCGTAGGGAACAGCCCAGATTATGAGTGTCCAAAATGAACTCGCTGTTGAAATTCCGAATATAGCCCCGGCAAGTACCGTTAAGCCTATTACCGTCGTAAGTCCTGCTCCGAGTCTCCTTGTTATTCTGTCTGAAAGCAGACTCGAAATTATGGTTCCTGATGCGAATATCATTGTGATGAATCCGGCGTTTTCAAAGGCTGTGCCTATCTGGTGGTGCATTGTCGGCCATGCCGCACCCAGTAATGAATCGGGGAGACCCAGTGCTATAAACGCCAGATAAATCAGTGCTAAAATTAGTGCTACCATCTATTGCTATCTTCCTATATCATATACAGATCTTACTTTGAGTTTTTTGGGGTCGCCCCTTACTATTTCTACCGTTACTTCATCTGCGTTAATGTCAAAATAGTTGTCTGAGAGGACGAAATCCTCGTCATCGGAATAAACCTCAACACTCTTTGCGTAAGCTGCTGCTTTTATTTTTATTTTGTTTCCATCCCTTTTAACAGTCAGCTTTGGGTCTTCAAAGTTATAGTGCTTGGGCATACAAAACAGAACTGTACCTGAGGATACTATCTTTTCGCCTACTTCAAGCTCGTAGCTGAAGTAATCGCTCAGTTCGTCGCAGCCGGAAAAATCCAGTTCGGGTAACCAAAGGGAAGATAGCTGTTTTACTCTCACTTTGTATTCGCCGCTCTTCTTCACCTTGCCTGACGGGTCACGGAGTGCCCAGGTTATTTTACCTCTGACTTCCCTCATCGACTCGTTTGCCACAGACAGCTTTGCCGCCTTTTTGATAGGCTCGGGCTGTGCCACGCAGAACGGGCGTTCGGTCATTTCACCTGTTTCCTCACAGCTCAGCATTATCGGTGCGAAGAAGCGTTTTGCGTAGTAGTGCAGAGCTTTCCATCTGCCGTGATAGTCTATTGACGACCATGATGCAACAGGCCAGATATCGTTTAGCTGCCAGTATATCGCGCCCATACAGCGACCTCTGTTGCGGCGCCAGTGCTCAACGCCGTAGCGGATTGCATCTGCTTGCAGGAGCTGTGAGGCATACAGCAGATGGTCAAACTCCGTCGGGTAGCGGTACATACTCGCCAAATATCCGAGTATTTTACCGTTTGCCCCCGTGTTGCGCTGGTGCATCTCCATAACGCGTGAGAAGATGTTTCTGTCCTCCGGCTCAGTGAAAGATTTGACCGTCTTCAGGCACGGAAAACTTTGGAATCCAAATTCCGAAGCATAGCGGAAGTGGAATTTTCTGTACTCGCTAAATGGCTTAAACCCGTGCCAGACATCCCAATAGTGGACATCACCTCTGTCGGGGTTATTCGGGTCATCAAAACTGCCGCCGCTCGATGCTGATGCGGGCCAGTAGTAAGTTTGCGGGTCATATTCAGAAACTATCTGCGGAATTATGTATTCAAACATTTTTATGTAATCCGCCCTCTGCTTCGGGCTTGCTTTATACCAGCCGTCATAATGGGCTTGTTCAAGCTCGTTGTTGCCGCACCAAAGTCCGAGTGATGCGTGGTGACGCAGGCGTTTTACGTTGTCAATCATTTCTGCGCGTATGCTTTTCTCAAACTCGGGGGTCAGCTCGTAGATTGCACAGCAGAACATAAAGTCTTGCCATACTATCAAACCAAGTTCATCGCATATGTCGTAAAAGTCATTTCCGGGATAATACCCTCCGCCCCAGATGCGTATGGCGTTAAAGTTTGCAGAGACACAATCTTCGAGCAGTCCGCGCTTTTGCTCTGTTGTGATTCGGGAGAAAATGTTGTCTTCAGGAATGTAATCGGCTCCCATAGCGAATATGTCTACGCCGTTTACACGGTGCATGAAACTTTCGCCCCACTCGTCCTTTTCCCTTGCCATTGTCAAAGTACGCAGACCTATGCGGCGTTCCCAGCGGTCATATTCGTTGCCGTCACGGTCTGCCACAACGACCAGCACATTGTAGAGTGGCTGATTGCCGTAGCCGTTTGGCCACCACAACTCAGGGTTTTCTATCTTTAATTTTCCATCGGTCAATTTCCACTTATGCTCTTTGCCGCCGGGCGTTGTCACTGTGATGTTGATTTCAAAGTCGTCTATGTCCGGCTCTTCATCTCCATAGCAAAACAGCGATGTTTCAAAGTCAAGTTCTACCGTACCATCGTCCATGTGGTGTTGGGTTACGTATACACTATCAAGCCTCACCGTGCCGATGTAGCCTATGTATATATCTCTCCATATGCCGGCATCAGGAAGCCTCGGCCCCCAATCCCAACCGAACATACAATGTGTCTTCCGCATTTGCGGAAACCCGCGCATAGCATCCGGTGAACCGTCTGTGAGTATTTCGCTGTGCTTTGCAGCTACGTGTTTTGTGGGCGAGCGAAATGTCAATTTCAGCTCGTTGCCCTTATCCTTGAGCAGGTCTTTTATGCCGAATTCCCAATGTCTGTGCATGTTGTCTGCACGTCCAATCCTCTCTCCGTTAAGCTCAATATCACAGATTGTATCAAGCCCTTCACAGACAAGCAGAGCATCTTGCGAGTTCTGGTCGTCCGTATCAAAAGTTCTCGTGAACTCAAAGTCAAAATCCATGAGTTTTAGTGCCTCTAGCTCGTTGTCGCGCCAAAACGGGTCGGGCATCTTACCTGCATCAAGCAAAGTGCTGTAAACCGAGCCGGGTACTTTTGTTTTTAGTTTTTCGTTTTTAAATGGGGAGTCTCCGAGAAATTCCAGAGTCCACGAGCCGTTTAATAGTTGTTTTTTCATGCACATACCAATCCTTTTAGAGCTTTCTTTTTCATTTTTTCATCATACAGAACGTTGTCTGCACCACGCAGAGCCGCATCGAACTCTTTCTTTGTACTGACCTCAAGAACAGAACATCCTATGCTCGCTGAAATGTTATACGGATGTATGCGGAGCTTATTATACTCATCAACATTTTTTCTCAGCCTGTTCTCGAGAAGTGCGCTTTCCTCATTTGCTTTGATGGTTGCCAGCACGACAAACTCATCACCGCCGACTCTCCCTGCAATATCTTCTTCGCGGAGTGTCTCTTTCAAAATTTTTGCAAAAATTTTAATCGCTGTATCGCCTTCTTTATGACCGTAGGTGTCGTTTATCTGCTTTAGCCCGTCCAAATCCATATACAGAACTACCGCCATCTTTAACTCATCCCTGCTCAGTTGCCGAAGCCTTGAATATGCAAATTCAAGAAATCCTCTGCGATTGAGAATCCCTGTAAGTTCATCCGTTATTGACAGCTCACGTATTTTTGTAAGAAGCTTAGAGCCTTCGACCGAAGAAGATATGGTTACACGCAGACTTTCATACACATCCGATGTTACATTTTTGTCATACGGCAAAAGTAATAATCCCAAGTCCTGTTTTTCAAAAAACAACGGGAATATGAAAACTGACTTTCTCTGACTCTCAAAGTCAAAGCCTTTTATTGTTGAATAATCGTGGAATAATATTGGCCTTTCATCAGTCTTCTTCAAGTGGATTCGCTCATCGCCGCAAAATCCCACCATTTCTTCTATAACTCCGATTTCGCTCCCCTCTTTGACGATTTTCATATTTTTGTAGACTCCGACCAACGCAGAATCCATGAGTAGTAACGGAAGAGACCTGTAAAGCTCCTCTGCTATGGAGTTAAGGTCATTTGTCTGCGCGAGCGAGCTCGTTGTTCGCCGTAGGCGCAGGCGGGTTTCGGCTTGCTTATATTCGTTTATTATGTTTTCCTTGACTTTGACATTATTTATGAGTGTTGCGGCGAAAACTACTGCGTTAATAATCGGCTGTACGCTGACTACCTCATTTTCAAATTTCTGCACGCCGAATGTCAGCACATTGAGTGCATCAAAGCACTTATTCAAATCACCGGAAAAATAGTTGTACTCAACAAGATAACCATCAACAAGGCGGCAAAAATCATCTTGGCAGAACGGGTCTTTTTTTATCTGCGCAACAAGATTTCCGGCAAGTCTTTCCACAATTATCTCTGCCGCTTCGCCTTTAAAAATAGATTTAAACTCACGCATAACAAACGACTCCATGTTTCTGTCATCGGCATTTGTGTCGATTTGCCTATTTGTGACCGCCTCTATTTCCCTTCCCAGACATCCGCAAGACTGCCTTGTCATGAATACCGGATTGATGTATTCCAAATCCTCAACCTGCTCACCATTAATCTTTCTGTGGAGCATAGAAGTGCCGCGTCTGCCTATCTCATAAAAATCTTGCCGTGCCGTGCTTATTGAGGGTATGTATGTCGCTGATTCTTTGTTGTCGTCAAAGCTCACTACGGCTACATTTCGCGGCACCAGAATACGCCTTTTTCCAAGTTCCTCTATAGCTCCGATTGCCGCCTCATCGTTGCTTACTGCAATCGCATCAAAAGGAAGTTTGCGCTCGTCAATGAGTTCCCGAACCGCTTTCGCCCCTGTGCGCCGCACAAAATCGCCGGGCAAAGAATATCTCTCATCGTATTCAATACCGTTATCTTCAAGTGCCTTTTTATATCCAAAAAATCGTTCATTACCCTCGCGATTCCCCTCAGGACCGCGAATAAATGCAATCTGTTTTTTTCCGTGCTCACGAATTAAGTGGTTCACTGCATCATAAGTGCCACTGATATTCTCCGCCAGCACGGTGGGAGTTCCCTTTGACGGAAACGAAACCGAAACGGTTGGTATGTGCTCGGAAAATTCCCGTACAACACTTTCAATTATATCGTTATCATAAACATGGCCCACATATCCTGCAAATAAAATAACTCCGTCAAGTGATTTCGTTTTCTTCATCAGCTCAAAACAAACTTCCAGATGAGAGACATTTCCTCTTTCAGGCATATGACATGTACCAACATAAATGGTTAAGTTTATATCATGCTCCACGGCAAACTCGTTGATTCCTTGCAAAATCGTATACTGGCACGGGTCATCAATATTTGATATCAATACGCCAATATGCAGCCTACCTTCCTTTTTCATTTAATTCCAACTCCTTTCTTTCAACACGTTTGAGCACTATATAATACGAAGAAATCAGCAATATTGCTGCTATCGGCCATCCTATCGGGTCGGCAAGATGTATTCCCCAAACACCCAACACGCCCGTCAGAAGGACTACCGAAATTATTCTCATCGTGAGTTCTGCAAAACCCGATATCATCGGGATTACTGTGTTCCCCAGCCCCTGCAATGCTGCACGATACAGAAATAGCAGATATAATAGCGGCAGCCCTGCTGTCATCAGGTTTAGTTGACGTGTCCCTACAGCAAGTACCTCTGTTACTTGTGTTGCATCTCCGTCTATAAACAGCGACAATATGTGTCTGCCAAACGGAAATGATACCGCCATTAAGAATATTGATGATATTGCCACCATTTTAAGTCCGTCACGCACTCCGCGCTTTACACGTTTTAATTGCCCCGCTCCGAAGTTCTGAGCCACAAAGGTCCCCACTGAGGCTTCTATCGCCCCGCCGCCAATCATCAAAAAGCTGTACATACGCCTTGCCGCCGCCATACCTGCGACAAATTCTGTCCCGTACTCATTTATGTACCGTTGCATTATTAATCCGCCAATTTCAATGACTGCATTGCGAAAACCGAGTGGCAGTGCGAGTTTTAGTAACGGTATTGCCGAAGAGCGGTCAAAATTTTTTCCGCATCCTTTAAAAAGCCCTGTCTTGCGTATCGCTATAGCGCAGAATATTATACCCGATATTTGTGCAACCAGTGATGCCGCAGCGACTCCTGCCAGACCAAAGGGAAAAATCAAGATTAAATTCAGAACAATGTTAACTATCGATGCCATTATCATGGCGTAAAGCGGTGTCTTGCTGTCGCCCAGTGAAAATAAAGTCATTGCGAGCAGATTATACAGTACTACCAAGGGTTTGCCCGCCCACAACCAGCTTAGGTAAATCACGGCTCCATCAATTATTTCGGGTGGAGTTGCCAGTAGTTCCAGCAATGGTCTGCATACAAAAACGCCGCCGATTCCTATTGCAACTCCGAAAGCAAGCGATAGATACATCGCTGTCACAAATGCCCGGCGTAGCCCGTCCATGTCTTTTGCGCCAAATCGCTGTGCTATCAGTGTGCCAAATCCAATATTTATTCCAATTACTGCGCTGAATACCAGCCAGTGCGGGCTTGCCGTAACTCCTATTGATGCAAATGCGTTAACGCCAAGTATACGTCCGACTATTGCGCTGTCCACTACAACAAAGAGCATTTGAAGTGCATTGGAAATTAGAAGAGGTACAGAGAATCTTATCATTAAACCAAGGGGTTTACCCTCAGTCATATCCAGTGTTTTAGCCATTCATTACTTTCTTTCAAACCGTCATTTCCGATATATTTTTTATGTTCATACCGTAATCTCTTTCCGGAATTTTTTGTTCCGGCTGAACTCCCACGGGTCGTGGATCTTAGGTACATCGTTTAGTAATTGCTTCGTATATTCCGCTTTTGGCGTTAAAACAACTTCATTTGCCGAGCCATATTCTACAAACTTGCCTTTTTCCATTATATACACTGAATCCGAAACATAATACGCAAGACCCATGTCGTGTGTGATGAATATAATCATCATCCCTGTTTCGTCTCGTAATTTAAGGAGCATTTCAAGTATAGTGGCACGGGAACACGCATCAATCATTGAAGTCGGCTCATCGGCAAGCAAAATCTTTGGTTTTAGCAGGAAAATCCTTGCAATCATCAGCCTCTGCATTTGACCGCCCGACAGCTCAAAGGGGTACTTGTTTGTCATTTCATCAAACTTGAGATTGACAAAACTGCACGCTTCTCTCATCATATCAACTTTTTTCTCATATGGCAACCCTCTTCCACCACGCATCTTAATGCAATCAAGCAGCACAGAGTCAATTTTACTAAAAATATTGTAGGAAGAATACGGGTCTTGGAAAATCGCCTGAATGCCTCTCCAGTACTCCTTTTTCTTCTTATGTGAGCTTATATCTCTTTTTTCGCCCATGAAAAATATCTCGCCGGAGGTAACAGAGGTTAAGCCGAGCAACATTTTAATAAGTGTGGTTTTGCCGCTGCCGGACTCGCCGACTATGGAAATAAGCTCACCCGAGTAAAACTTAAAGTCAACATTATTGACAGCAACTGTTTTTTTACTGCCTATACCAAAAACCTTGGTAACACCGGTTCCACTGAGACAAACTTCCCTATATTCACTCATCCTTGTACACCTCCCTGAGTTCTTTCTCGCTTAATAGACATCTGCATTTGCGGTTATTGTCAAGGTGAGATACCTCGACATTTAAAACTTTGCATTGCGGCGATGCATACTTGCAGCGTTCGGCAAACCTGCATCCCTCAGGCGGTTTTTTAAGATTTGGAGGCGTGCCGGGGATTGCGGTTATCTTAGCTTCACGCGTGCCGTCCTCGGGAACCAGAATCGAGCCCATAAGACCCTTGGAATACGGGTGAAGCGGGTCAAAAATCATCTGGTCTGCAGTGCCTGTTTCAACAAGCTGCGCAGCATACATGACCATGATGTCGTCTGTTACATTATACAGAAGCGGCAGCTCATGGGTGATAAATATCATCGACTTGATTATCCCGAGGTCCATGAGGTCGTTTATCATCTTTATAACCATTTTCTGGCTTGTGACATCAAGTGCTGACGATGGTTCATCCGCTATCAGCACTTTCGGAGAAAGGATGGTTGAGACTGCGATTACAGTGCGCTGTTTCATGCCGCCCGATAGCTCCACGGAATACTTGTGCAGTGCTTCTTTGGGAAGGTTCAGCAGTTCAAATCGCTGCTGTGCAAGGTCATATATGTCCTTTTTTGTTGCCTTGGGATCATGGACACGGATAACGTCCTCTATGAACTTTATGACCTTTCTGGTTGGGTTTAGAGCATTCATTGCCGCCTGCGGGATATATGCTATCTCAGTGCCGAGTACTTGCTTTCGCACATCATCGGGCTTCATATCTGTTATTTTGCGCCCGTCGATGATTATTTCCCCCGAGGTGTAATGCAGCGGCGGGAAGTAATACCCCATCAGGCTCAGAGCAAGTGTCGATTTTCCGCAGCCCGATTCACCTGCAATACCTACCGACCGCCCTTCCTCCAGCTTAAAAGACACATCATTGACCGCATAGACATTTTCTTTGTAGCGTGTTATGTATTTTGTCATGAGGTTGTTGACCTCAAGAATTACTTTACTCATATGATGACCATTCCTTTACTAGTCTCTAAGTTGCGGGTTGAATATTTGATCCATCCCGGTGTTCATAAGATTAAGCGAGAACGATATCAGTGCTATAACAAACACGACGGGGAAATAAGCCCACCACGCACCCATTATATGCGCTGAAAACGACATTGCCCAGTTCATCATAAGACCGAGCGTTGCAACCTCCGTGGTACTTGGACCCAGCCCCAGCATTGAAAGCCCTGCTTCTGCAAGTATAGCACCTGAAACTTGCAAAATGAATGCCATCACAACATATGATGCAATATAGGGTAATATGTCCTTAAAGACAATCCTTGGGAGAGAGTGACCGCTAAGTTTGCTAAGATTTACATGGTCACGGTTGCGAAGAGAAAGTACTTGTGAACGTACGGCACGGGTTGTCCACACCCATGTGGTAAGCCCTATAACAATTCCGACAATTGTCACGCTCCTCCCGGCAGGTCCGATGCTGAAGGCAAGAAGAACCAACAGTACAAAGCCGGGTATGACCGTAAGCAGATTGCAGATAAACATTATGATTTCATCAACCCAGCCGCCGACATATCCGGCTACCAAGCCCAGCAAAAGTCCTATGGCAGTCGCTATCGATCCTGCAATAAGCCCAATTCTAAGAGAAACTCCGATTGCCTGAACGAGCTGCTTTAGCATATCCCTGCCGAAGTTATCAGTTCCGAGCGGCAGCCTCCTTATATTTACTATGTCTGAGAGGGCAATATAATCTGTATCGGTAATCGGCGCTTGAAATTGCGGTTCCCCGGTCTCCGGGTCTGCGGAATACAGCCGCAGGGCTGATGCATCAAACATTCCTTGAATTCTGTTGTTGAGTCTCTGATAGGCTCTGTGATCAGCGAGTATCATGCCTTCTATGCGTTCATCCGGGTCATAATTTGCATTCCAGAGTGCAAGAAGAGTTTCAGGGTCATAGATGTCTATCGCAGCCTCCGGCATACCTGCCCTAACAAGCCAGTCGCGCATCGCCTCCCTGTCAGACATGGGCAATGTATTGACAATCCTCGCCTCCGCAGCCCCGGGAATACGAAGTGTATATACAAAAACATTTGGATTTACTGCATCATAGAGTGAAAGATACGTGCCGGGGGGTATAAATGAGTTATACCCTATCATCTGAAGAGGATTTCCAGGGACAAAAAACGGATAAATAGTGATGAATAATAGGATTGACATGAAAACAATAAATCCCACCATGAATTTCCCCGACTTTAATAGTTGTTTTATTTGATTTTTCATTTTCCACACCTCCCCTACTCATATTGCGTCGTCTTGACGCGTGGGTCTATTAAACCATAAATAATCTCAAGCAGGAATACTGATGCAAGCACCATAACTGTTATTACGAGCGTTATTCCTGATACCAGCGGATAATCACCTTCCCTTACTGCTTGCAGCAGAGCTGTTCCGAGTCCGGGATATGAGAAGATAATTTCAGCTACTATCGCTCCGCCCATCATTGTTCCAAGTGAAAGCGCAAGCCCCGTCACTTGGGGAAGCATGGCGTTTCTGAACACATATCTGACAATCTTGCTATCCTTAATTCCCATGAAGCGGCTGTATCTTACATAGTCGGCGTTTAGTTCATATATCGACATAGAACGCATTCCGAGTGCTTGACCACCAATTGAGATCAAGACGATTGACCAAAACGGCAAATGATAGTGCTCTATTATAGATGAAATAAACCGCCAGCTAAAGTGCGGAATCAAACCGATTTCATATCCGCCGGTGACCGGGAACCATCCCAGGTTGAGTGCAAAAACAGCCAATAAAATGACCGCAAGACCAAAAGCAGGGATGCCACTTACAAAAAGTGAAGCCGGCATCACAATTTTGTCGAAAATTCTTCTTCTATATGCGGCAATTGCACCAAGGAAATTTCCTATTATCCATCCTGTAAGAATTGCAGGTAGCTGCAAGCCAATTGTCCAAGGCACAGCATTTGAGATAATGTCCGAAACCGGTCTGGGGAACCGTGAAAACGACAACCCCAAATCACCTCGGAACAAATTTCCGAAGTAGATAAAAAATTGTTCAATTACAGGTCTGTCAAGACCAAAAAGCTGTAAGTAATGGTAGTAAATAGCACGAACTTGCTCAGCATCATGGAGACCAACTGCAACTCTCTGCATAATCGCAGCGAGAGGGTCGCCCGGCATTAGTCTGGGCAAGATAAAATTCAAAATAGCTGCGGCAACCAGTGTAACGAGAAACCAAATGGTTCTCTTGGTATAGTATCGGGTATAACCGTTTCTTCTAAATCTCTCCCAAGATGAAGTCGATATATCGCTTTCATCATTTGGATTATCGGAGTCGCCTGAATTTTTAGGAGCCTGAAAGTCATCGGGTATTTTGTCGTCGGGATTTTTTACCGGTTCGCTCATATGCAAGTCCCCCTTATGTGGCATAAATTATAGAAGGCGGCCATTATGCAAGTTAATGACCGCCTTCCGGCGAGATAGGTGCTAGCCTACCAATCTTATGTTGAATTTATCCGCTATTGCAAAGCCGTTTAGTGCGTTTGCGGGGGGAACATTGCGGCCATCGCCGTATTCAGTCCACCCTGTCCAGACAGCTTCACTAACTGCATGGAACTGGTCGGGACGGTACATGAGCGAGAACGAGGGAACCTCTGTGAGGTAGAGTATAACAAGCTCGGTCCATAGGTCAACCAGGGTAGCTTGGTTGGTGGTAACGGGTATGAGAGAAAGAATCTCGTCTGCACGGGCATTTGTCCATGCACCCCAGTTGCCTGACCAGTTATGATCATGACCAACATGGTCGGAGCTCATCAGGTTGTATGCGCGTTCCCACGGTGCAGTCGGTGATGCGGAAGATGTCCACATCATAAAGATGTCATACTCCGTATGAACCGCCGCCGTGACAAATGTTTGATAGATTGACCAGTCGTCGAATTGTGTCACAATTTCAATGCCTATGGCTTCGCCTGCCGCAGCAACTATTTCCATTGCAGCTTCCCAGTCTGACCAGCCAAAAGGTACTGAAGCAATATATGCGGGCAGTCTTTGTCCGTCATATGTACGCCAACCGTCTGCGCCTCTCGGGAAACCTGCTTCATCAAGCAGCTCATTTGCCGCTTCAATTCGATCGTTTACATTGGGCATTTGATAATCCCATTGATACGGTGCGACACGAGCACTGTCAAATAGTGCCTGCTCGCCAGCGGTCGGGTTCATGAGTGAACGCGGAACTTCTGCAAAGCTCGGGCTTTGGTTGGTCATGGCGTTTGCGATGATAAGGTCATAATCAACAGCCATTGCTATTGCTCTGCGAAAATCAGCATTGTGGATTCCGGGTTTGTCGCTGTGCATGTTAAACCATGCTGTAGGCATATTGACTGTTACCCCGTATGGAGGTGAGTCCATGAATGTGGAAATCGGGAGACCGTCCACTTCCCATAAGTTTTGTACATTCGGGATAAACATCTGGCTGACATCTACCATACCCGCCATCATTGCTGCAAGTCCTGCATCATTATCTTCAAGAATCGGGTGTGCGAGGAATCTTGGAACAGGTAGCTGACCCCACATACTCTCATGTTGTCCCCAATAGCCGTCGTCACGGATGAGAACAGTAAGCTCGTCGTTGGTGAAATACATGGTGTAGGGTCCTGACCATACGACATCGTAGCCGGGATCTGCTTGCATAGCGCCGATGTCTCCGTTGTTGCGTTCTACGAGTTGCTCAAGCCATGCTTGCTGCAAGACATATTCTTCAATGATAAATTGGTCTAACATGAGTGGGTTTAGTGGTTGACCTGCTGCGTTTAATGCTGCGTATATCGCAACTGTCAACTCATCTACTGCTACAACCCTGTCGATGAACGGGCTGGGTGCGGCAGTATAGGTGTTGTTTACATAAAAAGTAAACTCTGCATCCCACGCTGTGATGGGTGTACCATCGCTCCAAAAAGCAGCGGGGTTGATGCTGTACTCAAGTCTTGTGAGGTCGTCATTCCAGCGCGGAGGACCAATTGCGAGAAGCGGAATGAAGGATCCATCGAGGAAGTTGTACATAAACGGTGTTTCAAACATAGGTACTCGCGCTCCGGCACCGACTTGCTCAATTGCAAGCGGATTGTTCATTTCATCGGAAAACGGGTTCCAACCATTTGACGGGCCCCATTGGTGACCAAAGTGGTAAACTGTTTCGTTGCGGGGCAGTTCTGTAGAAATTTCGTCCGGAAATACAAACGGCGCACGTGCGAACTGTGATCTGTCAATAGCATCCGGATCCGGCGGTTCTGCGGGTTCTGCCGGGGCAGGTGCCGGGTCTGCCGGTGTCGGGGCTGCGGGGTCTTCCGGTGGTGCGGGTGCCGGATCATCGGCAGCGGGAGCGCAGGCGGCAAGCAGTGCAAAGCAAAAAACTGCCGCAAGCAAAACTGCGAGTATGCGTTTTCTCATCTGAATACCTCCAAAATTTTTTTGGCTACCGAAGTAGCCGTATCGTCACGGGCTGCATTGGCGGCAACGCCGACTGACGTATAAGGTAATCGCCGGATTTTTCGCATTTCCCTACAAGGTTCTACTATTTAGTCCGCTATTTTAGCCTATATCGTTATATACATTATTAATAAAAATTACCAAAATTTATCAAAATAACTATCGATAACAACCATAACACATAGTTCATATTAATGCAAGATATTTTTATATATATTTCACATATGTGTAAAACTTGTATAATATTTAATGTGCAACTTGCCGATAACGACTCCCTTACGTATAATCTCCGGTGTATTCTACCAGAACTACGTTATCTACGCCGCTTGTTTCTTTCAGAGGTCTTAGAAACGAAGTGTCGCCCTTGCGCACTTTGACCTCAACGGTCAATTCAGTGAAGCCCATACCAATCGTCTTATTTTTAAGTTTATGAGAAATTTTCGACATCTTTGCCTTTACATCATCGTCAACCCCTTCGCCGTCGCTATAGCGGACTATTAGCAAAAATGCACGTTTATCACTGCCCAGAGCTATAAACAAAAGGTACAAAATAGCAATGAAAGCCGTGCCAATCAACGCGACCAAATGAAGCCTCGCACCGGCAGTTAGTCCTGCGCCGACACCCCAAAAGAGGAACCCAACATCAAGCGGGTCTTTAACAGCCGCCCGAAAACGCACGACACTGAGCGCACCAACCATACCGAGTGTCAAAACAAGATTTGTCCCGATGGTAATTATGATAAAAGAAGTAATAACACACACCATTATTATGAGTAAGTTAAAACTCTCGCTGTACAGCGCACCTCTGTGAAAAAAGCGGTACACCAAAAAAATTATAAGGCCGCAGAACGCCGCAACCGCCAGCGATGCCAAAACGTTCATCGGCTGCAAATCCTCCAAAACAAGAATCTGCGGGTCTAAAAGCCATTCCAATAATACGTCAAATCTTCCCATAAGGTAAAATACCCCTTTCTCGTGCTATGCAATATTTAGACATTTCTGTATGTGCGAGCGGCAGACCATTAAGCAACCGCTTCATAGTCTCCGGCAAAAAACTTGTATATTTAACTTCGAGCAACATCGGATAGTGCATATGTTGGCTGTAGAACATCTTCAGCGGGTCGTACCTGATAGGAACAATTGCCCCAATGCTGTTTTCATCAGGATTAAACAGCGGGCTGTCAAATGTAATGCGAACATCACCCGCCTGATACACAAAAGCCTCGCGCCGATAGGCATACATAGCGGTAGGGCGCAACCCCCGCAGTCTGTAGATAACACCCAATTTCTGCCATAAAGGAGAATCTTCAGTCAGAACAAACTCCAAATCGCCCAACTTGACCTTTTGGTATTGCTCCTCAGTGATTTTTTCGGTTTCCTTGTACGACACAAGCCCGTCTTTGTGCTTGCGCTCAAGGCGTATGAAAGACAAATCACCGTTATAATGCCGTAACCTAAACTTGTTACGCACAAATGCACCTCTGTATTTTGCGTAATAAAAATTATCATAACGGTCGTCCAAGTAGAGGTTGTTGACCACATAAGACCCGTCTTTTGAATGGGAATCAGGCTGCATAATCGCCGAGGCACGCTCCCGCAAAACAGCAGCTATTTTCGGGTCTATGATATATTTTTTCTCAAAACGCTGCCGCATATAAACGACCTTTCTTTTCAGCTAAGGTAAATCCCTAACAGTTCTGCCAAATTCCATGAGATAAAAATGGTCCAGAATATTCCCGTCAATGTCTGAGAGGAAAACAGTCCTACCAACCCGTACGTTGAAACCCATTTGAATTTTGAACAAATCCGCAGCAGTTCTGCTACCTGTACCCGCCAGCTCAAGCCGACCACCGGGAGCGACCGAAGCCGGAGGAAGTCTCCATCTCTGCAAATCATCGAGACGGTTGCTTAGGAAAAGACCGTCAGTGCGTATTGTTTCATCGGTGAGATTGTAGAGAACCACACCATTGCCGCGACTCTCCTCATACACTTCTGCAATTACAAGCGGCGGCAGATTCGGACGGGTAACCAGTGTGATATCAACAGCCCCACCTGCATCTGCATTTTCGATTGAAACAAAAATAGTCTCACTGTAGATACGTTCACCATTAAGTAGCCAATGGTCAAAAGCTGTGAACTGCGGCAAAACAGGACTGACCGGTACGGTCAAGTGATTAAAATAACGAGACGAGGATGCAATTTGTGTCCCAATCCGTGCCTCACCGGCAGACGAACCGCTATCGGTATGTACATTTACATAAAACATCTCATTATCAAAATCGAAAAAGCGCGCCAAACTCTCAAATATGACATTATCCCTGTTAGCGGCGAAATGAATCATCTCTGCGTGATTTTCCTCTGCGAAATATCTGGTGAACCAGCCCGGGAACTTACTTGCATCAATAGCGTGGCCTATCTCGACATAAGCCTGAGCGTAAAGATACTCTATTGCGCTTCGCACTGTCTCTTCCGTTACGACATTTGCAGCAATATCGCAGAGCATAATCGTAAAAAGCTCAGCCATATCTTGGCGGGTCAGAATATTGCGGAGCAACTGCCCATTATCATTATTGTCTTCCAAAATGTGCTGGAAGGTGCGTAAACGGTAGTTGTCGCCATACAAGCCGAGAATCCAATCCAAATCATACATAGCGTAACGCCATCGCCCATCTAAATGCGGGTGGAGTCCCGGAACCTGCTCGCCCGTAAAACGCCAGCGGCGAAGATTGTTATACGGCCAGTCCCGTGTACCTAAATAAATATGATATGCGTAGTACCACAGTAGGTTTTCAACATCAACTATGGCATTTAAAGCCGCAAACTCATCTTCATCATTTAAGTCGCGCCACGCAAATTGATTTTTGTAAGTCAAATCCTCAACAACACGCTCGCAAGCATTGCGAAACCACCATTCACCACGACCGATTACATCAAATTCCCGAACAGGCGCATCATAGAGTTTTTCAAAAAAATCATCATCTACACGTACTTGAAGCCATGCAAAGCCATAGTACCGACCATTGAGAAAAACCGCCGCTGCACGCACGGGCGTAACATCATAAAACCCTGCATTTCGCGCAAGCACAGAGCCGACTTCATTACGAAGCATACCGTGAAAGCGGTCATTAGCACCATTACGAAGAATCAGCGTTTCATATCTGTGCTGAGGTGTGTTGAATTCATCTAAAATATAGTCACCCGGGAAGAATTTATAATGAAATCTCCCCCTGTCAGGACTGTATTCCCGCCTTGGAATGAGTCTCAGCGATTTCTGATCATGCTCTCTTGACCACGAGCCGAAAACACGCACCCCTGCATCTTGTGTGAGCACACGCTCACCATCGGGCGTGAATGTCTCAACATGAATCGGGCGTTCTCCCTCTCTGCCCCTCAAGTTAAAGTTCGCAGGGTCGGTGGGAATCACATGATGTCCGGGGTTTTCACGGATAAATTCTCGCCGCAAGTGACCCGGCACCAAAATACCATAATAATGGTCGAACAAATAATACGGGTCTGTGGAAAGCGAGAAAATAAGAATATCCTCCCCAAACCGCTCATGAATCTCGGTGCCGATGAAGTATGTGTGGGTCAATGGCGCGGTTTTGTGTATATCGCCCTGATAGTCCTCATAAACCGCTATGGCTCTAAGCACCGTGCCGCTCACTCTGCGGCGCGATTGCAGCTCTATCGGCTCAATATATTCATAAGATTCGGTCGTTGGTGCAGAGCCGTCCAAAGTGTAAAAAATCCTTACTGTGCTTTCCGATGCAGTTATTTCAACCGTTATGCTCTCATCAAAAAAATGCCCTGTTTGGGAGAAACTTAGCGTAATCCCGGCGGCTTGGTTATTCTCGTCTAATGCCGCCTCGCCATCATTATTTGGCATTAGTGTAACATCGTTACCTTGCTGTAATAGTCCGTCTTCATAGGCATCGTCATAACCATTGCCCCCGTCGTCGCCCGGGGTCACACCGTCGGTTAGAGGAAAATATACAACTGTCATGGGATTTTCGCTGAGTAAAAACGAGGACAAAAAAAGAACAGCAAGAAGAAAGACTACAACAGCAATTCTTTTCGCATCCATTCTCATGCTCCCGCTCCTCGATAGATTAATTCAGCATTTTTTACATAGATTTTACAAAATGAATACTATCATTTATGAACTATTTTGTCAATTGTAAATAACTTCTAAAGAGCACCAGCCTCCTTTTAAAGTTACCCCTTTGTAGCGCCGCTCGTTATTCCCTCAACATAAAACTTTTGCATGATAACAAACAGTACCGAAATCGGGATTGATATGAGTACACCACCGGCGGCGAAGCGTGCGAAGTGAGTGTTAATCAGCGCACGGTCAATCATTCGGAACAGACCTATGGCGACAGTCCAGTCTGTGGCGATGCCTGATGTGATCATGATGTTTGCAAACATAAAGTCCATCCACGGCACCAAAAACGCACCGATTACGGTATATACAATAATGGGTTTTGACAGCGGCATGATAATCATTCTGAAAATCTGCGACTCCGTTGCACCGTCAAGCCGCGCCGATTCACTTAAAGTTTCTGATATTGTGTCAAAAAAGCCTTTCGCTATCAAGAAACCAAGACCGGAGCTGCCTGAGTAAACCAAAATAAGACCAATGTGGCTATTTGTAAGGCCGAATGCTTGCATTACAAAATACACGGCTATCATAGCCAATATTCCGGGGAACAGGCCTATAATTACACTTAAGCTCATAAGAGTTCTGCGCCCTTTAAAACGCATACGGCTCATGGCGTAACTTACACAAAGCACAAATATACTGGCAATAAGACCGGAAAAGATTGCAATCTGAAGTGTATTCATAAACCATACAGGAAACTGCGCTACGGTATCGTATCGGTCAAACAAAAGAAGCCTGTATGCTGTTAAAGAAAATTCCTCGGGTACAAATCTTCTCGCGTTCATACCTTGAAACTCTGAAAATGAGTTGAGTACAAGCCATATTATCGGAATAAGCCATATTAATGATAAAACAGCTAATAACAGATGGCGCAGCGTAAAGGAAGCACCTTTTAAAACTTTATTACTCATATCTGAAACTTATCCTCCTTATTACGATTGATAATCAAATTAAAGGCAACAAGGGTTATAATTGCACACACTACAAACACCATTATACCTATGGTAGACGCCATTCGGTAATTCCATTGATCCTGAGTAAGCCTATACAGCCATGTTACCAATAAATCCACCTCGTTGGCATTCGCTCGCGACATAGCGAGGTCGGTAGTTCGGTAAACATCATTGGTCAGTAAGAAAATGACATTAAAGTTATTAAAATTATGGATAACCTGCGTGACGAGGAACGGTGCCGTTACAAAGAGCATATACGGCATGGTGATGTACACAAACTGCTTAAATGGGCTTGCACCGTCTATCCTTGCGCTTTCATACAGGTCTTTTGGTATGTTCATGAGAACCCCCGTTGCTATAAGCATTGTAAACGGGATACCAACCCAAATATTTGTAAGGACAATCATTGCTCTTGCCCACATCGGATGGTTGAAAAATGGAATAAATGTGAGGTGTTCCGGTACCATTCCAATATTAATCAGCCACTGTGTCAAACCTATATCAGAGGCAAAGAAATTTATAAATCCCGTTTGCGCAAATAAGCTCCTAATAACGAGCAAGGTTACAAACTGTGGAACCGCAATGGTGACAATAAAAATCGTCCGCCACAGCTTTTTAAGTTTTGTTTTTTCATTATTGATAAATGAGGCAAGAAATATCCCAAGAAAGAAATTACTGAATGTGGCTAAGAAAGCCCATATAAGAGTCCATGAAAGCACTCTTCCAAATGCATACCCAAAAGTTGTTGCTACAGCATCACCACCAAATAGTTCACGGAAATTACTTAGCCCTACCCACGTAAAAAGAGAAGCAGGCGGCATATGATGTTGGTCGTAATTTGTAAATGCAACTGCGATAAGTACAATAAGCGGAATTATAGTAAAGATGACAACGCCCAGACATGGGAGTGATAACAATGTTATGTAAAAACGCTTATCTCCGGCTGATTTAATATCTTCTATAAATGTAGGAATGTGCTGACCTCTTTGCGCTTTAACTTGCAAAGCGCGGACATTTGTTATGTTGCGCAGATAAATAAAGAAAGCAGCAAGCAATACAATTATTGAGCTTATTCCAAATAGTAATATCAGAAATGAATGGTCAAAATCGTTGACTTCATTTCTCATGGTTGCTGGGTTAAAAACAGCCTCAAACTCAACTGTCCCGAGTGTTGGCAGCCTTCCAATGTAATGAGCGGCAAAATTAGTGGCAAATAGTATTATAACTACCTGAAACAATGTCACTAAAATTCCTTTTATGATTTGTTTTCTACGAAAATAACCCGCACCCATAATAAGCACGGATAGTTTAACAAAAAAGTCACCCTCAATGAATGAGGCAGCAACTCCCTTAAAGAAGTTTAGAAAACTCACAAATGGGTTAATTTTCTCGATACGGGCCAATGTTCCTGTCATTATGCACATCCCCTTATTTATGAAAGATTTCTGAAAGGGAGACTACGTTTGCGCAGTCTCCCTTTTCATGAGTTTCTATCCTATTGCGTTTGAGTTAATTTATCCGGTTATAGCCTCAACGGTTGAGTCGAGCAAATATTGTAAATCATGCCCTTCCGGATTACCTTGAACTATTATTTCTCCGAGAGTTCCCATTGGATCCCAGAAGCTACCGCCCGGAAGGATTGACCAAGAATACGGTGCTTGTGCAGCGAATGCGGATGCAGCCAGATCATTTTGTAAATCACCTGCCAAAGCTGTTGCCGCAGCAAGATTAGATGGACCCATGCTACGTACATGGAAGCGCTCAATTTGGCTGTTTTCATTTGTGAGCCAGTCAGCGAGCATCATCGCCCAACCTGCCCATTCGCTATGTACATTAACACCAATGAGCGTTGAACCGATAACACCGCCCTGTTGCACTTGATTACCGGCTACTGTAAATGTTGGAAGCTTAGTTGTGGCGATGCTGTCGCCCCATTCTTCAGAAAATGTTCCGACATTCCACTGACCATTAACTGCTGCAATAACAGAACCATCTGCTACAGCTCCACCGATTTCACCACCGCCCAGAGATATGAATGCAGGGTGACCGGCAATGTCGAGTATTCCTTGAAGTACGTCTGTACCACCGGATCCGTTTATGTCTATCATTGAATTACCATTTTCATCTTCCCATGCATCAAAGCCTGCTCCTCTAAAGAAAGAAATATTCCACCATCCGCTGGGGAGTTCCATAGAGACCATTCTGCCTGCTTCCGCCGCTACTTCAAGCATTCTGTCCCAGCTAAGCACATCTTCAGGTGTGAAGTAATCTGAATTATAGAGCAAAAAGTAGCCATTGCCCGGACTGAGCGGCCACGCCATGAGTCTGCCACCAACTGATGCAGAAGCAACTGAACCGGCTGTATTTGCTGCGATAACTTCATCCGGATTGAGTACATTCTCTTGCAGTACTCCGGCTCTGTAGAGATCATTTATCTGGTCGTCTGCGAACGCAAAGACATCCGCAGCTGCAGGTGGGTCAGTCAGCACTGTATCTCTTAAAGTTTCCTCAGACTCAACGCCGACTTCAATTGTCAGGTTGACTCTGTCTGCGACATGAGCGATGAATGCATCTGCTTGTGAGCGCAATAAATCTTGACACATTTCGCCACCCCATAAACGTAGGGTCACGTTGTCAAGGTCGCCTTCCGGCACAGGGGCGGGTAGCGGTGCGGGTTCTGCAGGGGCGGGTTCGGGAGCCGGATCTGCTCCGGGTGCGGGAGCCGGCGCTGGTGCAGGTGCATCCTGTGCGCAACCGATTACAGGGATAAGGATAAGTGCGAGCGCGATAATTAGAATTAATGCTTTTTTCATTGTTTTCCTCCGTTTTTTATTGATATCATTGATATATCTATAATATGTCAATAATTAACATATTTTCGGCATAATATCACATAATCTTTATACAGTCAAGACAATGAATGTAAACAATGTATGTAGTAATGTTATCAAAGTATGTTTTTTCTGTTTTTCAAATGCGGTTTGTATGAATTGACCTTGCATGACAGGGCTTACTGTGGTAGTATCTTTTTACATAATTTTAGAAACAAGCACAAAGGAGATAGCAAAATGAGTGTTGGTAATTATAGTGTCCCGAAACCGGTAAACGAGCCTATTTTTGAGTATCGCTCGGGGAGTCATGAGCGAGCAGAACTGAAAGCTGAAATTGAAAGACAGCGAGGGGAAGTCGTCAAAATTCCTCTTATCATTGGCGGAAAAGAAATTCACACAGACAAAAAAATCAAGGTAGTCATGCCGCATAAACACAGCCATGTTCTCGCCGAGTGCAGTATTGCAGGCGAAAAAGAGCTAAAACAGGCTGTCGATGCATCTATGGATGCAAAAAGGGACTGGGAGGATATGCCGTGGGAGCATAAAGCGGCTATTTTTCTCAAAGCCGCCGAGCTTGCAAGCACTAAATACCGTGCAAAGCTAAACGCCGTCACCATGAACAACCAGAGCAAAACAGTATATCAGGCTGAAATCGACTCGGCTTGTGAGCTTATCGACTTTTTGCGATTTAACGTCTACTATGCCGACCAAATTTACAGGGAACAGCCGGAGAGCAGCAAGGGCGTTTGGAATAGGCTGGTCTATCGACCGCTTGAAGGGTTCGTTCTCTCCATATCTCCTTTTAACTTCACTGCGATAGGGCTCAACCTAGTAGCCTCGCCCGCTATGGTGGGCAACACTATAGTCTGGAAACCTGCGACCACTGCTGTGCTATCGTCTTATTATGTAATGCAACTTCTCATGGAAGCGGGTCTGCCAAAAGGTGTTATAAACTTTGTGCCCTCGTCGGGTTCTGATATCAGCCGCTACGTAGTCAGCGACCGCCGCCTTGCGGGTTTTCACTTCACAGGTTCTACCGAGGTATTCAGCGGTGTTTGGAAAAATATCGGAAACAATATAAGTAGCTATATCTCTTATCCGCGGCTGGTCGGTGAGACAGGCGGTAAGAACTACGTTTTCGCTCACTCTTCAGCTGATGTGCCTGCTGTTAGCTGTGCGCTCATAAGAGGCGCTTACGAGTATCAGGGACAAAAGTGCTCGGCGGCTTCAAGAGCCTATATTCCCGAGTCTATGTGGTCTACGCTCAAACCCATGCTGCTAGAAGGAGTAGGCAAACTCAAAGTCGGCGATGTGAGCGATTTCACTAACTTCATGTCTGCTGTAATTGACAAGAATTCCTTTGACAAAATCAAGACCGCCATTGATGATGCAAAGGCTTCGCCTGATGCAGAGCTTCTCTGCGGTGGCTATGACGACAGCGAGGGCTACTATATCCAGCCGACCGTTATTCTCACAGAAAAGAAGGATTACGAAACCATGCAGACAGAGCTGTTCGGGCCTGTTTTGACTGTATACGTCTACCCCGATGACAAGATGGAGCAGGTCTTGCAGGAGTGCGCAACAGCTTCTACTTACGCTCTGACCGGAGCAATCTTCGGCCAAGATCGAGGAGTTCTGGCGCACATGGAAAAAGTTCTCATGAACTCTGCGGGCAACTTCTATATAAACGACAAACCTACGGGAGCTATGGTTGGCCAGCAACCTTTCGGCGGCGCAAGAGGCAGCGGAACTAACGACAAAGCAGGTAGTCCACTGAACCTATACCGCTGGATGAGCCTAAAAACCGTCAAAGAAACATTCACCCCTCCACATGAAGTTTCATACCCCTTCATGCTTGAGGAGTAGTCATGAAATCAATGATTCTTAGCGTGGGGACAGAGCTTCTTTTCGGGCAGATTGTTAATACCAACTCTGTTTATTTATCGCAGCAACTCAACTCGCTGGGGCTTGATGTGCTTCATCATCATACCGTAGGTGATAACCCAAGAAGGCTAGCTGAAGTGATTGAGCATTCGCTCCGTGACTGCGATATTATCATCGCAACAGGCGGACTCGGCCCCACTCAGGATGATTTGACGAAGGAAGTCGTCAGTGAAGTCATGGGCGACACACTTTTGCTAGATAAAGAAATTCTTGAAAAAATCAAGGCACTGTTTAAGAAGATAAATCGCGACATGACGGAAAACAATATCAAACAGGCATATCTTCCGTCAAGAGCCACAGTATTTCACAATGATGTGGGCAGTGCGCCGGGTTTTGCCCTCGCAGACAAGGGCAAGGTCATTATTTGTATGCCCGGCCCGCCCCGTGAGCTAAAGCCCATGTTTGAAAACTATGCCCGCCCATATCTTGAAAAACTAACCGACAGCAAGATTTACTATAGGATGATTAAAACCTTCGGCGCCGGCGAATCTTGGCTTGAAACCGAACTTTTTGACCTTATCGACAACCAGACCGACCCAACAATAGCCACTTATGCCAAAGAGGGCGAATGTGCTTTGCGCATTGCCTCTAAGCGCAGCACCGAAGCTGAAGCTGCCGAGGCAGTCAATGCCATGACAGCGCAAATCAAGGAGCGAATCGGAGAACTTATCTACAGCCTTGAAGATGAATCTCTGTACGAGGTTGTCGGCAAGCTGCTTATTGAGAAAAATATCTCTATCTCTTGCGCAGAATCTTGTACAGGCGGGCTTTTTTCAGAGTATCTCACTCGGGTTTCGGGGATATCTGCGGTTTTTGACCGCACGTTTATTACATACAGTAACTGCTCCAAGATAGATGAGCTGGGCGTTAATCCTGAGACAATAAAGTCGTTTGGTGCTGTCAGTGCTGAGGTTGCCCTTGAGAAGGCGCGTGGAGTCAAAGCAAAGTCCGGCAGCCGTCTATGCATTTCTGTTACGGGGGTAGCGGGACCCGGTGGCGGCACTGCCGATAAGCCTGTCGGGCTGTCTTACATCGGTTTGGTGTTTGATGATTTTGAGGATGTAAAAGAGATTCGGAGTCGATATTCTGACCGCGAGGCCAATCGATACTACTCCATGCTTTGCATGATGCATATGATATATGGGATGCTGACTGACTAACAGGTGATGGGCTGCTTACATTAGAGAAATGTTTATATTGGGGGATATTTATGAAATTATACGTTGAGAATTTGCAAAAAAGTTTTGCGAAGAAAGCTGTATTGACCGGAGCTTCGTATTGCTTTGAAAAAGGGAAGATTTATGGGCTTTTAGGTCGCAATGGTGCAGGCAAGACTACCATGTTTAACTGTCTTGCCGACAATATCCCGCTCGATGACGGGGGTAGTGCTATGGAGTTTGACGGTGTGCGCAGAGACACTACTATTGACGATGTTGGTTTTGTGTTTACTCAGCCGCATCTGCCGGAGTTTATGACGGGTTATGAATTTATTAAATACTTCGTAGATATCAACAAAAACAAGATACAAGGACCCGTTGACATCGATGCATCATTTGCACTGCTGGACTTTGACCGCGCTGACAGCCACAAGCTGATCAAGGAATACTCGCACGGAATGCAGACAAAGGTACAGCTGCTTGCGTTTTTGATACTGCGCCCGAACGTTATCTTGCTTGATGAACCGCTGACCGCATTTGACGTGGTGGTTGCCGTGCAGATAAAAAACTTGATAAAATCGTTAAAAAACGACCATATCATAATCTTTTCTACACATATTCTGGAACTCGCACAGGATTTGTGCGATGAGATTGTCGTACTGCACAATGGGAAGCTTTCTACGCTTGATTCCTCAAAGCTCCATGATAAGGACTTTGAAAACGAAGTCCTCGCAATGCTCACAGAGGAACCGGAAGTTGAAGGGGATGGTCAATTATATGTTTGAAATGGCACTTTTATCGCTCCGTGTGCGCTTTTCCATGAGCGCTAATCGGCTGATATACTTTCTCAGAAACCTGCCGATTTTAAAGCGGGTTTTACCGCCAACACTGCATGGCGAATATGCCTTAAAGGTCGTTTTTACTGTGTTTGGCGCGATTTTTATCGCTTCAAGGAAGATTTTTTTGCACTCTCTGGTTATAGCAATTATAATTGCCGCAGGTGCCGTGCAGCACCTAATTGTAGAAAACGGTGGTTTTGCAGGGCTTTTAGACTTGCTTGGCTCCGATAATCCTTTCGTCAATTTCTCGGCGGAAGGGGTTGCTCGCTTTTCGCTCCTGACATGGTTTATAGTGACGGTTTTCAGCTTCACCAGATCGGTGACTGCCGAGGTTAGTCCCCTGCTTTATAAAAATGACGACATTATGATTAACTATATGGGTGCAAATCCCGCCGTATACGCCAAATCACGTATCCTTATAGACCAGATTGCACATATCTTACTGTATACACCGTATTTCCTGATTGCGTTTTTCATCGCGAGAATTCCCATTTGGGGAGTGCTCACAACTCTTATTTTCCTCGTGGCTTTCCGGCTGCTTGGCGAAACAATAAACCTCGCTATGTTCAGGCGTTTTCAGAAACATTTTGGTGAGGGTGCTCATGCAAACATAGTGGGCTTGCTTGTGATTGCCGCGGCCGCACTTCTTCCGTTATTTGTTCATATCGAAAATATCAACCTCATTTTCGCCAATCCCATTTTAGCTCTCGGAGCGGCAGTTATCGGCTTTTTATCTTGGCGGTACATGAAAAACTATACTCTCTACAGGAAGATAATTACTCAAAAAATCCGCTGGATGACCAATCAGATGTCTAAGCACACGACAACAAAACAAGGCGGTGCAATTGCTGCCGAGTTTGCCGATGCTCAAAAATGGAGCAAAAATGTCAGTGCAGAAGACCTTGATTCAAGTAAGCACAGCAATGCTACAGGTTTTGCTTATTTAAACGCCATTTTCTTTGACAGGCACAACAAATATTTCAAAAAAAAGCTTGTCACAAGATGTTCCATCATGCTTTTTCTGCCCGTTTTAGTGGTGGGTGTCATCCTAATCGTGTCACTCACCCAAGGTGTAGTCTTCGATGGTGGAATTCTTCGAGATCAGCTCGGACTTGAAGTCTATCAGCTACACTACCTATTCTCCTATGTTCCGGTTTTCTTTTATCTTATATACCTTGTTTCTATGGGGCGCATTATTACGGCTTCTGTGTTTTCAAACTGCGATATTCAGATGCTTCACTATTCGTACTACAGGACTCGCGACAATATTTTCGCATCGTTTAAATCAAGAATCACAGTGATTTTGAAGTATAATCTACTCATAACCACTGTGATGTCTGCTTCCGTGATTTTTATCGTCAGCTTAATATTCGGACACTTAGATATTCTGTATTCGGGCATTTTATTTGTGGTGCTTACGACTATAGGTGTGCTTTTTGCGTTTAATGATTTATTTTTGTACTATGTTATTCAGCCCTATGACGAAGCGGGCAAGGCGAAGAGCACCGTCTACACAATCATCAATTCAGTGATTGTTATTATAGCCGTGATAAACCTTCAAAATCGGTTTGACTTTTTTGTGTATTCCGCAGTAGCAATCGGCGCAACGGTGGTGTACATCGGGCTTGGGTTGGTGTTACTGCTGATGTTCGCACCTAAGCGGTTTAAGCTGCGATGATTGCATTTTACCCGGAGCATTCGGCAAGCAACTTCTCCACCTGAGCTTTTGTCACGCCAATGCCCGCTACTGAGTCGAGACGGGTTGTTTCGCCGACGAATGTCGGAACTGCCCATACATCTTTTTGCTCGTAGGCGTAATCGTTAGCTGCAAGCTGCTGTTTTTCGTATTTTGCATCTTTAAGTGCAGCCTCAACCTTGCTTCTGTCTGCGCCGATTTCTTCTGCGCATTTGGCGAGTACAGCTGTATCTTCAACGGATAGCTTTTCCTCAAAATAGGCTTTAAAGAGCCTTTTGTGATATGCCACTTCATCTGCGCCTAAGTCACGCACGCAAAGACTCGCTTGTACGGCAAGGTTTTGCCACGGACGGTGTTCGGGTTCCTCGTTTTTCGGGTGCGCCTCAACAGGGCACCATACGATGTCTACGCCCTGATACTTTGGCAGTAGTTCCCATAGATAGGAGAGCCCCCTATCACAATATGGGCAGGTGTGGTCAAAGAATACTTCTATTTTTGGCATTATAGTTTTCCTCCACTTTCATTAAATGCCACTATTATAACTCATAATATGCAGATTGCAAAGAGATTTTAGTATGTTATAATGTATATTATGAAATGAGGGTGCTTTTTATGAATATTGCAATTATTACAGACTCGTTTCCGCCAATGATTGATGGAGTAAGTCGGTGCGCTTTAGGGTATGCACAGGCGCTTCATGATGGAGGCTACGGAAACATTATCGTTATTACACCAAAGATTCCGGGACTAAAATATGATTACCCGTTTCCCGTCTACGGATTCCCGTCTGTCTCAATACATTACTCGCATTACAGGGCGGGGCATCCGTTTATCCCCTATCTTGTACGAAAACTTAAAAAGATGGACATAGATATAATCCATGCGCACAGCCCATTCACCTCTATGCTCCTTGCCAGGCAGCTTCGCAGGTTTTTAGACATTCCCATTGTGTTCACTCAGCACACAAAATGGCATTATGACATTGCGCAGGCTGTTTCATCAAAGGCGCTCAGGCGCGAGATAGAGAGATATGCCTACATAAACATAAGAGCGGCTGATGAAGTTTGGGCAGTCAGCAAAGGTGCCGGTGAATACCTCAAAAGCAGAGGATTCAAAGGTGGATATGTCGTAATGCCCAGCGGCTCCGAGGTTATTGCCACCACTGCCGAAAGCTCTGCCAAGACAAGCATCAGAGAAAAATTCAGTTTACCCGATGGTGTGCCTGTTTTGCTCTTCGTAGGCAGAATGATGTGGTATAAAGGGATTGCGTTGCAGCTTGATGCCTTGAAGCTGCTTCGTGAACGTGGGTTTATGTTTCGCATGATTTTTGTCGGTGATGGCGATGATTTAGATGATATAAAAATCAAGGTCGCTGACTATGGGCTTGATGACTGTGTTTGTTTTGCGGGCAGAGTCACTGACAGGGCAGAATTAATGGGTTATTACTGCGTTGCAGATTTGTTGTTGTTTTTGTCAACATATGACACACAAGGGCTTGTTGTGCAGGAAGCGGCGGCGGCATCTTGCCCTGCGCTTGTTCCGAGCGAGAGTGCGCCGGCTGAGTTCTTGGAAGACATGGTAACGGGCTTTATCACCGAAAGCAACCCCGCTCTTGTTGCCGATAAGATTGAGAGCATTTTTTCTGATAGAGACCATCTGAGGACTGTCGGCAAGATGGCTTCCGAGCATGTCTATATCCCATGGGAACGTGCAATTGTAAAGGTCGCTGACAGGTACAGGGAGCTCACCAAGGAATATAATAAAAATCTCCGGAAAACCGTGCGGGTCAAGATTAAGCGAACAGTCAAATACAGGCTGATAAAAGTGGCAAGAGCAGGCAAGCAGGGCGGTGCCAAACTACGGTTAAAAGTAATTGGCAGGTGAGAATAAATATTGCAGACAAAAAATTACAAAAAATGTCAAATTGTTTACAGTTTTGCTTGACTTTGTAATCCCCGTATGTTATTATGTCAACCTCAGAGGTATAAACAGCACAAACCGTGTGCGCGGAGGGACACTAGTGAAAACCATTAAAACAAAACTCACAAGAATTATTGCAGCGACACTGATTGCCGTCACAATGCTTAGTTTTGCCGTGCCCGTCACGGCAGGTGCCAGATGGCAGCAACAAGGTGGACGTTGGTGGTATGAACTGACCGCTACTACCTGGGCAACAGGTTGGAAAGAGATTGGTGGCGTTTGGTATTACTTTGACAGTGCAGGCTGGATGCAAACAGGCTGGGTTCACCAAGGTGGAGCATGGTACTTCCTGCGTGACTCAGGCGCTATGGCAACAGGCTGGATAAATGACCGAGGAACATGGTATTTTCTCAGCCCAAATGGTGCTATGGTAACAGGTTGGGTGCAAGACGGTGCGTTATGGTACTGGATGCATCCGAGTGGTGCCATGGCCACGGGAGCAGTAACCATCGGCGGTGAGCGGCACACTTTTGCTACAAACGGTCGCTGGCTGAGCGGCGGCACCACTTCGACCGCGAATAATGCGGCTGCTGCGGCCGCTGCGGAGGGTAATTGGCAACAAAGAGACGGGCGTTGGTGGTATGAGCTTTCTGCTACCACTTGGGCAATAGGCTGGAGGCATATAGGCGGCGCTTGGTATTTCTTTGACAATGACGGCTGGATGCAAACAGGCTGGGTTCACGATGGCGGAGATGTGTATTTCATGCGCACAAACGGAGTTATGGTCACAGGCTGGCTTGAAATAGACGGCAATTGGTATTACTTCCGTCCCAATGGCACCATGGCAACCGGAACCGTATCGGTCAATAACGTATGGCGCACATTTACGGTCGACGGTCGTTGGCTTGAGCGAAGCTCTAACAGCCCACTCTCAGGTCTTCCAATACCTGAGAATATGGCAAGCAGAAGACCCCTTGCAGTTTCGCTTAACAACAACTCCCCTGCTGCTCTGCCTATGAACGGTGTCTCAAGAGCCGACATAATATATGAAGTGGCTATCGAGTACAACAGAACTCGGATGATTGCGCTATTCCAAGACACTTCAAATCTGCCGACCATCGGCAGTATCCGCAGCGCAAGATACTACATAGGTGAAATTGCTGATAGCCATGATGCCATTTTATTGAGTTTCGGGCGCAGTTTCTTAGCTAATGAAATTATACCCTCCCGAAACACCACATGGATTAATGCACATGAGGGTCCTGCCGCACACAGGCAGATAATCAATCGAAACCCCTACAGAATTCCCGGACGTACAGTGCTTACAGAGCACAATGTAGTAACCTCGGGTGAACTCATAAACAGGCATCTGCCAAATTATGGTTTTAGACTCAACCACAATGCAGGTTGGAATAATCGGCTGTCATTTGTAGATAATGCAACTCCGGCAGGCGGCGCTGTTACCAACAACGTGAATATCAGGTTTACCACGGCAAAATCATCCGCATTCACCTTTGATGCGGCACGTGGTGTTTACCACATGAGGCAAACAATCAATGGAACCAACAGTGACTTCGTTGATGCAAATAACGGTGCAAGAGTTGAGTTTACAAATTTAATTATACTCAGAACCGATGTCGGTGCACACCCACGTGACGGAGCTCCGCCCGTGGAGACAAACCGTCTGCGCGAGGTAAGAACAACCGGCACAGGCACAGGCTACTTCGTAAACGGAGGCAGGAGAGTCGCCATAACCTGGTCGAGAGAGAATTACTCCGCCCCCTTTGTATACAGGCTTGCAAGCAACAACCAACCGCTGAATCTCGGCCGCGGCACAACATATGTAGCCATAGTCCCCATAGCCGCACCGGGCGGCGTAACTTGGTAGTACTTCCCGGTTGAAGGTTACAGGTGTTATTACCTTATGGAATGTGGAAATCTGTACAGGCAAGCGTAATTTTTCATTTATAATACGGTCTATTAGTTCGTCAATAGCTTTATTTGTAACTGAGTTTGGGGAGGCACCCTTTTGTTGCTCGACTTATAAATCTGTTCCAATACCTGTTATTCTCTAAATTGATGCTGCCTGTTGCTCTGCGACAATTTCATCAATCTCATCAAGAACGCCTTCATCCCCGGTTAGGTGAAACGGCTCATAACCAATTTCGAGAAGACGTTAAGATGTTATACTTCTCATCTCTCTCGACAAATTGTATAGGGGTCAGGTTGTGACGTTGCATGTACTTTCGAGCAATGCCGACTTGAAAGTAAGCTACTTCGTTGAATCTCCTAAGTTCCACTTTTACACCTCCATCCAACTTTCCCAATCTCCCGATAGTTCTGCACTTAGCATATCCTCTACATAGACAGCCGATTCAAGGTGAAGGTATGATTTGGGATTTGTTAGCAGCTCATAAGTTTTCGTTGTCATGAACATGCGCATAGCTTCGGTCACAGAAATTTCTTGTTTTTCGGCATATGTGTCAGCGACCTGTGCCGATATGGACTCTATGCAAATTCCCACTACATTGTCATTGACTTCATTCATCGGACTGCCCTCCTCTCAATCAGGTGGAGTAAGTCGGCGGCATGTTGCGTTCCAATGAAAAATTGTCCGGGTAAATTGTCAGGTTCGATAAGCATGATTAGTGCATCAATCGCTTTATCTGTCATGACTTGACCTTTGGTCAGAGGCACAACAGTTTGAATGGCGGCGCGAGTATTATCATTAGCTGTCGGACCTATTACTATGTCGTAATCATGTTCTTGTGTTTTTCGCCTGCTCTCACGGTTGAGAACAACAAAGCGCATCCATTCTCTATCAGCTGTTTGGAATTCCCTTACTTTCAGTTTTGAAAAGTTATTAATGTCAAACTCGTACACATACAGCCACGGTGTAATATCTTTATTCAAATCACGCAGTCTAAAACGTTCCTGCTCGATATATTTGTTGCGCACGGCAAGCCGCTCTGCATGAGAAACATCACGAAAAGTATAAAAACCTCGCCCGAAGTCCTTATTGCCTTTACCTTTGCCTACATCGATTTTATCGAAGTCACAAATCGTTCCGTGATATAGGGTGATGATGTTTGGCATTATTTGGCACCTCATAAAACATCTTTGCGTAGTCGGGAATGTACATGCCACTACAGAATCCATGTAACCGCCATCTGTTATAAAGGCATCACAATTGCGACCATAGCGCAGTACCGTATTTTCAATACCCTCACAAACATCATTATACCCTAAACACTCAGAATCTTCAACTGTTTTTCGGTATATGTTATCATTTTTAAAGCTCCATAATCTCCGCATTATCCAGTCTAAAGGCAACCAGGTCAAGGTCGGCGATATATTCGCCGTGGACGACGCAAATCATATTCTTGTTCCAATCCGCAATATCCATGACGGCTCGCAAAAACTGTACTTTTTCCAACTTGAAGCCTGATTTACTCGTATAATAGCTGTTGCTGACTTTGAGTGACTGTGAATTTTCTTCTGTGACCGCACCGATAAACAACACCCTGCGGGAACTGCTCCACCAAAAGCAGATATGCTGCGGGTTGCCGAGAGCGTACAGAACTTTTCTGTTAATGGACATTTCCTCGCCAAGTTTCATGCGAATGGCAGGTTGCGCTGTCCTAATATGTGGTGCGGTATCCATCGGCAGTTCAAAATCAACCAACTACAAACACCTCCTGCGGCTTTTCATTTCGGTACTGCGACATAATTATTTCTTCGCCGGTGGGAATTTTACCTTTGACTCTGACATCAGATATGGTTACTTCTTTATCCTTGTCACTTAAGGTATAGTGTGCATCTATCTCGACCTCGTTTGCCAGGGAATGCTCAGACAGGGTCATGCCAAAGCCGTTTTCCATTTCGCCCGCCAGATATACTTTCCCACGCTTCACAACCTTGCCCGTTTTTGTTGTCACGAATGTCGGCACCACCATTTCATACTCTTGCAGGTTAAACACAAGAAGGCGGACACCTTCAATCTCTTGATAATATGCAAGTACACGATATTTGTTTTCCTTCACCCACTGCATCATCTCAAAGAGTTTTTCGCCGAACTTCTTGGCGGTGCAGATGCGCTTAACGACATCGCCTTTCTTGATGTTGCACCACTTAAGCGCATCTTTGGCGTGTTTGTGGACGGGCAGAACGATAATGCGTTTTTTAGTCCTGTCAATTAATACATTGACATACTGGGTATCAGGCAACAACTTTACACAGGCTTTGTTAAACGAGATACTGTCGTACCCAAGTATCACTTTGGGTTTGTAAAATGAAGATGCGAACTCTGTCCTTAGAACTTCAAGGCTCTGCAGTTCGTCAAGGCTTGTGATGCCTTTTTCTTCCGTGTAATTTTGCGATAAGTCTCCAAGTTGATTAATATACATCCGTAGTACGCTCCATTAATTCATTATTTTCGGGTTTGGCAGCAAAACGTTCTGCGAAATCCCCGAATAGATTCTCATTTTCACTTATAAAATCCGTTTCAAGCGGAAGGTAATCGTCAAACCCCGGCACACTTTCTGCTTCAAGGGTTAGTTGCCACCCCGAAAGTGTCATGGCAAGCCATCGCCTGCAGGCTGTGGCGTGAGCAATTACATCCCTTCCGAAATCCTCGTTCCATTTTTCCGGCTGAAAAAGCCGGGATATTTCCTTCCAGATACTTACAGGTTCTCCATTTTCATCTATGACAGACTTCTCGACCGATTCTTTGACATAATACTCCGCACTGTTCAAGTCGAACATTAAGAGCCGCTCATCGTCTCGAATAAAGCAGTCTGCCATCACTTTATACCGCACGCCAGACTGCCATCCACAAAATGCATACAGCATCTTACACAGGTTGCTTGCCGAAATGGGATTCGTATTCCAGAGCAAAGCATTCTTGTTTTCTTTAGTTGCAGGTCTTACCGCTATTATCAGTTCTGTCGCGTGAAACAAGACTTCAATAAGAGTTGTGTCCGGAAAAAATTCCATGCAGTCCCCATTAAATCTAAGCTGTGTATCAGATATGCTTAGATTTGCCAGTTTGGAATGGGAAAACTCTTGAATCCTTGCAACGGTGGCATTCTTAATATCCACAATTTCGGCGTTAAGCGGCGGCATAACAACTCCCGCTGCTTCAAGCGCACCTACATAATGTGTTGGAGAATACCCACCGAATGCAGGATTGACCGGTATGAATCCCATTAGCAAACCATCCCTCACCACTTTAATTGTATAATCAGGGTTAAAATATATCGAACCTCTCTTGGATTTTAGGAGCAGAAGTGCCTGTATATATTCACTACGGCTTACTATTGCATCGTGGTGGTCACGCTTGTACACGCTCCGTTTTTGCCCTTTGTTTTTCTTTGTCCTGTGGGTAATGACATCAACAGTGAATGTCTTTTGCGCCACGATATCCCCGCAATATCGTTCATTTATCAGGATTCCCCTCACACTTGCAGGAGACCAGTACATATTGCCCTTTGCGGTAGGCCGTTGATAATGTGTCAGCCAGTACGCTATCTTCGCAAGGGAGTTTCCGGCAAGGAACAGCTTGAAGATTGCCCGGACGGTCTTAGCTCCTTCTTCTTCGACGGCCATATTTCCGCGGGCATTTTCGTCCGTCACATAACCTAAGAGATTGTTGGTCGGCGTGAGGAACTGTCCACGGGAGAACCTCTTGTCTATTGACCACAGCATGGACTCCCGCTTCGCTTCACTCTCTGCTTGGGCAAGCGACGACAGCATGGTCAGCATCATCTCATTGTTGCGGGTAAGTGTGTTGATGTTGTTTTCCTGAAAATATATTCCCACGGGATGCTTTGCTCCGATTAAGTCGCGGGCAATTCCCAAGCAGTCAACAACATTTCTCGAAAAGCGGGACACGTTTTTTGTTATAATGAGGTCTATTTTACCAAGCTTGCAATCCTCTAGCATCCTTTTGAACTCATCACGCTTTGCATATGAAGTGGCACTCAACCCTTCGTCGGCATAAATGTCAACGAGAACCCAATGAGGATGCGAGGCTACAAATTTTTCATAATAGTCTTTTTGAAGGGCGAAACTGGAAGCTTGGTTTTCATGTTCAGTGGACACCCTGCAATATGGTGCTACACGAAGCCGCTTTTCTTCCCAATCTGTCAAAACAAATTCCGGCTCTTGCTCAAAGAACACGAGCGAAGTATCGGTTTCTATAGTATATTTCCTTTTAACGGCTTCATTTTTCTCGCCGCTGCCATTTCCGCTGAAGCTCATATGCACTATGACCTCCAGTTAAAAATCTCTATAGAGCCAAAATCAGACTTTTCTTTTGACGGAAACATATCTTCAAGAAAAGTTACAGGGGTTTCATCCTCTGCAGTGCCACCGCTGTTATTGTCCATATTATCGGAGTCAGCTTGCGCCGTCCAATACCAATCATCTAATTTCCGTACTGATTCCACGCCAAGTTCCCTTTTTACATAGGACATCGTGGAAGATGAAACACCGGCTTTCATGCAGGCATCAAAAATTTCATTTGACTTTTTATCCCCATCTGACAGCATCGACATGATTATGTCCTTTGCGGTATGGTATTTTGATTTCTTTTCCCCGGATACGGAGAGAAGTTCATCTTCGGAAATACTGCACTCGCCGTGAAATTCGACACTTCCGTGTTTGCTGATTGAGAAGCTCACCGCCTTACCGAATGCCGTGAGGTTGTTCTTAATCTGCGCCATGAAACGCATATTCTCATTGTTTTTCAGTTTTCCTATTAAGAGAACACTCCTTGCGGCTGCTGTGATATCAATCGAACCCAGCCCTCGGTATATGCCTTTGGTTCTGTCGTTTTTATTCATATGCCCGATTATAACCACAGCGGCACCGGTGCGCTCGGCAACATTGCTTAGTTCACGCAGAAACGGGCGCATATTCTTTGTGCTACTTATGTCTTGTCCGGCAGTCAGAAATGCCTGCAGAGGGTCTATCACCACAAGCTTCGCGCTTGTGCCGATAATGGCTTTTTCAAAGAGCTGCAAGTCCAATCCTGTGTCACTTTCCATAAATGCGATTTTAGAACAGTCAGCTTTGCATGCCACAAGGCGAGGCTTTATAGTGTCCGACGGGCTATCCTCTCCGCTTTGGAATAGGACGCTTCCATCTATAGGCTTGTTTCTGCCTGTTGGCATTCTTTTGTTTTTCGATACCAAAGAAGCTATGGCGAGTGCAAGCGTAGTCTTTCCTGTTCCGGGGTCGCCTTGAATAACGGTCAGCTTACCCAAAGCAATATACGGTTTCCATAGCCACAGAACTTCAGTGGCTTCAATGTTGTCGAATGTAAATATTTTCACTGTTTTTTCCATGTCATTCCCCCGCATAAGATTCTATAAAACTATATCATAGTTTTGATAGCTATACCACGTAGCTATACTTATAAAACTATGACAGGAGCTTTGAAAAATGGAAAACATCTACGAAATTGACTTTAAGGAAGTCGGAGCGCGTATACGTGCCGCACGAAAAAAACAAGGGTTAACGCAGGCGAGAGCAGCAGAACTTGCATTGCTCACAGGTCATTATTGGAGTCGCATTGAGCAGGGGCATGAGCGTGCCAGTGTCAGTGCCTACCGAATGATGGTTACGGTTGTAGGCCTCACTCTTGACGATATCTTCTACGATGATGCTGCTCGGTTGCGGCTGCACAAAGCATTTACCATGGAAAGCATCTTCAAAGATTGCACAGTATCGGAAAGGGCTATTTTAAGTGAAGCCATTCGCGCCCTAAAAGATATTTTGGTCAATAGCCGCTCGGCCCAGATATGACATGGCAACCTTGCAATCTTGAACTAAAGTGATTCGCAGGGCTTGTATTATCAGGAAAAACACTAAAAAAGCAAGGTTGCCAAGCATATAGTTCGCTGGCAACCTTGTCAAATTTAATGAATAGCTGACGTCCTTCGGTTATGACTTGCGCGGAGGCTTCACATTTTTTGCAGGGGTTATGTCCCCCTCAATTTTTCCATGCTTAATTTCAAAGGAATCAATATTTTCACGAACAAGAACTAATATATGGCTGTTGATTGAACGTCCTTCATAGTCTGCTATATAACTAAGCTTTCGCAACATTTCCTCTTCGAAGCGAATGGATACACTTTTTATGGACATGGAGACACCTCGATTAAATATACTGTGTAGTCATTCTATATCTACCCTCACACTAAACGTTTCTAATAGCTATGCAGTATAGCTGCGAAAAACTAAAAACATTCTGCGATTTCGACTTTATTGAGGCAAAATTATAAGTATAAGGCACAAAATTATAACTACCACTTATAAAAACAGGGGTATGTCCATCACTTATTTCGAGACGATGGGCACACCCCTGTTTTTGTTTTGTAAAAAGCAAGCGGAAGCCAAAAATCATAGGAGACTTTTCCGATAGGCAAAGCCTGTCAGCCTGAAACTACTGCATCTCGGCAACGATGCCGCAGGCACTTGCGTTTCGACTGATAGCACAGCCATGGGTTGCAAAAACATACGTAAGTTCGTTTATTCCGGCATCCCGAAGATATTCAGTGACACGACTCCCCATGTTTGTGTCGCCGCCATCAATCAATACGCTTCCTTGGGAGGTCTGTACCAGAACGGAATCGCCTTGCCCTACATCAATGAAAGGGACAGAGACTTCCCTATCAGATAAGCCATGGTGTGGGTCAAGTATTTCGGTGTAGCCAAAATATGTGGCAAGTACCAAAAACTATCAGATTCAATAACATTACAAAATAAAGCAGCGACTCCCATCCATTTTCTGAACACAAGAGAAAATTATCAGAAAAAACTTTTAGCTTAGCATCAACAGAGTCTGCATAATCATTCATCAGTTTTATACCTCTTCTTGTGCTTTCAATTACATTTGACATTGTAGCTAAAAACATTTCAGGTCCACCCCAATGATCTAAGTGTTTTTCATATCCTAAAATATCGAGATATGCAATAAAGTGCTTAGATATTTTTAAATTAGCCTCATTGTATATTTCATTGATTTCCATGATGTGCGCACTCCTTTTAACCACACATTATATCGAACTCCTTTTTTGTACTCTTATCGATGCGCACAGTTAAGTTGGTAGTTTCCAATATAATCACATCCTTCATATCGCACTTTACTTTGGTCAGCTATTTTGAGGGGCGCAACCTGCTTGCTTACATTATGTCTGGTTTTGTAAACAATGCTATAAAGTCGGTGGGTGTCATTATCATCGGCTCATTCGGATAGTGCTTTATGTTTCCGGTTACCAAAATTGAATTACTTGTCTTTGCCGTATCGTAAAAAACACGGTCGCTTTCATGAGTTAATGGGATTGTACTCACTTTAGGAGTTACCGGGATCCCCTTTGATATGATATCTAGAATTATGGCAGCCTGAGCTTGGTCGGATAAGTCAAATTTTGAGTAAGCCAAAACTCTGCTGTATTCAGTTATCATCTCTGTACAAAAATGTAGATTTATATGTCCATCAGTAAACATCATTAATATTTTTGAAGGATTGCCATGCGGAGTAATGGCAGCCGAAACTAGAACATTGGTGTCAATAACTACTCGTTTCACTAGCTACCTCTTGGTTCTTTCCGAACTTCTGCGATAATCTCGTTTATTTCATCAAGCGACATATCAGAAATCCCGTTTTGTGCAGCCTTGGCATTTGATTCATCGAGAGCCTCTTTTAATGACATGCTCCGTTTTACTTTTGGTTGGAAAGGTAAGGCTTCTTCCATGAGACACTGCTTGAGAAATATGTTAACTGCTGTACTGATATTCATACCCATACTGTCAAAAAGAACCTCGACCCTGCGCTTTATTGTTTCATCTACCCGCACATTTATGGTTGTGGTACGTGTTGTTGTAGCCTGTGCCATAATATCATCCCCCTTAAGTTTGTGTATACAGTGTATCACACTGTCGGCATATTGTCAATCTTCAATCAACTGATGCCTTGTTAAATATTTACCAATCCACAATGAAAGGAGCACCTCATGACTCAACGAAAATTAATCCTCTGTGAAAAACCGAGCGTAGCTCAGACCATCTCGGCCGTCCTTGGTGCAAATAAGCGCTTGGACGGCTACTTTGAGGGGCGTGACCTGCTTATTTCTTGGTGCTATGGGCATCTGGTCGAGCATTCCCCTGCCGAGGCTTACGGCGAACAGTACGCCAAGTGGGCGTATGAAACGCTGCCACTGCTACCCAAAGTTTGGAAGTTTAGGGCGGCATCCGGCAAGACCTTTGAGATGGTTGCCGCCGCTGTGGAGAGCAAAAGGCTTGGGTTGGCTATCACGAGGTAATACGTCGCATGGTTGGGGTTTACGGTAACACTTACAGTTGACATGAGCGAAGAGTTAGGGTTGGAAGTTAATTGCAGGAAAAATGCGGGATATGCAGCAATTTTAAAAATCTATTACGATTTAAAACTAGACCAATTTTTTAACAACGATGCACGTAACCATGGTTTTGAATACAGCCCTAACTCCATAATGACATTGCTTGTAGTATCAAGGTTGCTCTCGCCTGGTTCTAAGCAAAAAGCATTTGATGAAAAGGCGCGGTATTTTGAGCGTTTTGACTTTTCTTTGGCTGATGTATACCGTTGCCTATCATATTTTGCAACGAAGGAGTTTGAAGTTCAGAGCCATATCAGTGAGCAGATAACAGCCTGTTATGGGGAACGCAATACAAAGACTGTATATTATGATGTGACCAATTACTATTTCGAGATAGATGTAGAAGATGAGTTACGTAAACGTGGTTACAGCAAAGAAAACAAAAAAGACCCAATAGTACAGATGGGTCTGGCGATGGATGCAGACGGCATACCTTTACATTATGAGTTGTTTCCGGGAAACACCCCTGATACCAGCACATTTCGCAAAGTGATAGGTAAAGTCCGCCTCAACTACAATACAGGCAGGATAATTGTAGTCGGGGATATGGGGGTTATCAGCGGAGATAATATTTACTATCTTGCTGGCGGAGAGAAAAAGGACAGGACGGATAACGGCTATGTATTAAGTTATTCAATCCGTGGCGGTTCAGATGAGTTTAAGAGTTATGTGCTTGATAGTTCCGGCTACCGCGACAAAGACGGCAAAGTACCTGGGGATGATTGTGATTTCAAGATAAAGAGTAACCTCATAGCTAGGGAAATCAATGTAACTATGCGTGATGGAAAAAAGAAAAAAAAGATTGTATACGAGAAACAAATAGTATTCTGGGGAAAGAAGTATGCGGACAAAGCGAGGGCCGACAGGGAAAAAACTATACTGAAAGCCAAATCATATGTAGAAAACCCTGGTAAATACAAAAGGTCGGCAGAAAAGCATGGGGCAGCAAAATATGTAGAAGTTTTATCTATTGACGATAGCACCGGGGAGATTTTAGATGCAGATAAAACAATTCTTTTCAACGAGGCACAGCTTTTAGAAGATGAGAAGTATGATGGCTATTATTCAATCGTAACGAGTGAGAAGGATATGTCAGACGAAGAGGTTATTGAGACATACCGCGGATTATGGGAGATAGAGGAAACGTTTAAGATAAGCAAAAGCACACTTGAAGCACGCCCTGTATATTTATCGCGCAATGAGAGGATACAAGCACATTTTTTGACCTGTTTCATATCTCTTGTAATCATAAGGCTTCTTCAAAAAATGACGGGCAAGCGTTATTCAAGCGAGAAAATACTTGAGTGTCTGAACCGCATTTCATGCAGCCATGAAAGTGAGAATATTTATCTATTTGACTACCGCAGTAACCTCTCTGATGAAATCGGCAAGGCTACCGGGTTGGACTTTACGAAGAAAAGACTACGATTGTCAGATGTCAAAAATATTATTGCATCAGCAAAGACATAGCGCATATCACTACAAGTTTTGTTCAAAACCGTAGCTCATTATCTTCTTTATTTGCAATGGCTAAAGCATAGATTTATACTCTATGAACTGTCAAAAATTGTTCCGAAACACCATCATTAAAATATTTTCGGAAAGCGGTATTCATCAACATGTTTTTTCAAATCACAAAGTCCGCAATTCGTTGCGTAGCAACATTTGCGGACTCATTTTGTCGTGATTGGCTGTCAAATTCAGGTTATTATACCACACCATCAAGTAGATTACTACAATAAAAAACGAAGGAGTTGATGAAAGATGAACGCATCAGGCGATGCCGCTGAACAAATTGTGAGGATGAGTTTACAGGGTGTCGAAGTTGCCGCACGTATCACGGGTACTGCGGCGAAAGAAATAGCACTACTCATAATCGCAGCACTGAAAAGCGATAATAAAGGGCATCTTAAACTAAAAGGCAAAGAACGTCTGAGCGCAATGCTCAAATCGGGAAAACCGCTCGAAATCTATTCCGTGAATGAGCGTGACCTTGAAAGGTTTTCCAAAGCGGCGAAAGAGTACGGCATCGTATACTGCGTATGGGTGTTATTTTCAGCCGTAGTTCTTCAACCGTGTACACCATTCGGGTACTCCCCCTTTCGGCTTAGCTCATTGACAGCATCAGCTCTCTTGCCTGCTTCCTTAAGTTTCATTATACTCTAAACACTCAGAACCTTCAACTATTTTTCGGCATATGGTATTGCAAAAGAAAGCCGGAACACTCTTTCAGCAATTCGCATATTAGCTTTCTTTTTCCGGAGTATCTTCACAAAACGCTCTCTCATAAATCACTTCTGCACCAACAGGATAAAATCCGTTTACATCAACACCTACATTTATTGCTCTTTTATCCCAATGTTCAGAAACAGGTTTTCGCGGGCGATGATTATGCCCATACAGATGAACGCTCTTCCGCCAATAGTGCGCCCACTCCAGAATCGGAAAGTGAAATAAAATAAAGCGTGCATCTTTGTATGTCAGTTCGTGGTAATCCTTAACCCACTCATACAGTGTTGCTTCAAACTGCGGGCTGTTTAGGTATTTTTCGTGATTTCCCTTTATAAGATATTTTTTGCCACTCAGCTCTTTCAATATGTTTGTCGCTGATTGCCCGCTGCCTTTGTAAAGGAAATCCCCAAGGATATAGACCTCGTCCTCTTTGCGAACTACAGAATTCCAATTTGTTATCAACGCTTCATGCATCTCGTCAAGGTCAGAGAAAGGACGGTCGCACATCTTGATTATATTTGCGTGGCAAAAATGTTGGTCGCTTGTGAAATAAATCAGATTCGTTCACCTCACTTCCCTCTATTACACTTGCTACTACTTGACTTCCCACGTGGCGTTTTAGTGGCAAAGTGGTCAACGTCGAATCCTTCATGCATTTTTATGGTTACCTGCATATAATCACAACCTTGAATTGTTTTAAACTCCAAGCCAAGACCACGCTACAACTCATATGAAAGCGCAGTACGACTAAAGCTCTCCACTTCACCTACATCTTTAAGAAACGCTTTCATGTCGCTAACAACCGTAGCGGGTAGGGTGAATTTTTGGTCGGGTGATAACAGTGCTGACAGTCTTATAATGTCATTTTTATGTTTTTTAATGTTTTTGCTGTCTACATGCTCGCCCTCCGCTTTACGCTTCGTCAAGTCAAGCCACGCTTTTGCTTTAAACGGTATCAGGTGACTTGCAGCCATTACAGAAATGCCATCGGCTAACGTAACCCCGCTTTTGAGAAATTCATAATAATCATCATCAAGCAAAATTGCAGATAAACTCGAAACCTCATCATCAATTTGTAATGGCGTAAGAACTGCATCGGGAGGTAGCATTATTCCATCAACACGCCGTGAGAATAATTCAATCATCGTAGGATATTCGCTTGTCTTAGGATTTATGAAACGGTAATATTCAGGAGTACCGGAACTTTTAAGCCGTTGTGTGTATTCTGCCGTTTTGAGATATTCCCATATCCGAAATCCGAATTGGGAATCCATGCTTTCAGCAATCAAAACCATATCAATATCCCGTGTGGCTCGAAAAACTTCCCCCGCTTCGCTCAGCAGTATATCACAAGCTGTGCCGCCTATTAATACATAGTTTTCTGAAAAGTCGGCAAACCAATCTCTGAAACTGTCTATTCCTCTTACCATATGCTACCTCCACAAATCTGACAATAATTCGTCTATGGCTTGCTCTGTACGCACATCATCATTTACTTCAAGTGATGCAATAAGTGAAAGCACATCAACAACTTTTGGATTTTTTGACAGCAGTGTAGGCTCATAGTGCCAAATTTCAACCTCTGCTTGCGCCATTGTATCTACTAGTATATCTGTACCTCCCGGCGCATTAACTTTCCCATAAAAGGCAAATGTCCGAAGTTCCGAACTTCCAAGCATTGTAAGCTTTGATAGGGCAGTATAGCCTGATATGGGGAGTCCGTCAATCAGCTTGGCATTTTCTGCATATACTTTTTTGCGGACAGGGTTTAGCAAATGTGGCTTTGCTCTTTCAAACAAATCACGCTTTTTCTCGTTGCTGAAGATAACTGTCCGCACTCCATCTTTTTTTGTGCTGACTAAGCCCAGTTCCGAGAGTTGCCTTACAGCTCTTGTTACCTGCATAGCAGAAACACTCAGTATATCAATTGCTTCCGCTGTGTGCAATTCAGCTTTACGTTGATACAGATAGTGAAAAAATAATAGTTGCGAAGACGGCATCAAAGTTTCACTTACTATTTTTGTTGACGCATAACGCTCACTAAGAACTATACCCATGAACGGCAAATAAATATGGCATTGTGGCGCAACAAATGGGATATGTGCTTTTATGAGTGAGTCTCTACGCCTTGCGGTCATGCATTCAATATCCAAAACAACAGGCAAAGATTCAGTTTCACGCACTTTTAATATATGCTTTTTGACTGCCGTGAGTGTATCAAGCTCCCCTTTTGGCTTCATAAACAGACACTCGACCTCATCAAGCGTAACTTTTTTGAAATCATAACGGTCAGTCAAATAATACGGCAGTTTTTCTGCACCGAGCCACGTTTTGGTATTAACTTTTACACCGAGTGTATCTGCAATGTAATTCATATCACTTCACCTTTTAACGCGATAAATACATTTTAACACATGTGAGGTTAAAAGTAAATAACAAAGTTAATCGTCAATTAAAACTTAATATCAAATTACAGACAATTTCTAATTGACACATTTATAGGTGCAATAGAACTCTATGATGATAGTACGACAATCTGCTATGATGTACATGGCATTCTAAAATGCGCGCGGATTACACCCCCCCATACCCCGCTCGGGTGGTAGCCCCCACCGAAATAATTAGTTAAAATATGATGAACCTGCCAAAAAAACAGCCGCTTACTCAAACCGAGGGTGCGGCTGTTTACATAAGAAAAACACCTAATAGAATGTAAACTGTTCAAGCGATTTTGAAGCTAAATCATTGCCGAATATGTGTTGTTTATACCCCAAAAAAAGACCAAAAGGAAGTCGCACATGACACAATACACTCGAACGCTAAACCACTTTGAGTATCATCTTGAAGATATAGATTGCGAAAACTGTCTATATCTGAAGAAGAGGAACAAAAAGTATAAGCTCAACCGTAATTACAAGCCACAATCAGTCCTCAGGATAGAAATACAGGGTTGGGAATTTACCGTCTTTTTTTCTTGGGTTTGTGCATGAAAAAATACCTGAAACTTACTGAGCAATAACAATCTTACGAAGTAAGTTATCCGCAGAGAACCAAAAAACAACCGCTGAAAAATGGTTCTAGAAAACATATATTGTATTGAAATAGTAATTAATAGTTGCTTAAAGCAAGTTTGAGAATGAGATTTACAGTCTCTGCAAACCAGACAGACTACCACTCATGGTTTCTCATGTACGTGCGGAGAAGGTGTTCCTGTTCAATAATAGCATCCACTATATTGGGTGCATTTTGTGCAGTTCTAAATAGGCACTTCATTTCATCGTGCCCTGTATAGTCCCCTTTTCCATCAATGCAGTTTGTGTTTGCTATGTAGCACTTCTCAGCATACGTCAGCAAGCTTTCGCGCAGGTAACCAGAATTCAAATACCAAACGTCTTTTGATATTTTACTCAAGTTTCGGTAAGCCGGACTCCTCCCCTGAGCGTCTGTCCCCAGCATATTTGCAATTGTGTTCTTAACCGCACTAATGCTCCATATATCATCGCAGTGAAACCCTTCCACTTTATTATTCTCTTTATTACGCAATGTACACAAAACAGTATATACACGGGCAAATGTAAGACCTTCAAATAGGTCTCCCTGTTTATGAATTTCTCTTAAGTAGAATTCAACGCTTACACCAAGGCTGCAAATCGCAATCAAGTCTGCATAGATTTCTCCGCAAAGATAAATGAAATCATCCACAATCATTCTGATACTCGGAACATCAGAGTTGTCAAAATATATGCCAGTATCCACAGTTGTTCCATTAGACTCGGATGCAAAGGTAAGTTTTGTTTGTATTTTATACAAATCATGCCACATCGATTCCGAAATTTCACCAGCAGCTTCCGCTTTAAATAGAGAATCTTTAACGAATGTTGTTTTATACACATCTGATTTTTGATACAGCGAGAAAAGTTTACTGTCAGGGCAATCCCTTAACCATACCCATATAACTTGGTCAAACGGTGATATTATTTGTTCAAAGCTATCTATGATAGTTAAGCAGACATATTTTGTAAAGTTTTCTTTCAAATCACTGCCATAAATGCCATACATGTTAGATTTTATGTCTTCGTCATAACCCCCTATTTTCTTAACAACAATTTTCACCATAGCATCAATTGCTTTTATCTCCATCTCGTCTGGCACCTTAACATATTTAGAAACTGCACGCCAGACGCTCTCGACAATAATTTTGGAAACGAAATCCTTCAAAATAACATACCGCTCATCTCTCTGGCGTGTGAAAGCTCCAACAAAATGAACAATCTCATGCATTAGAGGAAAGATGAATGTCGGGTCATATAGTTCATGTTCAGCGGCTCGGATATACAGCAACCTGTCCATTGTACGCTTATCTGCAGATATGCTGCTTGAAACTTTTCTAAAGCACTCTTCCACCTCAATCAACTCGAAGGGTTCTGGCGAGAGTAGAAATTCATATTTCGCTGTGTCTTCAGGGTTTTTGCCTTTTTCAAGGTCAAGTAGAAACAATTTTGCTTTTTCAATAAAAGCTGCGTAAAATAGGCTCACCTTTAACGGCAATGAAAATATGTATGGATCTAGGCTTGGGCTTCTAAAAAACTGATGGCTGGAGTTGTTTGCAGTTGAAACCGCCAGAAAAGCCCTGGAAATGAACTTGAAAATATCTTCATAGTCAGTTTTACTAAATACATATTTTCTGCAGTTATCATATATATCGACAAACAGCTTGAGTTGCGGCCAAAACAATAAATGAACAGAGTCACCGTAATTTCCATTTTTTGAGGTCTCCACGGTGTTCAGCAAGGTTTTTAAGATGTGATAAAAAGCCTTTTTCTCTTTGTTCATATTGCCCTTTTCCCACCTCACAACCTTTTCCATTATGTACGCAGGGCTTGTACTTCCTTTGCATTTTCCCATAGTCTTCCTCCTGTGGCTTTTTTTCCAGGATGTGTATTTTCGTTATGCAATTATACACTGTACGTTTGTAGCACTCATTTGTGTGGCATAAGAGGTTTCCCTTTTTATGCAGAGAAAGTAAATCATGCATTGCTATGCCATTTATCACTACCCGCATATCGTAATTACCAAAACTTAATGAGGCTTCACTGACTCCACCACGGCATTTTACACATTTCCGCAGCTCATCTACGAATTCCAGTGTATTTTTCGACGAACTCCCGTTAGATTTTGCGTATATAAGAATTTCTACTTTATCCAGTAGTTCATTATATTGTGCTATTCTCTTATTTTTAGCAAAGACATCCGCTTTGACAGCTGGAATTGAATAACTATAGGTGACGTCAGGTACATCTTCTACTAAAGTCTTATTTAGTATATTTTTTATGAGGGCATCACATTCTGCATAAGTTTTACTTCTGATGAATAAAATGAAGTCGCTCTGTTCTAAAGAGCAATAGCCCATGACCCCGCTATGCTTGCGTTCTATTTCTCGGATAACACCCATCCAGTCTGATTCATTTTCGCTGCCCGATATGCGGATGAAAGAAACAAGCAGTACGTGCGGTTGCCCGCTTTCTGGTTCAGACCAAAACTCTGAGTCTTTCCTGTCGCTCTTGTTTTCTCGGCGAGCCATATAAAATGACTGACCATGATAACCTAAGTCGCGAAAGCGTCTTTTTTGTCCTTTTATGCTGTCATCCCAAATGTCCATTTTATTATGGCACTGCTTTATTTCAAACCCGTCAATTTCACCAAAGCAACGGTAGTCCACGCTTACGCGTCCTACTTCACTATTTTTTTGCACCAGTCGCTTGTGTATAACTAGCTTACGTAATACCTTCTCCACTTTTACCCCCAACACTGTCATTATCTCTTCACTATATATACATTTGTCAATAAAATTGCATTTCCCGGATAATTTTCCGTTTCGGGCAGAACGGCTTTCCCAAACTCAGTTTACGGTAATCCTCGAATAGCTCCTCGGCTATGTTTTTATGCTCAACCGAACTGTATAAATTTTCTGGTAATTCATCTTTTAATATGCGTACCCATCGGAAAAGGTATCTCCATGTTTTTCTGTTGAAATCCATAATAAAAAAACCATACCTCTCACGTAGCCTCTGATAAGTATCCAAAAATCTGAGCATCTGCTCCCTGTTACTTTCGCCTGTTTCCCAAAACACTTCATAGTAAGACAAGCATAAAAAAAGAAATGCGTTAAGTTGTTCTCTTTTCCAATAAAAACTATAGTGATTTAAAAGATTATTGAAGCTGATAGGCTTATCGGATTTATTAAGAGCAGGCTCACCAGTTTCTCGAAATAAGCCTAAGAAAAATCGGGGATGTTTAGCCGCTCTTTTTGCAATATGTATCTGTTTTCTTTGTCGCTTAAACATAACATCTATACCATTTCTCATTGACCTTTCACTACTGATTCGACCTAACCAGATGTAATCACGAATCAACAACGCAAAGTTCACTAAGAAAAAAAAGATAAACGTTATGTAAAGTTCATACACTAGACACACAAGCATTGCTAATATAGAAACCAGACCAACTACAACGTTGGTTGTGTCCGGCGAGTGCGCCTTTACTATATCCTTGCGCTTCAGTCCTCTATATAATTTCTGCTCACCCTCGCTTTTTGCAGAAGAAAATACACTGTGAGAGAATACAACAAGCGCAGCAAAAATAGTGAGCAGAGGCATCCCATAATACCTCTCCACCAGCCTAATTGCCGAAGTTATGAATACATTAATGTTGTAGCAGTCCAATATAATACTTACGAAATTAGAAGCACCGCAAAATAAGAAAACCGGTATTTCAACTTTGTAGTTATTCACCCTGTCAAAGCATACCCCTATATAAAACAGCGTTGCGAATATAACAAGATGACATAAGGGCTTTAAATAGCGTATGCGAATAATATTTACCTGGCTGTCACGAAGGAGCAATCTCGGAAAAAACTTTGACACTGCAAGGTATATTATTCTACTCACTTTACTTTTTAAACCAGCCTTCGTAAGGGGTGCCAGTTCTCACATAGGATGTTTCCACATGTTTTGCGGGTACATAACGTACTTCTGCTGCTTCTTTGTCGTAGAACGTACTCGTTTGGTAAAGCCTTGGTTCATTTCCTGCATTCATTACTGCAACTGTATGTGTATTTTTCCTCTTCTTCATATTTATACTTTACTTTCTCGTAATTGTGGCAACATCCGTATATACTGCATGATAATTCACACTTCGGCACCGCTTCATAATCTCAATATATACCAAGAGCAACAGCCAATCCATCTAAAACAACATTTCCGTGTTTATCGCGAAATGTTTAGCCACATCCCCTTTATTGTCGAATATTTATGCGCCACTTTGCTATACTATAATACACCTTACTCAAAATGTCAATATTATATCCCAAAAATAATTGTTATACACAATATATCGGGTTTTTATTCTGCCCGCAGGAATGCAAATTACACCCCCCAAGCCGCTTACTCAAACCGAGGAGGCGGCTTTTTGTATACCCAAAAATAACCGAAAGGAGCAACATCACATGACAGCACACACCAGAACCCTTGACCGATTTGAGTACCATCTCGAAGATGTAGATTGCGACTTTTGTCTGCACTCAAAACCGAAAAGAAAAGGGCGCAAAACCTGTTGCGGGGAAGACCCCTGCCACTATGAGGACATCAGACTAAAAGCCGCTGAAAACGGCAGAATCAAAAGAAAGCGAGGATATTTTAAGATGCCGGATAAAATCATATCACAGGAGGTAGCATACCATGCACAGTGATAAAACATCAGCCTGCCGTGTCATAAGCTGCGTAAATCAAAAAGGCGGTGTCGGCAAATCTGTTACAAGTACAAACTTGGGTATCGGGCTTGCACGGAGAGGGCAGAAAGTCCTCATCGTAGATATGGACAGCCAAGCATCGCAAACTGTCTCACTCGGCTGGAAGATACCCGATGAGATACCTATCACTTTAGCAACACAACTATCAAAAGTAATTGAGAATAAATCTCTGAACCCGCTTGACGGTATTCTGCACCATGATGAGGGAGTAGACCTTATGCCGTCAAGCATTGAGTTATCGTCGCTTGAAATGCGTATGATTCATGCCATGAGCCGAGAGTTTATCGTATTAGAATACCCGCCCTTGCGGTAGCGGTATCGGCTTTACAGAAATATTACGGTTCAGCACCGCTCCACGTTCTGCCGCAGACACACTCAGAGGGTGGCTAAACTCGCCCACCCACAGAGGTATACTGGTAAGCCCTCAAGCTGTGAATGTGGCTGTTGCCCGTAACGGTGGAGTTGCGGTTGCGCTATTTGAGGTAGGGCGCGATGGTACGGATTTGAGTACAATGACAAAGGCAGAGATTGACGCACAGATACAGCAAGTAGCAAGCTGCTTTATGCATGCACTTTGACAAGTGAATAATGTTAGTTATGACTTTTCATCGAAAACTGTCGCTCTCAACAAAATGAAAGGATGACAGTTCAATGAAAAAGATAGCATACAATTTATACAGAGTATCCGGTAAAAAACAAGTACACATAACTGCTGATAACAGAGAGGACATTCCTATGCAGAGGCAAGGAGCTTATGGATTCTTTCTCAGAGCAATACGAACAAATCACATCTTGGGCTGATATGTATGACAACTGTGATATGGAAGCTAAGAAGATGATACTGGCGCGTATCATTAGTAGTGTTAAGGTAAGACGTGACTACGAAATAGAGATTACTTTTACGGTTAGTTTTGAGCAATTTGGGGGGCTGGTCCAATCGGGGTTTTGGCGTGGAATCGGGGCATAATAGCTCTCAAAAAGAGGTAATATGAGCAAATTTTCCACAAAGGCAAAAGGCTCAAAAACTCAGTGTTTTCAAGCCTTTGTGTGGTGGAGAATAGCGGGATCGAACCGCTGACCTCTTGACTGCCAGTCAAGCGCTCTCGCACGTTGGAAAGTAACACTAACCCCAAAAACAAGCGAATAACCAGCGAGAGTTTTCGGTGAAAGTCATTGCAATTGCACCGTTTTTGCACCACTACACCCTGAGCCTATATCCCATGTTGTTCAAATATATTTTACCACATTATACCCTTAATGACTATCAATATCAAGCAAATATACAAAAAAGGACTTAGCACTTTTCAGGCGCTCCAATGGCATTCTAAAACGCGCCCGGATTACACCCCCCATACCCCGCTCGGACACATCCTCCAAACTTGACAAACAGCGCTTACTCAATACCGAGTAGGCGCTGTTTATACACAAAAATAGCCGAAAGGAGAATCGCTAAATGATACAGTATACCAGAATAGCAGACCAGTTTGAGTACCACACAGAAGATATTGAGTGTGAACAGTGGGACGAATGGCAACCCCTGAGAAAAAATTACGTTGAATCACTTTTTATAAAATGAATTTGCCGTTTTTTGTAAATCGTACATTCAGCCATAATTCCATTGTCTTCCTCATTAGATTCTCTCCAGTCCCCTAATACAATAATTAGTTCTTTATGATTCGTATCTTTAAATTTATTATAAAAGTGCCAAAACAACTCATCTGAGCTGAAATTCAGCTTAATATGTTTCCCATCTTCATAAGGAAAACTAGGGTAATTCATTTTGTGAGAGTGTTCGCCTTTAATCTTATGATAAGTGGTGCATTGAACGATTTTTTGTCCGACTATCCCATCTTTATATCGCTCAAAGTTTCTCTCGTCAACCAGAATGTCATCTGTGCAGTGATTGTTATAACAACTATGTTTACGACACATAAGGTATATTTGCAGCAAGGTTGATATTGCCTTTTTCCCACCACCTCCATTTACAGCTCTATTAGTGCTTATTTTTCCATTTGGACTATTGGACGTTTTTATTATACTAGAAAAAATCGCACTAAAATCAAATTTTTCTTCCTCATACTCAGTTGTGTCAAAATAGCCATCTGCTGAACAAAGATTACTAATGTGCCTTGGGCTGCTTGGCATTCTCCTGAAAAATGCTCGAGCCGAATCAGCTCCATTTACCAACGTCATGCGAGCTTGGCAGTCTGAAGTTTTACAATAAAACACACGCTTAACATCTGCAATTGTTGTATTCTTTGATTCGATTTTCTGTTCCTTCATATTATCCCTAAATGCAACATAGGGCATATCCTCACAACCTTTCCCTATACGACTGTACATGAAAACTCTAAAGTGTTTCTTATTTTTCGGAAAACTAGATAAACCCTTAATACACAAAATATCACCTGTTTTGTGCCGATTATTTTCTCAAAATTATACTGCAAATATTCATATTTGTAAACCAGACAAGAAGTTGTTTTTAATTTTCAGTAATTACGGTTGTAAAACAGACCACAACGAGATATAATTAAAGTGCAAGCTGCGAAAGAAGGTGATTTTCTTGAAATACTACGAACAACTACTAGACAAAGGGTGTTTTTCACGGGATGACCTCTGCGCCATGGTTGGCAACTACAACACAGTGGGAACATTGCTCAAAAACTATCTTAAAAAAGGTTATATCCAAAAAGTCAAGCGAAACCTCTATGTTGCTATCAACCTTGCTGACCGTCAGCCTGTCGTTAGCAAATACCATATTGCAGGTAGCATAACAAAGAGTGCATATATATCTCATCATGCCGCCTTTGAATATTACGGTTGCGCCAATCAGGTATCTTATCAAGTTGAGGTGTCGTCTGAAACATCTTTTACTGACTTTAGCTTCAATGGCAATAATTATGCTTTTTTTTCTTCTCGCATAAGTGATGGTATCATTATGCGACATGATGGAGTTCGCGCAACTGATATAGAACGTACTGTTATTGATAGTATTAACGATTTCAATAAAGTGGCCGGACTAGAAGAACTCTTGCGTTGTATTGAACTGATACCTTCCCTTGACGACGAAAAATTGCTATCATATCTATTTTCTTATAATAAACAGATATTATTCCAAAAAACAGGCTATATCCTACAACATTACAAACATATGCTCCGCCTAAGCGATATGTTCTTTGTCGAATGTGCCGCTCGCATTGGAAAAAGTACACGCTACCTTACAAAAAGTACAGGCAATATCTATAATAGTGAGTGGCGCTTAATAGTACCTGATAATCTAAATAAAATAACAGACAAGGGGGTGGATTACGATGCCGCAATATGACAAGCTATCACTCGGTAGAAGAGCAAAAGAATTGGGTTTTGCACGAGACTCATTTGAAAAGATGAGCAGACTGACGGAAATATTACAGTATCTAAATGAAAATAACGAGTTAAAGCACCTGCTTGCGTTAAAGGGTGGCACTGCAATAAACCTCACTATGTTCAATCTCCCACGCTTATCTGTTGATATTGATTTTGATTTTGCGGTTAATCTACCCAGAGCTGAAGTCATGGAACGCCGTGTCGAGATAAATGATGTGCTCGGACGATATATGAACAGCGAGGGCTATTCAAAAAAGAATTCGCTCAAAAACAGACATGCCCTTGACTCATTTGTCTACTCATACACTAACGCTGTCAGCAACCTCGACAATATAAAAATCGATATAAACTATAGCTTGCGTAGTCATATATTTCCGATAGTTGAAAGCAAGACACAAACCGGAGGTGTATTTACGGATTTTACCGCATACACACTTTCACCGATTGAAATATTCGCCAGCAAGGCTGTTGCACTTTCTGACCGTGCCGCCGCTCGCGATTTGTACGACTTATATCAAGCTATACGCTCAAATATTCTTGATAAAGCATCAATGACACCATTTCGCAAATGTGCCACTTTCTATCTCGCAGTCACAGGAAAAATTAAGTCTACGGACTTTGACTTTAGTAAGTTAGATGAAATTACGGAAAACGTAATCCATACAGATTTGCGCCAAATGATACGAAGTACTGAGCGTTTTAGTTTAAACGAAGCGAAAAGCACTGTTTCTTCATTTTTATTGGAACATCTCATATTAAATGATAAAGAAGTTGATTTTCTGAAACAATTTGCGTCCGGTATCTATAAGCCTGACTTGCTATTTGACGATGTTGAGATTATAAGTCGCATAAAAACGCACCCGATGGCATTATGGCGACAACAAAAAATCCGCAATGAGCGAGTGGCACGATAAGTGGCATCTAAGATATGTCAACTTGCACAATTTTTCGGACTGCCATTCAGTCGCTCGTAGATTGGAAAGTACCGCTAACCCCAAAAATAAGCAAAAACCCAGCGAGAGTTTTCGATGAAAGTCATTGCAAATATTGAGTTATTAAGTAACTATACTAATTCATTTTTCAGCTTTATCAAAATCACCCGCAGGGCCGGGTGATTTGTTCCCCAACTTTCGCAATTACCTAGAAAGTTTGTCGAAAAAACTTAACAAAACACTTGAACAATCGCATGGCCGCGCAGCATTATGCTATAATATTGGAACGGTCCGTCCAGTTCACCTTTTGCTTCTTACAGCTGTGCTTTGACACTTTTAAATCCTTTCTCGCAGTCCTCACGCTTTGAATCCATGGATGGGGCTTTTCGTATTTCTTACACATTCTGAAATTGTAGCTGGTCCTACGCTAATTCAGACTACTATTGCTTTAAATATCATGGTCTTGTTAATGAGGCTAATAACTTTCATTGACGGTGTTCTATGGCTAAATGCTCATATTGTTTCTCAAATCTGACTACTTTCTTCATCACAACCAGAAAACTCTCAGACCATCTCCCCATCCGCAAAAAGTCTCAACACCACGCTCACTCTGGTCACTCTGTACTTTCGTTGGTATTTCCATCGGCAATCTATTGTATAAATCACTTGTAATTTATGAACGAATTACGTATAATATTGTTGACAAAATTAATAATGGTGGTATGTGAAATGCGTATTGAAGATATAAGTAACGATGAATTAATCGCTAAAATTGAAAGAGCCTTACAATTGAATGCTAACAATATGAATTTTATAGATTGTTTTCATTTATGTGCTAAAAAAAGCAACTTGGTTTCTCTAATGAGCAATGAACACCAAATAGTATTTGGGAGGAGAGGTACAGGCAAGACCGTAACATTTAAGGCGTTTACACACTACATCAATGAAGTTCAAGAAAACAAATGTCTTGTGGCGTGGTATTCACGACTGGACTCCATTATTCCTACTAAAGTTGAAATAGCAAATGGAGTAGATGAAAATGAAATTATCGCTATTGCAATTAAGAAATATTTGACTAACTTTTTGAACTTTCTGTATAGTAGATTTTCAAATATTGAAAAACAATATTCAGCAGGAAAATTAAAACACTTTGATAAGAATAAATTAGATCTCATCGTTGAATTGTTAATAGAGCTAGATGAAGCTATTAAAGACGGAACAAAAAAAGCCGATGGAATTCAAGAAAAAATAACCGAGATTGAGGAGGCCACTTCAGAAGGTCGACTTGGTGTGACCCAATACCAAACAACAGGACATTATGAACATCAAGTAGCTCACTGAATCGCATAAATGCTTTGCTTTTCGACGGTTTAAGCGACATTGGAGAAGTCTGCCGGAGTTTCGTATCCGTTCGACTC
>Ga0209755_10000665_pt1 | contig 60507 bp, 59 predicted proteins | sample TergutCo191P1_FD_187301 | JGI IMG/M metagenome (GOLD analysis project Ga0209755, IMG submission 187301) | Cornitermes sp. P1 segment gut microbial communities from Petit-Saut dam, French Guiana - Co191P1 (SPAdes) (version 2) | ecosystem: Host-associated > Arthropoda: Insects > Digestive system...
ATGCTACGTCAGCCGTTCCTAGCGCACCCCCCGGTGCGCGTCGTCACGACTTCCTTGCCTTGCAGACACTGTACTGCACTGTGGCGGCCCGTTCCCATTTTATTCGGCTATATACTTTTTATAAATCCTTAATAATTGATTTACCCAAGGCGAGCAAGCCTTCCACCATGAGATAGTTGGATAAAAATGTGCAAGCTACTTTTTTCTTTTTATCAACCGCTAAGAAAGAGGAAAATGAAGCTGTGCCACCCATGCCAAGTATGATGTTGTGGTCACTTGCTTCTTGTAGCCAGCCCATTCCTTGGTCATACTCTTTGGAAAGGTCTGCATATTTTTTATGCGCCATTGCCAAATAGGGCTTTTCTTCGTTCATGTTTATTCGGGCGTAGGTGATTATATCCGACGCGGTTGAGTGAAGGTCGCCCGCAGGGGCGTAAGCGTCGTTTCCCCATATCCAGTTGCCGACATTTCGATTTTTTCGGTCATAACCGGGCAAACTTTTATGAGGACTGTTTCCTGTAAACGTTTGCATTAACCCCAATTCGTTATGCAAAAAATCGTTCATCGTATCCCAATAGCCCTTGCCCGAAACAATGCCAATGGCATACCCAAGTACCCCAATGCCAAAATTGGAGTATTTCCACGGATAATCCTTGTTCTCCACCGTAGTTTCACGTATCATTTTTTTCATGCCCTCGACATCCATGTCAAAGGGAAGCTTGCCGCCGTTTGCACTGCCCTTGATGATATATCCTAACACGGTTTTTACTCTGTCCCAACTGGTGGGAAAGCCACCGTAACCCGATGTGTGCGTGACGAGCCGCTTTAACGTGGGATAATATTTAGAAGCATCCAAGCCGTCTATATACTTAGAAATGGGGTCATCCAATGACATTTTGCCTTCATGGATATATTTTGCAAGCAAAATCCCCACAAAGGTTTTGGTCATGGAGCCGATTTCATAACCGTGGTTTTCATACGGTAATACATCACCATTTACGCCAAACAAGCTGAAATGAGTTTCGTCGTTTGCCAGTGTGCCGATGGAGAATTTGATATGCGTCCTACCTTTGCAAAACTTGTTGATTAACGACTGGGTTTCCGCGCTGAATTGTTGCACTGTTATTCCTCCTTAATAAATGTTGAGAATGGTTTTTGCTCCTTTATGTGCTTGAGCCAGCGAATCAAACCTTGTGCGGTTTGTAGGCCGAAGTACAATGTTGATAACTCAAAATAATCTTTATCGTTTTCAATTGAATCCGCAAATTGTTCTTCTATTTTTTTATGCTTCGCTAACACTTTTTGTATTTCACATTCGCATTCTTGTAACCTTTCACTGCGAATGTCCCTTGGCAATTCACCAAAGAAAAATATTTTTGCCAGCATAGAAGCAGTGCCCGCATTTATGTCGATGGGGGAACATAGCCATTCCATAAAGGCGGTCTTACCAAGGCCGGTTGCCATGTAGTATTTTTTCAATCTTTCGACTTGTCTCTGTTCCGATAAAATCAAGCAACCTTTATCGGTAAGCTTTTTTAGCGCAGGATATAAACTTCCATAACTAGCTTTGTAAAAATTTCCAATGCCTGTTTCAATTTCTTTCTTGATGTCGTACCCGGTTAGTGGTTTATGCAGAACCATTCCTAATATAATGTAGTCAATCATTGCTTGCGCCTTTCTATATATCATATTGATATATATTGTGCCGATACTTCAAGTCTTTGTCAAGGGGAAGTTTTGCTGTTTAACGCTGATGATGTTAAAATCGGAGAAACATATGTATTTTATTTGCCTGGATTCAGCACCCAAGGAGGAGCGAAATGCAAAATAAAGTACACAATCCGTCACGAACAAAGCAAGTTTTGGGCGTGGGGATGATACTATTTGCATGGGTTGTAATTGCCGTATATTCGGTTTTTCAGATTGTTTATGTCAATGATATGTATACAAATATTTTTGACGGTGGCGTTTTACGCACGGTTGTATCTTATCAAGCAGAAAGTGACACGCGCGCTTTGGGGCAAGTTTTTGCCGCATCCGTCATACACGCCCATAACCCAGACGAAACAGAGCGTCAAATTGCGTTAAACGCTCTGATGGTTGAAGCCCAGCAAATCCGAACAAGCCTTTTCATCGCGCTTGATGAATATGATTTAAGCGTTGTGATAGACCCTATGCAAACACAAGCGTGGGTTCACGCAAGGCTTGAAATAACGCACAGCTTGCGACAGCATTTTGAGTTAATCTCTAATCATTTTTTACAAGAAATGTTTCATTATGCCCGTATCGGCGATTATAACCGGACTAGGAGCGTATTTTCTGAAAGTGCCGCTCCTTTTTTCTCGCTCACGGACGAAGTAAATCATCTGATAGAAATTTCTGAAATTAGTATGCAGAACGCTTTTTTTCATACACAAGATACAATCAACGCCACCGTGATGACCATTACAGCCATCGGTGTGATGGCTATAATTGGCTCAATTATTGTAGCTTTTGCTTTAGTACTGCCTAAACGAAATTATTAAATATGAAAAATGCAAGTCAGTTAGTCAATTTTGTCCATCTTCCCCATTGAACACACTTTTAACATTTCTGTTCAGCACATGAGAGCGAATATTGATTATCAGTTCCTCACATGCGGAAAGGCTTGCTATGCCACATAAAATAATCGCCGTTACAGTTATCCCGAATAATTGTAATAAAATCGGAAAACAGACCAAAGCAACCCCCGTTATCTTATTTGTGTATGTGTGCAAAAAAGCTAATGAGTGATATTTTGCGAACCCGACACTTAAAGACAAAAAACGTATCAATGCAATTATGCCTATCCAATATATCGCCCACAGTTCCAACGTGAGCAAAGGAAATAAGATTATTATCATAACTGCTATCAGAATAAAATCCGCAACGCTATCAAGTATTTCACCGAATTTGCTTGTGGTTTTTGTTTTTCGTGCAATGTATCCATCCAAAACATCACTTACACAGCATAAAAAATAGATAACAAAAAACTGAAAAGACAGGGGGATTGTTAAAAACAATGCAAATGCCCCTACCATTCTTCCTACTGTAACAATCGAAGCTAAGTGTTTTATATTTATCACCTAATTCCATGATTCACAAAAGTATTTGAAATTCAATTGTACCCGTGGTTTACCCCTTGAATTATCCCATAAGAGAGGCGTTTAAAAACCCTGTAATAATGCGGCTTACGGGTGCTTGCTAACTCGTTGCGCGAATATGTTCGCCCACAATTCGCACACGCGCACCGGGATATACAAATATATCACTATTTATTACGATGTCTGTATCGGGCATATCCATACCCCATTGTGTATTTATGGCAACATGTGTAAAACTGCGCCGCCCCGGTTCTACGCGCAAAAGCCGCAAATAATAATTGCTTCCGAAGCGCGACGGCACGGACTCCGCATACAGGATAAAATACCCTCCCGCATCCCGCCGCAAAGCGTTGACAGGGATAACGTGCGCGTGGTTCGTAGTCGCGGTTGTACCATCGGGATTAAACGTAGTAATCGCGCCCGGTGCGGCAAATTCCAACACCACACGCGGCACGGAAATGTCTGCTATCGTCTGCGAGAAAAAGGTGAGGAATAATAAAAAAAATACAAATGCCACGGTTAGCCTTGTCAGAATTTTTTTGTAATTCACGATTATTCCCTCCTATTTCAAACCCGACATTCTCATGCCTTGCACCAAATGTTCCTGCCCGTGTAAAAAAACGATTAGCGCGGGAAACATATAGAAAACCGCCGCCGCAAACGCAATATTAAAATTACCCATCAATCCGGCAAGGTAAACGGAAAGCGGTTGCGCCGTTGCATCGGTGATGAATACAATCGCTTGGTCTACCACGTTCCAATAATCCACGAATACAAGAATCGCCAGTGCTGCGATTGCGGGTTTCAGCAACGGTACGATAATCGAAAACATAATACGCATTTGCCCCGCGCCGTCAATTTTAGCCGCTTCGATAAATTCCACAGGGATTGCCTTCAAAAACTGCCGCAACAAAAACACGCCAAACGGTGCAAAAATGGCGGGCAATATAATTGCCAGCATACTCTCGGATATGCCCATAAAACCCGCCATTACAAACTGCGGAACGAGCAAAACAGGTAGCGGCATCAACATGATGACAAGATATACAAAGAATAATTTTTCCTTGTGCCGCCATTTTGAAAATTCAAACGCATACGCCGCAGGTACGCATATTACTAACTGACCCAGCACCGCCGGTGCGGTGATAATAACCGAGTTCCACAGCGCGTTCATGTAGCCCACATCACGGAAAAGTGCGCCATATTGCTCCACGCTAACATAGTTCGGGACAAGCGACATCCGCACGAAGTGTATCCGTGGAAACACATCGAGAATATAAAACACATTTGCGGGAAGCAAGTTTTGCGAAAAGCGAGCTTGTATTTCAAAGCCTGTCATAAAAGAATTGGTGATGGTTACGAGAATAGGCAACGCAAACACTGCCGCCAGCAATGCGGCAAACAAGATAAGTGTAGCCATGCTCAGCTTTTTCTGTATCATCGCGCGGCTCATAAATACGTCTGCCTTTGCTGTAACTTATACAGCATAAATACCAGCACGAAAATAAAGCCGAAAATGAAAAACGACGCGCTTGCCATCAGTTGATAATTCAAATTGGCGAATTGGTTGTTGAGGAAATGTTGGAGCAAATAAATGTTCCTATGCGGGTGCGTACCCGTAAGTAAATAAATTTCACGGAACACCTTAAAAGAGTTGACTACGGACAGGATAAAAACAAGCAAAAACGTGGGGCCAAGGTATGTCAGCGTAACAATGCGAAACTGCCGTAATCGCCCCGCACCTTCGATTTGCGCAAACTCATAGTATTCCTTCGGGATGAAGTCCAGCCCCGCCCGGAATAAAATCATATTAAAGCCTACATTTTTCCATATGAAAATTGCGATAACAAACCACATGGCGTAGTCGCTGTTTAGCCAGTCAATGGGCGCGTGTGCGAAAAACATACGGTTGAGCATACCGTTAATGTTCAAAAGATGCCGCCAGAAGAAAACCATGCTACCCGATGGAATCACCAGCGGCAACAAGAAAAACACCAGCAAAACACGCTGTACGCGCTTGCTCATAGGCCGCAACATCAAAGCCAACATCAATGCCAGAGCCATAATCAGAGGGATGCTCACACCCATGAAAAATGCCGTGTTGCGCACCGCCAGTGCAAATGCCGCGTTATTCCATGTTTCCGCCAAATTGGCTACGCCCACGAAGTTACGCGCCACGACATTATCAATCGAAGCGTAATAAATCGAAATGCCGAACGGCACCACGTAAAACGCCGCCAGGCCAATAAGACTGGGCAACAGAAGAAAATATATTGTGTTTTCGTGGCGGAAGATGCGGCGCAATGTTCCGCGTATAGCCATGACGCTCCCCCTTGTGATTTTTGTTGCAAAACGATAGCGTTCGGTATATAATGTGATTAAGTGATAGCATTTGTTATCAACTAATGAAAGGAGTTTTACTATGAAAACAATTCAAATTGCTACCAGAGTCGATGAACGGCAAAACCAACATTTTCGTGAAATAGCGGCCGCAATTGGCATAACACCTTCGGATGCGTTACGCATGTTTATTGCCGCCTTCATTGCCGAACGGGGATTCCCTTATGATGTGAAGGCAAAAGCCCCGGTTCAAGCGTTCGATAATGAGGAGGATGCGACAGCTTTTGCCACGTCTTTAGCAAAGAGGACATTACATGAAACGTGGTGAAATTTGGACTTTTAGAGATAACAGGTATGCAAGCAAAGCAAGGCCGGTTATTATTGTCCAGTCTGACCATGTTCGAGATTTTGACTCTGTAATACTTTGCCTGTTTACAACCTATAAATCTGTGCATATTCCTACAAGAATCCTTATTCCACCAACTCACGACAACAGCTTGGAAAAAACAAGCTATGTCATGACAGAGAAAATAATTACCGTCGCAATAAACGAACTGGGAGAAAAAATTGGTGAATTAACCGATGCACAAATGGTTGAAATATCAACACAACTTGCCCTTGTTCTTGGTCTGTAGATGGCGTATTATTCTATTAACCACAATGTAATAGCATTGTGCATACGCTGGGCAGCATCTTGTGCAGAAATTACGCCATCTGCAAGCAAGCGCATGGGCGTATCTATAAGCCCCGGAGGGAACATATTATCCATCATTCCGATGGGCATTTCGTTATACCCTGCTATTCGATTAATTGCATTATTGATTTGCAAGGCTATTTCGTCCGGGTCTTGCGTGGCTGTACGCCATAGCGTCCGTGGCCCGGTAAAGTAGTCAAACGGCTCAGCATAACGCTCAAGAGCGCGACCAATATGGCTTTCAAAAAGTGAACGTAATATTGGTGTAGTAAGAGTCCATTCCCCATACCAGGAATGGTCCGGGTTCCCCCTGCCAAAAGGTGGTTGAGAACAGGAATGTATCAATTGGAGGATAAATTCCCAAGCCAGAGCAGAATCTCTTGTAGCCGACGGCACACAGACAACTGCCCAAGTGTTGGCCCAGAAACCATGCTGTTGCCCACGCTGGTTCACGAGCAAATGACCGTTCTCATCCGTCAACGGAATATGATGTGTGAAATGTGTATGCAATAGGTTAAAAAAAGCGTTGCCGGGGTTTAGTCCCGTGCTGTCTATCATGAACATATTTTGACGAGAAAACTCATGTCCCATTATATCAAGGCCAAATAAACCCACGCTCCAAGTTATAATGTCCTCGGGCCAAGCATCTTCCCGTGATGCCCAGTTATCAAGCAGTGTCACAAATCGCTCATCCATTAGTTGTGAGGTGCGGTTTTCAAAATCTATGAAGCCATTAAAAAGTGCAGTGCGTAGAAAATCATTTGGAAATGGCTCCACAAGTGTTAGATGCGCTACCTCGTCCCCATACGCCGCTTTTATTTCTTGATAAAGCTCAAATAATCGTGAAACGCTTATGGTTGAATATTGCGCGAAGCGGTTTATCGCGCTTTGCGGCAGGCGTGTGTTAATGGCAACATATTGGAAACCGAAGCTCAACGGGAACATATACAAACCGCCGTGTGTTTCAAAAGCAGTCAAAGCCTGATGGAAGAAATCGTCGCGGTCGGTTTGTGGACACGCATCTATCAAATCATAAAAATTGGTCAACATGCCGGCTCGTGCCCATGCGTGGGTGGGCTGACCATTCCAAATAAACAAGTCAGGCCCCCCTCCTGCCATCAACTCCACCTGAAGCCGCGCATGAGCATTAGGAGCAACTTCCCACTGGTCATAGCTGTCAATAACAAGGTAAAACCTATAGTCACGACCTTCTTGTGCCCAGGTTCTGTTCAACTCATCCGCAGTATGACGCAGAATAGCTTCATGCCTATCGCTGGTAAACACCGTTAAAGTGCGCACATTCGGGTCATCAGCATCCACCACGGGCGCAGCCACATATGGCACAATTTCCATTTCCACGTTAAGCCATGCGGCGAACCTCTGTTGCAACAGACCTATAGCCTCAAATGCAGCTATATCATCAGCCATAATGCCATGCACCTCGGATATATAGTTTTCTCTTGAAAACAAGGTGTTTACTACGGGCATCACCATTGGCATAACAACCAAACGATTTTTCTGTTCAATAACATCATTGATTTGGTCAATTCCACGAGTGGTTTCTCTATCTATACTCATAAAATTACGCAGAAGCCCTTCCTCAACCGCCGCCGGGTAAAATTGCCTCATTATTGGAACGCACAGAATATCTATTGCCATAGCGGATGCTGTTAATTCTTGAATTATGTGTTCGATGAAGTATAAAACGATAGGTTCGGCATTTTGCCCGATGGCAATAGTATTGCTGGGAAAAGCGATTAATTGCCTATTGTCAGTTACTCTGGGAAGGTAATGCAGAAAAAAATCTTCATTAAATTCAAACAGGGCCTCTAAGCCTCTGGTTCGCAAGCCCGCTCTGAAAACATACCTATCGTGTAGCATTTGCATATCCTCATAGGAGGGGAATAGATTTATTGATGGCGTGTTAAACTGGTTATTTTCAGCGAATGCCGTGCGAACAGCATTGTATAATGGTTGCAATTCCGAAAGGCTAACGCTTCTGTCATGTATATTTAACATACGGCTAATTTCCGGCTCCAGTGCGCGGGCAGAATCCATTCCGTGGATTAATGCATATTCGGCAAACTCCGGGTGTTCCTGTATCAGTTCTCTATGAAGCAATATAATATCCGAAACAGATACGTAATCAAAAGCAACAAAGCGATTAAGGAATACTTGCGGGACATTTGAATTAATGCCAATAAATTCATTAAAGAACATGAGCGGCATATAAAATAGTTTCCCATCTATTTCAATTGATTCCAGCACATTCACAAAAAAGTCTTCGCGTTGAAAGGACGATGACCTGTCGATAAGACTATAAATGTCAGCAAGAAAATTATTGTCTATAAACGGAATGAGTGAAGGCAACTCTGCGGCTAAGAATATGTCCGGGCCTTGCCCTGCGGCAAACCGGCTTAACAGCAAATCAGAAGCCCCTTGGGCATCAACCAGGCTTATTTCTTGAAAATCCATATATACCGTGATTCCATCCATTGCCATTTGTTCTCTGAAACTGGCAAACGCTTGCCGAAAAATGAAATCAAGAATAGTAGGCGAGGCAACAGAAATGCGTATCGGTTCACCGGCAAAATACGCATGTTCGGTATCTGGCCCCGGCTCATATGTGCCACTGCTGTCGTCATTATCATTTTCACGCCCAAAGTTCACCAGCGAAAAGACAACAACCCCCGCCACCATCAGCACAGTACAAATAGCTAATACCCAGCGTTTTGGCGTGGTTTGGGTTATTATATTTTTCAGGCGGTTTTTCAAGCTTCTGCCGCCGCCAGTTAGGGCGTGAGCCAACGCCCCCCGCGCCCGTGTATTTTGCCATGCGGCGTTCAAAAGGATGTTAGTGTATTGTGCGCGGGTTTCGTCGTCGGAGTGGCGCAACACAGCATCATCACAGGCTTTTTCCGATTCATCAAGTGCCACGCGGTTCATAAGACGTACCAACGGGTTAAACCAATGCACCACAGCGGCGGTAAAATATAATAGCCTTGTAAGAATGTCGCCGCGTTTTATGTGCAACATTTCATGCAGGATAATCAACCGTTGTTGCACATTGTCAGCGTTTAGCAGATATTCGGGCAACAAAATAACCGGACGGAAAAACCCGTACATTATTGGCACGGTTATATCCGTATTCACCATCAAGCGTACCTTCCGTTGTATTCCTACAGCGCAACGCATAAGAATGAACATATTGTACAGCGGGCCGGAGGTTATCTCATAACTCCCCCGTTTTGACTTTCGGATGAAATGAAGATGCTGGATTGCGTAAAACAAGACAAAACCCACTGCGCCCACTGCCCATATTACAAACAGCAGTTGCCATATAATTTCGTGCATTTTCGTTAGCATAGTGGGGGACGCGGTATGTTTTGCCGCTTCTGCTTCCAAGTAATATGCAATCGGCATGGCTTCGGCTGTTTCCATTGTCAGGGCGTCTACTATATTTATTGTTTCCATAGATTCAACGGTGGGGGCATGAATCGGATAAGCAGGGTATGCTGGGCGTTCTGCCATATAGGGCATTATGATTGAGGGTGCGGGTGTCCATTCAAAATCGAAAGCCCCATTATAGGGTACAGCTTCAATTTGTTGTAATGCCGACCCTTGCGGCAAGGTAAATGTCAGCACCGCAGGACGGAAAGGCACCAGCAGACCCACCGCCACGATAATCCAACATAAATGCCGCAGGGCAGGGCGTGTCTTGCTGGCAAACAGCTTGCTGAATAACAGCAAGACTAATACAGACCCGGACATAAGCAATGATGTTTCCAATACAAGTTGAATTATCCGTTCCATGAGAGTCCTCCTTTATTTCTCGGTGTTCTCTTTCAACCACGCTTGAATTTCCGTCAAGTCCTCTTTCGTGGCCTCCTTAAATAAAGCGTTCATAAGCCTTGGCACGGAATTTTTGTGGAACTTTTGGAAAAACCAGCCTGTTTCCTGGTTTAAGTAGGCGTCATGGGATATAAGGGGCGTGTAGATGCGTTCCTTCCTCCCCTGCTTGGTTGTATACAAAAACCCCTTCTCGACCAAGCGGGCAAGTAGCGTGTAAACCGTTTGTACCGTCCAATTGCGCTTCGGCGCGGCTAGCGCATTTATTTGGTTTATCGTAATGGGCGGTGGATGCTCCCATATGATTTCCATAATGATAAACTCGGCATCCGGTAACTGCGGTATGTTTTGCATAAACACCTCCCGTTTTTTACGTCTATCGAATATGTTTGTAGATATGCGCTTATGAGCGCATATCTGCGGCGTTATTTAATCCTACATTCATCGAATAAATTTGTCAACCCTCTGCCAAAAATCAACAACATGTTTCTCGCATTTTGCCGTTTCGGGTGCCGCGCTTCCGGGAGCGGCGGCGGTTAAACGCCTTGCCATTTTTTGGATTGAAAAGGGGACAAGATTTAATATAATAATAGAAAAGAAATAGAGGGATTGAGCCATGAAATTAGTTGTTATATTCGGTGCGGGTGCAGTTGGAAAAATGACCGTAGGACAGGAATTGGCAAAAATAACCGATTTGCGTTTATATCATGGCCATATGGATATTGAGCCAGTTATTGAAATATTTGGATATAGAAATGGCAGTGCCGTAACCCGCATACGAGAGGTTATTTTTGATGAATTTGTAAAATCCGACCTGTATGGCATGATTTTTACTTTTATGTGGGCGTTAGACATTCAAAAAGATTGGGATTATATAGACCGCCTTGTGAATATTTTTAGAAGTAAAGGTGCTGATATTTACTATGTGGAATTAGTAGCACCGCAAGAAATTAGGTTACAACGAAATGCAACAGAGAACAGGCTAAACAATAAGGCTTCCAAGAGGGATATTGAAGTATCAAATACAAGATTGCAGGGCGAAGATGCAAATTATCGCCTTGTGAGTAATGAGGGGGAAATCCCTTTTGACAACTATGTAAAAATTGATAATTCACATTTAATGCCGGACGTAGTTGCCAACATGATAAAGGAAGAATTTTCTCTTTAAGTTACTAACATTATAAACGAGGTGCAGAATGGATAGGAAAATATATGTTTCCGATGAAATTATAAGTTTGTCTGAAACCAAGTATTTTTAGGGAACGCTCAAAATATATCGAAATGCGGCGGATTTACGGTTATCCGATACCGTTTATTTACCACAGTCTGTCGGATTGTGTGGTCGGTCAGTCAAATAACAACCACCCATACGCGGGCAATATTATACGCTCTTGTAATTATTGCATCGGGGTTGCCGTTGCGCTGTGACGCAACGCGTACTTGTGGGTTGAATGTCCCTTTTTTTTCATAGACATGGCTTGCATCACATGCCCATGAGCCATCCGGCAAGGTAGTGAAATCCGCTTTGACGAAATCACCGCTACCCATGAAGTCCCATTCAACGCTGACGATTTTCCCTGTCCCCTTCGGGACTTGTATCTTTGCCGACAAATTCACTGCCTTGCCCGCTTCTGTATTTGTGCGTTCCGCGTCATTGACTGTTAATTTAACTCCGGGTTGTATGCCGCCGCGTTCCGTAACATTTTCAACTAAATTGATCTGACCGTTTGCAACCGTATAATCAGATGAATTAGGAGGGGTAACGCCTTCTTCCACCCATGCGGTTAAATCCATAAGTGCCTGTGCAAGCATACCATGAAAATTAATCAGCCGTTTGTCCAATTCGGGCATATGTTTATCGTGTTTTGAGTGATGGTCTGCATTTTCGGTTAGCCAAAAACGGAAATCGCTTTCACGCCCCATCTCCTTTACCCTTTCCCTGTAATAATCGCCGTCTGTTGGGAATGCATCCGAATCCATTAAGTTTACAACCATTATAGATTTACAATTTATTTTCCCGCTCCACCCGGCACCGCCCGAAGCCATAATGCTTGCAAAAAGACCGGAGTGTTCGCCTGCTACTTGTGCGTACAGAGGTTTTCCATTTTTATCTCGCAAATGATTCCATGTGCGGTAAAGCGGGCCGGGGTCTTTATGCCTGTGATATGCGATTTTTGCAAGGGCACCCTCGTTTACGCCACATTCTTTCAAACCATGAAAAATCTTTTGCAAATCCGGGTGGTATGATTTTAAAAAACCCGGTTCATTCCAGAATCTGTGGGTATAATCCTCGTCCATAGTTCCGCCCACATTGGCGTGGCGTGTTTCAGCTTTAGACCGCTCTTTTTCTTCCGTTGTTGTGCCACCCATAACCTCACCTGTGGCATTTAAGCCATCAACCAAATCGGGTTGTTCATAAGTGATGAACACATATTCATAATTTTCCCATGCTTTAAGCGGTATACCTAACTTCGTTACTTCGTCAAAAACTTCCAGTTCAGCTTCGGTAAGTATGGCACGTACATCACCGCTACCTCCCATTTTAATTGCATCCGTAATAAGCGACCCTTTTGCATCCAAAACGGCACGGGCAAATCTTCTGATGTCGAAATTACCCATTGAAATAGGTGCACCCGTGATAAAAGGAATGATACCATCCCAAACCAAACCGGATTCCGCTTCAAGGGCACCGATGGATTGCATAGAACCACCACTACCTCCATAAAGGTAGCCATATATTTTTTTATTATAGCTATAATAATTTTTCGCAATGGTTCTGGATACATGTGCCGCCGCCGCTTGGTTAATGTAACCCATGGTAAATGGCGGTACAGTTATCGAATATGCACCACAGGAAGCGTGAAATACTAAATCTTCGTTAAGCGCGTCAAGCCCCAAAAATGGATGCGTATGTTGAAAAAAACGCCCTTGCCATTGTTCTTCCGGCGGAAGATAAATATTAAATTGGGGTTCATCCCCTTCACCAAAACGGCATGACACGCGAATATGCCGAGATGGAACGTTTATTTCTTCCGTGGAAAGAATATGGGGGCTGTCTTGATTAAGCCCATCCAATGGCATATAACCATGTAGTAAAACCTCGGATTGAATCTTTTTCATTGCAATTACCTCCTATCGGTCGGATTTATTATGCAGTACAAATGTGTGCAGACTATGCGGCTCAATTACGGTAGAGAAACGTCCTCTTTGGTCGGCAAAACAAAACTCCCGTTCACGATTCATATTACTACTTACAATTAAAACCAAACTTCCGTCAGGATTTTCAAAAGCAATTGTATTTGCACTCCATACGCCGTTTACCTCCATGTAAGATGCGCCGGGTTCAACGAAATGTGAAAAATGTTTCATCAAGTAAAATTCAGGATTGAGTTGGATATCTCCGTCACTGACAGTCGCCAGTGAATTTTGTTTCCATCCCCAAGTGGATTCCCCATCTTTAGGCAAAATACTGTTCCAGTACATATATTTTTCCGCGCCATATTTGAAATACTGCCACATCAAGCCCCAAATATATTCCATTTGCCGCCATGTGTTAGTTCCTGCGCCGCATTCGCTTTCGGTTTGCATTATCCTAAGTTCGGGATAAGCCGCCGCAATTTGGCTCAACTGATGTTTTCCGCCCCATTGCAAACCTACACCTGTGATATAATCCTTTGCTTGTGGGTCTGACAAAATAGTGTTAGTCCATTGGTCGAAAAATTCTTCAAAAGGGCTACTTAACATTGGCATATCTTGATAGTCATTAAACGGCCCGTTGATTGTTCCCAGCCATAATTCGGTATCAGGCACACTTGCTTTCAATGCAGGGCCTAAGTAATCCCGTATAAAGATTAACATATCATCGCCGCTCCACAAGCATGAGGGGAATTTCTGGTCGGCCATAGGCTCATTTTGCGGGTGTATTTGGTTTACGGTTATGCCTTGATCCTTATATGCTTTAATAAATTTTACAAAATATTGTGCATAAGCATTTAGGTATGGGGCTTCCATTATAAACCGCCCGTAATTATATGCCGGCTTTGTTTTCATCCAAATGGGAGGGCTCCACGGGGATGCAAATACAAAAAAATCTTTTTGCCGTTTGCAAGCTTCTTTTATAAATGGAATAGTATACGCTTTGTCGCGTTCGATGCTGAAATACTCAAGGTTAAAATCATCGCACACATCCGCGCAACTATACCATTCCAAACTGTAATCATTTGCACCGATGGGTACACGCCCCGAATTAAAACGGCAACCAGTTTCACCGTATAATTCATCTAAAAACCCGTTGCGTATTGGTTCAGGTAAATTTTTTAAGACATCCCAACTTAATTCATTGAAGCAATGCCCGAATCCTAAAATCCTCTGCTTTTTTACCCCTGTCAACTCTAATCCTACATCGGTAGATGTCATATTGACAGGACTATTTTCCCAGCATGAACCCTCCATGCTTTTTACATGAATAACAGCCAATTTTTTATACCCCTTTCACAAAATCAGAATATATAATTATTATAAATATCCTTTTTTCTTACTTTATCACTGATTCAATATTATTTAAGTCAATTCCCATTGTTTCTTTTACAAGTATAAAATTGAGAATTGCTGATATGCTTAAAGCAATAGCAACCCAAATCATTACCAGTGTTCCAAGGTCAAACATACCGATAAAAATACTTAATACAATGCCGGATACGAGCGCAACAATTGTGGCAATTAACCCAAATGCCGATGCAACCGATGCACGAATATGGGTAGGAACAGATTCCAGCCTTTGCAACCCCAGCGTATCTCCATAACGGAAGAATGCGCCATTACCAAGTCCATATATAATACCAACCAAGTAAGGATTTAATCCGTTTTGAACGGCTAATATAAACCCGACAAACGCAATTACTGCCATTACCGATGTAATAATAGAAGTAGGTCTGCGGCCTATTTTATCTGAAAGGATACCGGTCATAATAGAAACAACCGCCGCCGCAAGAGGAACCATAAGTAATGCAATATTAACTTGCGATGTCGTCATATTATTTGTCGCCATTATTGACTCTGTATATCCAACAAAAGCCATAATTGCTAACAGTTGAGGAACTGTTGCAAGTATATTTCCTTTAGTTTGCTTGTGGGAAAAAATATACCTAAATGCCGCCCCTATGCCCTGTTTATCCGCATTAACTTTCTTTTCCTTTTTCGCGGCCTCTTCCTCTATCAGTCGTTCTTCCAATGGTTTAGAGAGATAATCAATCCGTTTCTTTTTGAACACATCGGTTTCTCGTGCTGTGAAAATTAATGCTACCCCAACGACTAATGCGATTATTCCCGGCGCAAGATATAGCATTCTCCAATTCAAGACATCATCTACCGTGTATAAAAATCTGGACAAAGCAATTAAGAAGATACCAATTTGTCCAAAAAATGATGTCAATTGCAGATAGGTTGCTCTTCTATCATCGGGTGCTATCTCCATAACATAAATACCGTGTACGTCTGTCGCTACAAAGAAAGTAATTATTGCATTTCCTATCAAAAAAACGGGTAAGCTAGGTGCGCTGAATGATATTAACATTCCTATGGACATACCGAATACACTAATTACCAATAGCTTTTTTCGTCCGAATCTATCAGCCAGTGCCAAATAGAATACTGCAAGAATCGAAAATACCAACATTCCGGTGGTAATAAGCCCCCAAGTTGATAAACCTCCCGCGAAAGTCACACCTTGGGGAATTACAATAAATTCATTTACCAGCCATGATTGAATTGTTGCGCCCACATTTGACTTAAATTCATCTAAGGCGCGAACAATACACATTAGAGCTATCATAATAAACAGATAGCCAGAGTACACCTTTTTTACATTCTGCCATTTATGAAGTTCTTTAGCTTCCTTCAACTTTCTTCTTTCAATTTTTGCTGACATAGCAACAACCTCCTTTTTATATGGGACTCTGCCCAAAACCCTACCAATTCGTGTTATCCTTCCTCGCTTCGCTTCTTATTGGACTAAGCATAAAGAAAATAGCGTTTGCACTATACCGATATTTTTGTTTATTGTATAATATATTAACTAAATATTTGGAGGTCATTGAATGGACTGGAAAGATGCTTGCATGTCCTTCAGCGCGGCAGCAGGTATACCTGTAAACCTGTTTGAAAACGGCGAAAAAGTGTATGGCAAGAAATATGAACATCCTGAAATCGCACTGGATATGTTTCAAGCTTTGCCGGCGGGCGGGGATGGGATATTTTACACCATCATCATGGATTATTTGTTTTGCGGAGTTATCCGCGCAGGTAATAAGATAGTGGCAGTAGAGCCGGTAGCATCATATAAGTGTTCACTTAAAACAGCGCAACAATTGCTTGCTTTTATCAGGCAAAGCATATTGCACGCAGGTGGATGGTTAGAGTATTTTCGTGAAAAACCTTCATGTACATTAAGCCGTTTTTTAGATGCAATGCGATTCATAGGAATGCTTTTGGGAATTGAAAAGGATAAAAAAGTGACATTTCTGCCTTTTGTAAAAGCTGATATGCAATTTAGAAATATACCGGATTCACAGTGGGGCGAAACCAGCAATATCAAGGATGTTGAAGATAGAATAATGTTGTATATAGAATCCGGCGATACCCTGTCTATGTCGGAATACCTAAGTAGTTTGCAAAACATCAGCGCAGCAGGCATATTGAATGATGATGCGTTAAGGTCAATAAAAAACACATTAATAATGACTGTTTCCGTTATAACAAGGGCGGCTGTACGGGGTGGATTGGATTACAACACAGCCATGTGGGTGCAAGGCACATATTTGTATGCTGTAGAGGGTATGTGTAGCTATCAGGAGGTCAATGCCAACATAAGCCGAATGTTTATGGATTTTACTTCCCGTGTTGCAGAAATACGGATGTTTCCGGGCGCAAGCCCCGTGGCAACCCGCGCTTGCCGACACATCAACGCTAACATACGCGATAAAATAAGCACCGCTGATGTTGCAAATGCGCTTGGTTACAACCGTTCATATTTATGTCGGATTTTTAAAGAGGAAACAGGATTGACGATAACGGATTACATTTTGCAAGCAAAAATCAGCACAGCAAAAAAGTTGATAATTTACACAGACAAATCACTAGCTGAAATATCTAATGAAATGGGGTTCTCCTCCCAAAATTACTTTCAATCATCGTTCAAAAAATGTACCGGCGAAACCCCCGGTGCATACAAGGCTAGAGAGAAGAAATAACCTTTACACGACATGCTGATTATTTTACGCATGGATAAATATTACCCTGCCATGCGTAAACATGACTACGCATAAAAAGCCGAATCGCTAAGCGAAACGGCTCTTTTTTGCCTTGGTCATACAAAGTAAAGCATTGCCTTGGTCTGGCTTGCTTGGGTTTGCTTGAATATTTTGTTCAATGGATATGCGCATATCACGGGTGGTGCGGGTGGTGCGGGTGGTGCAAGCTGACCAAGGCTTGGGGTGTAACAGTATATAAGGGTTCCGGCGTGGCGCGGTGCGGTTCGTTTCAGGGCACAAGACCCCTTCCGAAGATGGCAAAACCCGTCCTTGGCAATCGGCGGCCTTACGGCTGTTACGAGGGCAGTATAGCACGTATGTTCTGTTTGTCAATGCGTGTAATGTGATTGTAATGCCGAACACAAATTATAGTTATTTCCTGCCACTGTGGTATAATTGCCTTGGAGGTGTTTTACTTGCTGAGCCTATTTGCAAGTTGCGAGCCAATCGCCAGAGGCTACTCGGAAGATAAGAAATACTGTGTGACCAAGGCTGACGGTGCAAAATACTTGCTTCGCATTACGCCCCTTTCGCGATATGAAGTGCGAAAATCTCAATTTAATATGCTCCAACAAGTGGCCGCGCTTGACGTTCCCATGTGTATCCCTGTGGATTTCGGCACTTGCGAGGATGGTGTATACTCCCTGCAAAGTTGGATTTATGGCGAAGATTTAGAAGACATTTTGCCTGTGTTATCCGAAACCGTGCAATATGGATTAGGCATAAAATCCGGTGAGATTTTGCGTAAAATACACGCCATTCCTGCGCCGGAAACACAGGAGGATTGGGCGACGCGTTTTAATCGTAAGACAGATATTAAAATTGATAAATATAAAAAATGCGGTTTGCGCTTTAACGGTGATGAACATATCCTAGCCTATATTGAGAAAAACCGTCACTTGCTAGATAACCGTCCTCAATGCTTTCAGCATGGCGATTATCATGTGGGAAATATGATGCTTGAAAAAGGCGCGTTAAAAATTATTGACTTTGACCGTTACGACTTTGGCGACCCGTGGGAAGAATTTAACCGAATCGTATGGAGCGCGGAAGCAAGTCCTCACTTTGCAACAGGGCAACTTCGAGGTTATTTTGGCGACGAACCACCGGTTGAATTTTTCAAACTGCTGGCTTTTTATATTGCGAGCAACACGCTCTCGTCAATATACTGGGCGATTCCATTGGGACCGTCTGAAGTTGACACCATGATGAAACAATCGCAAGATGTGTTGGCATGGTTTGACAACATGAATAATCCTACACCTACGTGGTATCTCAAAGATTTTAGATTATAACCGAATAAAATGAGGGGGAACACCATGGAAGCCGCAGTTAAAAAAGGTGCGTGGGTAAGTCTGCGCAAGACCATCCTCCAGCCGGGAGAGCGGGCGGCGGGCATTCCGGCAGATACTGCCGCCGTGCCGCTGGTCATGTGGGTGAGCGGATTTTTGGAAGCGGAGGCAGACATGGGCGCAGAGGCCACCATCCGTACCCGCATGGGACGCGTTGAGTCCGGCATTTTGGAGGAAGTGAACCCAACGACCCAGGTGAGCTATGGCGATTTTGTGCCAGAGATACTGGAGATTGGGGCCCAGGCGCGGGGGATTTTGTTCGCATGAGTAAGCCCATGGACTACGCAAATGTGATGGCGCGCAAGAGCGAGATTCTCAAGGGTAGCTTGGGCATTGATTTCCCCCGCTTCGAGAGTGGCTCCCTGGCCTTCGATTATGAGGGCATGATGCGTAGCATCGGCTATTCCTTCGAGGAAATCGAGGGCATCCAGCGTGCCCAGGGCGTGGGCAATACCCCCCTCATCGAGTTGCGCAACATTACCGCATTGGCGCGGAAGCTGGCTCCGGCGGGTTATGGGGCACGGATTTTTATTAAAGACGAGGCGGCCAATCCTTCTGGCAGTTTCAAGGACAGGCGGGCCGCCACGGCGGTATACCACGCGAAAAAGCTGGGCTACAAGGGGGTGGCGGCGGCGACGTCGGGCAATTATGGCGCGGCGGTGGCTTCCCAGGCGGCGGCGCAGGGGCTTGGGTGCATCATCGTTCAGGAATGCTTCGACAGCCGCAAGGTGGGCCAGCCGGAAATACTGGAAAAAACCCGCAAGTGCGAAGCCTTTGGCGCGGAGGTTATCCAGATGACCGTGGGGCCGGAGCTGTTTTACACATTCTTGTGTATATTGGAGGAAACGGGGTATTTTTCCGCCAGCCTGTACTCGCCCTTTGGCATCGCCGGGGTGGAAACGCTGGGGACAGAGCTGGTGCGGCAGGTGCGCGAAATCACCGCCCGTGAAGGCAAGCCCCGCGACCCGGACGCGGTTATCGTCACCCATGCCGGCGGTGGCAATGTGACGGGTACGGCCCGGGGCGTGCGCCGGGAGCGGTGCCGGGCGAAAATTATCGCCGCGTCGGTAAACTTGAAGGGGCTACACATGGCCAGCGACAATGATTTTAACCGCAAATCCTTCACCACGGGGCATACGGGCTTCGGCTTCCCCTTCGCCACCTGGCCCGACCGCAGTGACATGCCCCGCAGTGCCGCCCGCCCCCTGCGCTACATCGAGGAATATTTTCTGGTCAATCAGGGGGAAGTGTTCTACATGACGGAACTGCTGGCCAATATCGAGGGCCTTGAACGCGGCCCGGCGGGGAATACCTCCCTGTGCGCCGCCTTTTCCCTGGCACAGCGCATGGGCCGGGAGGAAATCATCGTGGTGCAGGAAACGGAATACACCGGCGCGGGCAAGCATATCCAGCCCCAGCTCTCCTTTGCCCGGCGCAACGGGCTGGAGATAACATTCGGCGACCCCGCCGGGGAAATCGCCGGGCAGACCATCATCCTGCCGGCGCACCCCAGCCTAATCAAGGCACGGGAAGTGGACCTCGACACGGCGCGGGGCTCCCTGATTCGCAACAGCCTGACCCGATTAAAGGAAATAAACGCCGACGCCAAGCCAACGCAGGAGGATATCACCTTCCTCGCCACGGAAACCAATACGGATGAGGATTTTGTGAGGGAAAGAATCAGCCACAACACCTAAGACTTAATCGTGGTACGTGCGCGAAAGTTATATTTGGAGGTATTGGAATGGAAATTCTTATTCGTGAGATTGAAGAAGTGGACTATCCTGTTGTTTTGGAAATGTGGAACAATGAATTAGGCAATAAAAATTTAACTGCTGAAAACATTGGTTTCCATCATGATAGATTTAAGGGAAATAATAACTACAAGGCATTTGTGGCTGTGTTGGAAACCAATGTAGTTGGCATTGTTTACATTATGCAATACGCTCCTTGGGGAACTAAAAGTGAACAGTTTTGGATTCAAGGAATTGCTGTAAAGGACGGTATGCAAGGCAATGGAATTGGTACAAAACTGCTGAATTATATTGAAAAATACGGCAAGGAAAAAGGCATAAGCTACATCACTCTCAATACTGGTTTTAAACGAACCGCCGCTCACGCATTTTATGAACGTAATGGTTACAGTTCAGGTAATTATTGTTTTGGGAAAAATCTTTAATTTTCAATAATAGTCTTTAGTCGCGTTATTTCCACCCTTCACAGATTACATCCTAATACTAATCCCCCCGGCGAAAGGGGCAACAAGATGTTATCTCTGGACTATTTAAAGGAGCTTATATCACCGTTGGCAACGGAGCTTGGACTAAAGCGGGTTATTGTTTTCGGTTCATATGCACGGGGCGAGCAGGAGGAATCAAGCGACTTAGATTTAATAATAGACAGCGGTGGAAAGCTAAAGGGTAAGCATCTATTCAGTGCCATTTATAGAATAGATAGGCTGATTCCAGCAAGGACGGATATCTTCGAATTATCAGAGGTGGTAAGGCCATCACAAACATATACTGCAATACTACGTGAGGGGATTACGATTTATGAACGCTAAGGACAAGCGAACGCTAAAATGGCCAAAAATGATATAAAAGGGGTCATTGATTTAATCTGCGAAATAACAGGAGGTTCAAAATGAAAATCTTTATCAGTGCGGACATTGAAGGCATCACCACCACCACCACATGGGGCGAGGTTTATCCGGTGCCGCCCCTTCACGCAAAGCAAATGACCGACGAGGTGCTGGCTTGCATCGCCGGCGCGAAAAAAGCGGGAGCCCAGGAATTTTTGGTAAAGGACGCCCATGCCGACGCCAACACCATAGACCCCACAAGGATGCCCCCGGGCGTTACCCTCATACGCAACTGGAGCGGCCACCCCTACAGCATGGCAGAGGGCGTGGACAGCACCTTCCACGCGGCTATGTTCATCGGCTACCATTCCGCCGCGGGCCGCATGGGCAACCCCATGTCCCATACCGCTTCCAGCCGCCGCATCCACACCATAAAAATCAACGGCGCACCCGCCAGCGAGTTTCTGTTCTACAGCTGGGCCTGTGCCCTGGAGGGCGTGCCCACGGTGTTCCTCAGTGGCGACAAAATGCTGTGCGCCGATTCCGCGAACCTGCACCCACGGCTCATCACCTGCCCGGTGAAGGACGGCATCGGGGCCGCCACCCTCAACTATTCCACGGAAGAGACCCTGCAAAACATCACCGCCCTGTCGGAAAAAGCCCTCACCCAAAGCCTATCCGGCGCGCTGGCCAAACTGCCCGACCATTTCGTAATGGAAATTGATTACAAAGAGCACATATTCGCCAATAAGGCTTCGTGGTTTCCGGGGGTAACGCGGAAGAACGATACCACCATCACATTTTCGTCAGACGACTTCTTCGAGGTGTTGCGTACATTGAAATGGTTGACGTCAGTGTAGGGGGACGCCATGAAAATGTTTGAAATAAAAAGAGCCTTATACTTTTTTTTCACAAGATATCAAAAGACCCTCTGTGTGAGTGCTATTGTTGTTGCGGTTATTGCAACGCTTGCCATCGTTATAGTCGCGCCTATGCTATCACGGCATCGGGACGAGGAACTAGCCCGAACAGCTTTTCAAACCAGAGCATATAGATTAACCAGGGTATACAGGCTAACCAGAGCGGACTTCTTATACGACTTTGATTATATGATATCCGCCTTGGAAGAAAATTTCCCCTCTTTTGGCATAGTCTACCGCCAGCATGGGGTAAATATGCTTGAAGCCGCCCAAGATTTACGGGACGGGCTTGAATGCGAAACCATAGAAATTGATTTTGAATTTTTTTGGAATATGTTGAGGGACGAATTTTTTTACCATGGTTCACCGGGAGAAATACCCCTCTCCACAGGTCATCTTTTCCTTATTTCTGATGGGGCTCGAAGATGGCTTCTTTCGCAATACAGTCGTTCTATAGGCTGGGGAGCAAGTGCCTATTTTGTAAATATTCTTAATTCGCCACCGTTATATGGCGGTTACCCAGCTCTTATGGGAGATACCCACCCATTAATACGTATTCCATGCTGGCAACCGAGCCGGGTGCTTTCAACGGGCATTGTTAAAGAAGGGTCAATAGGCTATCTAAGATTTTATACATTTTCACGTGTTTTTGGTTCTGATGACTTGGAAATGTTAGCTGTATTTTATAGTGAAATAGCAGATTTTGAGCATCTTATTATTGACCTCCGGGGAAATACGGGTGGAAACTATCAAAGATTTATACAAAATGTAACGGAATTTCTTATAAATCGCCCCAAGTCCATACATTTTTACCATTTTATGATGGATGGGGAGCACAATATGAGATTTGCCCAAGCAACAGGTGAGTTTCGCCGAATTACATACAATCCTATTCAGCAAATTCGTTTTCTTGATAGGGACGAAAGCTTCTTGTTCAGCAGAGATTCTCTATTTATAGGAAATAATGTATCAAGTTATATTATTGAAGATATATCGGGGATGGATTATTATTTTATCGAAGCGTTTACAATCGTGCCACGAGATGACCATTATAGAAGTGCGTTCGACGGTAAGAAATGGTTGTTGATTGATGAGAAAGTCTATTCTGCGGCAATGTATATTGCTTCCATCCACAAAAATATAGGCTTTGCTACCCTGGTAGGCGAAACCACCGGCGGTGGAGCTGTATCCCCATGGCACTCCAACTTCATTACGTTGCCCAATACCGGGATTATTGTCCGCTACGACCCCACCCTTGTAATTGATAGACAAGGCCGCCCCCTGGAATACGGCGTGGAGCCGCATTATTTCAACCGCCCCGGAATGGACGCGCTGGAGACAGTGCTGGCTATGATTGCGGAAGGAGCGTATTAGCCGAATAAAACCCCCACGCTACACGGGTGTGCCCGTGCGGCGTGGGGGTTTCATTGTATTCGGCTATAGGTTATTTTACCAATTCCATTTCTGTCAGTGCTTCCATTATGTCGGTTAGTGGCGCGCCGCCGCTGATTTCCATTGCGGCTACCACAGAGCCCTCCACCAGGGGGGCTTTGCTTATTTTGATTGTGGATTTCATGTCTTGGGCCAGTTCGTCCATAACCACCTCGGCAGTCATCACCGTAGAGCCCAAGTCGTATAGAATAATGGTGCCCTCGGGGCGATAGGCTTGGTGGAGTATGTCTTTGATTTGCGCGTAGTCGGAGCCCAGGCCGCCTGTGCCGTTGCCGCCGGAGATGAACAGGGGAATGCCCTTGGCCATCTCGCCGATGATGTCGCGTATGCCTTCCACCAGCTTGAGACTGTGGGAGAGCAAAACCAAGCTAACCATGGGTCAAGCCTTCCCGCCCAGAAACGCGGCGGCGGCCTTTACCATGAGCTGGGAGGACATACAGCCGGGGTCGATATGGCCCAGGCTCCGATCGCCCAGGTAGGAGGCCCTTCCCTTCGTAGCGATAATGGTCTTGGTGTATTCACAGCCGTCCTTGGCCGCTTGCAGGGCTTCGTCGAAGGCGTCCTTGGCGGGAATACCGGTGGTTGCGGCGTTTTTCAGGCTGTCCAGCACGGGGATGAGCACATCCAGCATGGTCTTCTCGCCCTTTTGGGCTTTGCCCCGGGCTTTGACCCCTTCGATGCCGATTTCCAGCGCGCCCACAAAATCGGAAAGGTCTATCTCCGCTTTGCCCAGCGCACCTGCCATTTTGAGGAAAAATGTGCCGTACAAAGGCCCCGAAGCACCGCCCACCGTAGAGATGAGGGTCATGGCCGTGGTTTTGAACACCTCGCCCACCGTTTCAAATTCACCCTCCAGCTTGGGCAACACCGCACCGAACCCACGGGAGAGGTTGATGCCGTGGTCTGCGTCGCCGATGGCGGTGTCCAGCTCGGTCAGGTAGGTTTTGTTGTCTTCTATTTCCTTGGCGATAAGCTTGAATAGGGCAACCGTGTCCCTCGCGTTCATGATTTATACGCGGGGGTGTCGGCTTGGGCGTCCAAAAGGGTTTTGAGCTCGGCGTCCAGCTTCAACACGGAAATGGAGAACCCGGCCATTTCGATAGCGGTCATGTATTCCCCTACAAATGTCTTGTAAATCTTCACGCCCTTGCCCGTCAGTATTTCGTTCACCCTTTTGTTTACGATGAAGAGCTCCATAAGGGGGGTAGAGCCCAGACCGTTCACCATTACCGCCACTTCCTGCCCGTCTACGGGCATGTCGGCCATGATTTTTGCCATCAGCTCATCCACAATGGCGTCGGCGGGCTTGATGGTGTCGCGCCTTACGCCGGGCTCGCCATGGATGCCCAGACCCACTTCCATTTCGTTTTCCGCCAGCTCGAAACCGGGCTTCCCGGCTTCGGGGATGATGCAGGGGGTGAGGGCCATGCCCATAGAGCGCACATTGGCCACCACTTTTTCGGCTACGGCTTTTACATCGGCAAGGCTCGCGCCGGTTTCGGCCTTGGCACCCGCGATTTTGTGCAGGAGCACCGTTCCGGCAATACCGCGGCGGCCCACTGTCCAGGTGCTGTTTTGCACGGCCACGTCATCGTCGATGACTACCTTGTCCACCTTAATGCCTTCGGCTTCGGCCATTTCCATAGCCATTTCAAAGTTCATTACGTCGCCGGTGTAGTTCTTGATGATAAGTAATACACCCTCGTCGGTCTTTACCGCTTTAATCGCCTCAAATACGGCGTCGGGAGTGGGCGAGGTGAATACGGCACCGCATACGCCCGCGTCCAGCATTCCACAGCCCACAAAGCCCGCGTGGGAAGGCTCGTGGCCGGAGCCGCCTCCGCTGATGAGGGCGACTTTGCCTGTCTTAGGCTTTGCCCTTACGATTACATCGGCGGAATCAATCTTGCGCACATACTCGGGAAAGGCCAGCACCATCCCTTGTAGCATTTCGGACACTACATTTTGCGGGGCATTGATGACTTTTTTCATGCTTGTTCCTCCTTTATAAAATTTGTTAAACTCTACCATGATGGGAAAGGAATGGCAAGAATTTTTTGTAGACTTTACTAATTGCCTTCATAGGCTATAATTAATTAATAATAAAGGGGGACACGCACATGGTTGAAAAAAATGTAACGATAACAAATAAGCTGGGCTTGCACGCCCGGCCCGCGTCGGACTTCGTGCGCTTTGCCAAATCCTTCGGGGAAAAAATAACCCTCGTAAAGGGCGATAAAACCGCCAACGCCAAGAGCATCCTGCAAGTACTTTCCCTTTCCCTGACCCAGGGGAGCACCTGCACCGTCAAGGTGGAGGGGGACAGCCCGGAGGCTGTGGCGGAGAAAATCGTGGAATTTATTAACGGATTGGATGAATGATATGCGGAGCTTACAGGGTATAGGGGTTTCGAAGGGGCTGGCCTTCGGGCCGGTGTATGTATATGAAAAAACCGACATTCCCATCCACACGGCACCCATCGCCCCCGGCGAAGCACAGCAGGAAGCGGATAAATTCCGCAACGCCGTGGAGCTGACCGTCAAGCAAATCAGCAGTATCGCCAAGGCCGCCGAGGGCACCCTGGGGGAGGAAAACGCCAAGGTTTTCGAGGCGCATCTGGACATAGCGGAAGACCCCGCCTTGGAAGAAATGGTCATGGACAATATCCACACCGCGCATATGAACGCCATGCGAGCCCTGGGGGAGGCAAAGGAAAGCTTCGCGGCGTTGTTCCGGGAGTTGGGAGACGATTATTTCCGGGAGCGGGTCTTTGATTTGGATGACGTATGCGAAAGAATCCTGTGCAACCTGGCCGGCGTGGTGCCCGCCTCCTTGCAATTTTTGCCCGAAAAGGTAATCGTCGTGGCCGAAGACCTGACCCCCTCCATTACCGCCACCATGGACAGGGAAAAGGTACTGGCCTTCGTAACGGAAACCGGCGGGAAAACCTCCCACACCGCCATCATGGCCCGCACGCTGGAAATCCCCGCCGTGGTGGGCTTGAAAGAAGCCCGGGCCCAACTCCCCAACGGGGAAAAAATAATCGTTGACGGCCAGGCGGGCACGGTGCTCACCCATCCCGATGCCGCCGCCATGGCCGAATACGAAAGGAAGAAGCTTCGCCATAGCCAGGAAAAAGAGGCCCTGCGCGCCATTTTGAACGAGCCCTCCATTACACTGGACGGCAGGAAAATTGAGCTGTATGCCAACATCGGCTCCCCCGGGGACATCGAAGCCGTCACCGCCAACAACGGCGAAGGGGTGGGCCTATTCCGCACGGAATTTCTGTACATGGACAGCACCCGCTTTCCTGTGGAGGAGGAGCAATTCACCGCCTATAGGCAGGTGGCCCAGGGCATGGCCGGCAAGCCGGTGATTATCCGTACCCTGGACATCGGCGGCGACAAAACCCTGCCCTATTTCACCTTCCCCAAGGAAGAGAACCCCTTCCTGGGATACCGCGCCATCCGCATGTGCCTGGACATGCCGGAAATCTTCAAGACCCAATTGCGGGCTATCTTACGGGCGTCCGCCTTAGGAAGGGTAAAAATCCTGTTGCCCATGGTCATTTCATTGGAAGAAGTCCGCGCGGCGAAAAGCCTGTTGGCGGAATGCAAGGGGGAGCTACGCGCCCAGGGCATCGCCTTTGACGAGGGCATCAAAGTCGGCGTTATGGTGGAAACCCCGGCGGCGGTGCTCATGGCGGACGCCTTCGCCAAAGAGGTGGATTTTTTCAGCCTGGGCACCAATGATTTGACCCAGTATGTTTTGGCCGTGGACCGGGGCAACGAGTCCATCAACGCGCTGTTCAACCCCTACCATCCGGCGGTGCTGCACAGCATCAAAAAGGTCATCGACGCCGCCCACCGGGAGGGGAAATTCGTGGGGATGTGCGGCGAATTTGCCGGGGACGAACAGGCTGTACCTTTGCTCCTGGGGCTGGGCCTGGATGAGCTTAGCGTCAGCGCGTCTTCCCTACTGGCCGTCAAAAAGGTAATCCGCAACCAACACTACAGCCACGCCCAACGGCTGGCTCAAGAGGTGCTCGCCCTGACGACGGTTGCCGAGGTGGAGGCGCGCCTGGGCGCGTAAAGCGCGGCTTCTCACACATTCATTGCGTGTAAAATATGTTCCCAAGCTTTCCCCTGCCCCCTCCCGTGCGCTGTGTTTCTGGCAGGTGGAAATTTTTTACTGATTACATATATAATGGTATAGCCGAATAAAACGGGAACAGGGGATGACCATGTTAATTGTACAAAAATACGGCGGCACTTCCGTAGCCGACGCGGGGTGCATTATGCGGGTGGCGGAGCGGATTGTTCAGTCCCATCGCGCCGGGCATAAAATGGTGGTGGTGCTTTCGGCCCAGGGGGACACCACGGATATTTTGACGGCCAAGGCGCGTGAAATCGCTCCCGACCCCAGCAAGCGCGAGCTCGACATGCTGTTGGTCACGGGGGAGCAACAGGCCGTGGCTTTGATGGCTATGGCCATACACAAGCTGGGGGCCCCTGCCCTTTCCATGAATGCCGTACAGGTGGGCATCGAGGCCACGTCCTTGTATGGGAATGCGCGGATTAGGCGCATTCGCCCGGAGCGTATCACCCGGGCGTTGGAGTTGAATAGCATCGTGATTGTGGCGGGCTTCCAGGGGGTGAACCGCTACGGCGACATGACCACCTTAGGGCGCGGCGCGTCGGATACCACGGCGGTGGCCTTGGCGGCGGTGCTGGGCGCGGATGTGTGTGAAATCTATTCCGACGTAAGCGGCATTTTTACCGCCGACCCGCGCATTGTGCCGGTTGCGCGCAAACTGCCCTGCATCAGCTATGACGAAATGCTGGAGCTGGCTTCCATGGGGGCCCAGGTATTGCACAACCGGGCAGTGGAAATGGCCAAGCGGCACCGGGTCAAGCTGGTGCTTCGCTCCAGTTCGCGCTTCGACGACGAGGGCACCGAAATTAGGGAGGAATCGACCATGGAGAAATTATTGTTCAGCGGGCTGGCCGTGGACCGGGATGTGGCGCGTATCAGCGTGATGGGGCTGGTGGATAGGCCGGGGCTGGCGTACCACGTTTTCTCACTGCTGGCCAAGGAGAAGATTTCCGTTGATATCATATTGCAAACCGCCGGGAACGGGCAAACCAAGGACATCAGCTTTACCGTGGCCCATGAGCATTTGGACGCGGCGTTGAAGGTACTGGAAACCAACCGCGAGCAAATCGGCTTTGACATGACCACCTACGACACGCAAGTGGCAAAGCTGAGCGTTATCGGCGCGGGGATGACCACGAATTACGGCGTGGCGTCGTCCATGTTTGAGGCCCTGTACGACTGCGGCGTGAACATCCATCTAATTTCCTCATCGGAAATAAAAATCACCGTGCTCATCGACGAAAACGCCGCCGACCGCGCCGCACGGGCCATTCATGAAAAATTCACACAGCTAATGCAGGATTAATACTCCCCTGCGGTTGAAATCCGAGATGAATTGCGAGGATTTGTGCCGCAAGGCGAGGAAGTGCCGACGAAGCGTGCCGGGAGGCACGCCAGGAGGAACAGACGAAGCATTGTGGTGCAAAGACCGCAAGACATCTTGGATTTCAACCGCAGGGGAGTATAAGGGGGAATAAATATGAAACCATTCACCTGCGCCGTGGTGGGCGCGACAGGCATGGTGGGGAAAATGCTGGTGCAAATCTTGGAGGAGCGCAAGCTACCCGTTTCGCAATTACATCTCTTCGCGTCGCCCCAGGACGCGGGTCAGGTGATGCGGTTCAACGGCAGGGAAATCACCATAGAGGAGCTAACCCCCGCGTCCTTTGACCGGGGGATAGACACGGCATTATTCGCCGTGAGCAATGCATTGAGCCGAACTTACGCGCCCCTGGCCGTAAAAAAAGGCTGTACCGTGGTGGACAATTCCTCGGCGTGGCGGCTGGACCCCGCCGTGCCTTTGGTGGTTCCCGAAGTGAACAGAGGCGACATCGCCACCCACAGGGGCATCATCGCCAACCCCAACTGCTGTGCCGCCCCCACGGTGGTGGCCTTGAAGCCCCTCCATGATGCCTTCGGCGTGAAGCGGGTGGTGATTTCCACCTATCAGTCCGTTTCCGGGGCGGGGGTAGACGGCTGGCAAGACCTGACCGACACCCTGTCGGGAGCGGTCCCCAAGCATTTCCCCTACCCCATCGCCCACAATTTGATTCCCCACATCGACGCCTTCGAGGCCGACGGCTACACCGGCGAGGAAAAAAAGCTCATGGCCGAGGTGCGCAAGATGCTCCATCTGCCGGATTTGGCCATCACCGCCACCACGGTGCGGGTGCCGGTGTATTCCGGGCATAGCCTGTCGATTAACGTAACCTTTGATAAACCCTTCGCGCTGGACGAGGTGCGCCAACTGCTTGGAACCGCTCCCGGCGTCATCCTCGCCGACAATCCCGCCGAGAAGCTATACCCCATGCCCATCACCGCGGCGGGGAATGACCACGTGCACATCGGCCGTCTGCGCCGAGACGACAGCTACGAAAATAGCCTGAACCTGTGGGTGGTAAGCGACAACATCCGCAAGGGCGCGGCCACCAACGCGGTGCAAATTGTGGAGGAACTATGAAAAAATATGTATTTTTGCCTGTGGCAATCATTTTATTCGCGCTCTTTGGCTGTGGACAAGCCACCCCCAACGAAGCCGCATACATAAACACGGAAGTCCCGCTTATGTGGCGGGTGCTTTCCCCTGCCGGGCAAACGATGTATCTGTTTGGCTCGATACACGCCGCCGACGCGTCCATTTATCCCCTCCCCGGCTTTATCATGGAAGCCTTTCACCGGAGCGATTATCTGGCGGTTGAAGCCGACGTCGTTGCCTTTTCCCAAGACGCAAACGCCGTGGCAAGCATGACTACCCGTATGCTATACGCAGACGACAGAACCATTCTTGATGACATCGGAGAGGACATTCACACCCGGGCGACGGCGGTTTTGGCCCAACAAGGATTCCCTCCCGGGACGCTGGACGCCTTCCACCCCTTTATGTGGTCAACGGTATTGCTGGCGGCGGTAATGGACGAAGCGGGCATGGCGGCCGAATACGGGCTGGACATGTTTTTTATCCTGGAAGCCATGGAGCGCGGGATGGGAATACTGGAAGTAGAGTCCATGGAGTTGCAATTGGATATTATGCTTGGGCTTTCGCCGGCGTTGTGGGCCTGGAAGATTGAAAGCACACTGGACATCGCGGAAGGTGCAGATGCGTTGCTACAGATGTACACCGCGTGGCAACGGGGAGACGCCGCATTTTTTTACGCATTATTCGCCGCCGACCACGACGATGTACCAGATGCATTGTGGCACGAATTTTATTATGAGCTCCTTGTGCGGCGCGACGTGGGCATGACACAAAAGGCAAGACAATTTATGGCTGAAGGCAAAAAGGTATTTTACGTTGTGGGCCTTGCCCATATGCTTGGCGAGGACAGTATTATCTATTTGCTTAGAAATTATGGGTACACCATAACGCGGGTGCTTCCGTAGAGAAAGGTGTAGGTAGTTTTACGATAAAAATGGCAAGTCTGAAATCGTCGAATGGTTGAAGCGCGGGAAGCGAAGGGCATTAAACAGCCCGCTATTGCTCGGCTTGAAAGCCTAAAAGCCACACCACAAATAGATACATTATTCAAAGTGCTTTATCCGCTTGGCTATACGTTAGAAATTGTACCGGTTAAAAAGTGAGGAGTTAGGTATGGACTGGAAAAATGATAGAGTAGGTTCTTGTGAGCGTGGTGAAAATCCTACGCTAATGATAAAAATGAAAAGTGGTTTTGCTGTAATTGGCGACCACCAATTTTTACCTGGATACTGTCTTTTATTAGGCTACCCAAAGGCATCATCGTTAAACGAACTTTCAATGAAAGCGCGAAACCAGTACCTTATGGATATGACGCTCATTGGAGATGCCATAATCAAGGCGTGTAGTCCATTACGTATCAATTATTCTACGCTGATGAATTTAGACCATTACCTGCATACACATATCGAGGCGCGGTACGAGTGGGAAACAGACGAACACCGAAGCAGACCAACTTATTTTTACCCACGGGAGCAACGGTTTGGGAAAGAGTACGAATATAATGAACCAAAATACGGCGAATTGAAATCAAAAATCACAGAGGTATTAAGAGGGCTAATGTCGGAAGCATACGATTCTATATAGTTAAAGCCATTTAAACAGTTTTAGTGTAAATGGTAGACTTGCCCACGCCATTAACTCCGCCGATTATGGTGTATCTCAACAGCACTTCATCGCGTTCGGAGGCATTAGCAAACAATTCTTTTAACTCGGTTATTGAGTAAGATATAAATGCGAGGGGTAATTACATTTCCCATCCTTGGGCGGGTTTTATCTTGTTCAAATCCATTACTTTGTAAAAATTCATGCAATTCTTTGTCCATAGCATCAATGTAGGAATTTCAGTTGTAGTGTGGTTAAGGGGCTTGGGAAAGAAACTATTGAATTACGTTTCTTTACTTGAGCCTCGCTTCAAAGCGTCTGTTACAATTCGTATAAGATACTCGGGCTTTCTAAAATCACCGTCACGGAAAATTGCAGAGGCTGCCACCAATGCACTGCGCACATAAGCGGCATTTTGCTCGAACAGCACCCTGTCTAAGGGTATCCCCTTGCTTTCGGCAAATTGGCAAATAAATGTTACAGTTGTGCGTGTGTTGCCTTCTCTAAAAGGATGAACCTTCCATAAATCAGCCAGCCCCGATGATAATGCCTTCGCTTGTTCTTCCAACGGCAACATTTGCCATTTTATACCGTTCATTCTTTTCAACACTTCGGTTGCTGCGGATTCAATTTCCTGCGGCAACGCATACTCAATCGTCATATGCCCCAAAACTGCTTCGGCTTTTTTTATCGGCACGGTACGTGGTTGCCCCGCCCAATCATAAATATCGCCAAAAATTTGTGCGTGAAAACGGCACAAATGCGCAAAGTCATATTCACCCGGAATAGGATTAGTCAGTAAATCATGGATGGCGTTACAGGAAAATTCAACCTCTGCCAGATTGAGCGTGTCCTCGTCTTTAATCCCTAATTTGTTTTTAAGGACAGCACAGTCCTCATAAAGATATGGGTCAAGCATGAACCGCTTCACCCGCCACAGTATACTTCTTCACAAGTACACGGCGTATGTCATCATTTGTTAGCTCACCGCGTTTTTCTTTTTCAGCAAGCTCTAAAAAATCTGTAGAGGGTTTTATCCCTTCGACTTGGACTATGCCAATGGCGTAGTCCCATGCTTTTTCGTTGAGGATATTTGATTTTTTGTTCATATAATTACTCCTTTGCTGTGAAAATGTATGCCTTCGCACATATACACCGTTAGAGCCGTTGCGGTGCGTCCTGTGGGGAGCTTCCCCGCCTATCGGTTGCGAAATAAAAGCTGAAACTATTATAATCCATAAAGAGCGTTTTCCAAATCTCTGTAGTTTCCCCAAAAATCGTATACGCCATTTAATAAATGACCCATATGCCATTCATTGGGGCTACCCTTTTCTTCAAGCAAATACAACCCTCCGACAAAAATCATGCGATTGGGCGTTTCAGCTCCAGTAATTTTTTCTGTATCAATAGAATAAAAGACAGAGATTTCCTGATTATATTTTTCTATATATTTATCTAGTATTGCTCTTTCTTCATCATTAAAATTGAGATTGAGGTTTTCTATCAATTTCAATCACCACCTCATTGTATAAATTATGTACAAAACGTGATGGAAACAATTAATTCCCCATCACGTTTTTGCATGAATATCTTTTCACGCATAGCTGGAATGCCTGTTTATGCCGTAAACGAGCCAACCGCCATGTTATTCTTACACTCCTGCCGCTTTTTTTAATGCCTCGGCCTTGTCCACCTTTTCCCAGGGCAAATCTAGGTCTGAGCGGCCAAAATGCCCGTATGCGGCGGTTTGCTTGTAGATGGGACGCCTCAAATTAAAGTATTTGATAATCGCGGCGGGGCGCAAGTCGAAGTGTTCATTTATGATTTCCACGATTTTTTCATCGGCGATTTTGCCGGTGCCCTTGGTGTTGACATTAATCGAAACGGGCTGGGCCACGCCGATGGCGTAGGCCACCTGCACCTCGCAGTGGCGGGCGATGCCGGCGGCTACGATGTTCTTCGCGATGTAGCGCGCCGCGTAACAGGCCGAGCGGTCCACCTTGGTGGGGTCCTTGCCGGAGAAGGCTCCGCCGCCATGGGCGGCATATCCGCCATAGGTATCCACGATTATTTTTCGCCCGGTTAAGCCGCAATCCCCCACAGGCCCGCCAATAACGAAACGCCCGGTGGGGTTAATCAGATACTGGGTGTCTGAGCTCAGCATGTCGGCCGGAAGGGAAGGCTTGATGACATGCTCCATCATATCCTTTTGGATTTGCGCCAAAGTCGCGTCCTCGGTATGTTGGGTGGAAAGGACAACGGCGGTCACGCCGATGGGGCGGTTTTCGTCGTCATAAGCCACGGTCACTTGGGTCTTGCCGTCGGGGCGCAGGTATTTGAAGGTGCCGTCTTTGCGTACTTCCGTAAGGCGGCGGCTCATTTTGTGGGCCAGGGAAATGGGCAAGGGCATCAGCTCCGGCGTTTCGTCACAGGCATAGCCGAACATCATGCCCTGGTCCCCCGCGCCGATGTCGTTGCCACTGCCGCCCCGGGTCTCCAGCGCGTCGTCCACGCCCTGGGCAATGTCCGGTGACTGCCCGGAAACGGAGACCAATACCGCACAGGCATCCGCGTCGAAGCCCAAATCCGCGCCGGTGTAGCCGATTTCGCGAATAGTCTCCCGTGCGATTTTGCCGAAGTCCACGAAGCAATCGGTGGTGATTTCACCCATCACCAATACAAGCCCCGTGGTGGCGGACACCTCGCAAGCCACCCGGGCCATAGGGTCCTTCGACAGGATTTCGTCCAGCACCGCGTCGGAAATTTGGTCGCACATTTTGTCGGGATGTCCCTCGGTTACTGATTCAGATGTAAATAGATGCATTTGTGTTGCCTCCTCGTTTAGTGGGTCACATATTACGCATAAAATATTCATAAAATGTTTGGTTGTCAAGTAAAACGTCTTGTGATACATTATATCCATCATACGCTAAACTGGGGAGCCGAGCGATGAAAACGATTTTAATTGTTGACGACAACAGCACCAACCTGCTGGTAGCAGAAAATGTACTTTCCCCCTATTACGAAGTGATAACGGCCTTGTCCGCGTCCTTGATGTTCGAATTGCTTGAGGATATTATCCCCGATTTGATTCTTCTGGACGTGCTCATGCCGGACACGGACGGCTTCGAAGTGATTGCGCAATTGCGTAAGGATTCACGCTACGCGGATATTCCCGTTATGTTCCTCACCAGCCAAACAGATGCCGCCGTGGAAGCGCGGGGCTTTGAATCGGGCGTTGTCGATTTTATCGCGAAGCCCTTTTTTCATACGGTTTTGCTGAGCCGTATCAAGAAGCATCTGGCCATTGACCAAATCATCCGCGAGCGCACCCAAGAATTGGAACAGTTGAAGGACAGCATCGCCTCCGCAGTAGCCAACGCCGTGGAAAAACGCGCCACCTGCACGGGGCGGCATATGGAGCGCACCGCCTCCTATGTCGAAATATTTATTGCCGCCATGCTGAAAAACGATGTGTACGCCGACGAGTTGAAAAAATACAACCCGGAGGTGGTGGCCTCGGCGGCGCGGTTGCACGACCTGGGCAAAATCAGGATTCCCGACGCCATTTTATCCAAGCCCAGCAAGCTTTCCCAGGATGAGTTTAGCGTTGTGAAAACCCACGCCACCGAAGGTGAAAAAATTGTGGACGAAATCGCGAAGCGCGCCAACGACGCGGAATTTCTCAGCTACGCCAAAATGTGCGCGGGCAGCCACCACGAGCGATGGGACGGCACCGGCTACCCCCGCAACCTCAAGGGGGAGGAAATTCCCCTGCTGGGGCGGATTATGGCCATTGTTGACGTATACGACGCTTTGGTGTCGGTTCGGCCTTACAAGGTAGCCTTCAGCCACGAGGACGCGCTGGAGATTATACGCAACAACCGGGGTAGCCATTTCGACCCGCAAATGGTTGACGTTTTCCTTGATATACATAGACAATTCGCGGAGGTAAGATATACCGACCAGACCGGAGGATAATAATGGTTGAAGCCATTAAGACAAAAACCCAGTTTTGTATGGGCTGTTTTCGGTGCGTACGCGAATGCCCGATGGAAACAGCAAATAACACCTATATGGACGAATCACGCAACCGCAAGGCCATGGTCAATACCGGCCAGTGTATCCGGTGCGGGCGTTGCGTAAAGTCCTGCAAGCACGAGGCACGCTATTTTGCCGATGACACCGAGGAATTTTTAGACGCGCTCTCCCCTCAGCGGCCCGCGTCCCTTATTGTGTCCCCCGCCATCGCCTCCAACATCCCGGAGTATAAACGCGTCTTTACCTTCCTGAAGCAACGGGGCGTCAACAAGATATACGACGCTTCCTTCGGGGGTGAAATACATACGTGGGCCACCCTGCACTGCATGAAAAAAGGCACCCCCCTCATCTCCTCCATCTGCCCTTCGGCAGTGCTGTATTGCGAAATCTATCACCCCCATCTCATCAAGCATCTCGCGCCAGTGCAAAGCCCCATGGCTTGCACCGCTATTTATATGAAGGAATACGGCGGCATCACCGAGCCCCTGGCCGCTATTTCGCCCTGTGTCTGCGCCGCAGTGGAATTTGAGGGCATCAAGCTCCCCCAATACAATGTAACCTTCAAAAATTTAATGCACTATATAGAACTCAGCGGGGTGGACCTGCCCCTGGAGGAAACCGGCTTCGACAACGGGGAAACCTTGCTTGGGCATTTATACCCCGTGCCGGGCGGCCTAAAGAAAATTTTGGATTTCTTCCATGACACAAACGCTCACATTGCCGGCGCGCAGGGTGCCGGCATGTACGCCATGATAGACCGCTACGCGCAACTGCCCGCTGACCAACTGCCCGACTTCCTTGATTTGCTTAGCTGTAACGGGGGTTGTAACCACGGTAGCGGTGCCGCCTCCAGCCCCTGTAACTTCGAAATCGGTAAGAAGCTGTATAATCTTACGAAGCAAACCGCCAAGGAGGACATCGTCACCCTCAGCCAGGCGATGCACGAACGCTTTGACAAGGAACTGGACCTGTCGAAGTTTATGCGCAACTACCGGCGGTTGAACGTCCCATTCCCCGACGTCACCCCGGACAAATTGGAAGAAGCCTATCAAGCCATGGGTAAGGACGGCTACGACAAGCGCAACATCGACTGCGGGCGGTGCGGGAGCAGTTCCTGCCAGTCTATGGCGCGCAAAATCGTGCTTAATGTAAACATCCCCGCCAACTGTGTATCCAAAATGACGGAAGACGCGCACATGGAGCACCAGATGACCCTGTACGCCCACGAACTGCAACGCGCCACCGAGGAAGCGAAAAATGAACTGGAATTACAATTACTTAAAATGAAAATGGTGGCCAAGGCCACCCACATCGGGATATATGATTTGCCCATCATCCCCGAAGACATCCTCAACCCCAACAATCCCTTTTATTTTGACGAGGGTATCCGGCTGATATTAGGCTACTCCAGCGAAGAGGACCTCCCCAATGCTATGCGCACGTGGCTCGACAGCCTACACCCTGAGGACGTGGAAGATGTGCTAACCCAAGCGATAACCCACATCCAGGATACAACCGGCACCATCCCCTTTGACATCAAATTCCGGCTGAAGACAAAGTACGGCGAATACCGTCATTTCCGCGCAATGGGCACCACCCTCCGGGACGCGGACGGCTTCCCCCTGCGCGCTGTGGGCGCGATAAACGACATCACGGAAATGCGCAACCTCGTCCTGGAGGCCGAGCGGCAACGCACCGAAGCCGAAGCCGCCAATTTTGCCAAAAGCGTTTTCCTCTCCCACATCAGCCACGAAATCCGCACCCCCCTCAACGCGATTATCGGCACGGCGGAAATCGAATTGCAAAAGGACAATAACCAGCCGGAAACCGAAGAAGCCCTGGAGCGGATATACGATTCGGGTCAGCTGGTGTTCAATATAATCAACGACCTGCTGGACTTCTCGAAAATCGAGGCGGGCAAAATGGAAATCGTCCCCGCGCCCTACAATATCCCCAGCCTGATTAACGATGTCATCCAGCTCAATGCTTTGCTGTACGAGGCCAAGGGGCTCAAGCTGATATTAAACATAGACGAGGAAATGCCCAACAGCCTGATAGGCGATGAACTGCGCATCAAGCAGGTGCTGAACAACGTGCTTTCCAATGCTTTCAAGTATACCGACCACGGCGAGGTGGAGCTCTCCGTCCATGTGAAAAAGCATAACGATAATTGTGAATTGTTTATCACCATACGGGACACGGGGCAGGGCATGAGCGAGGACCAGGTTTCCCGGATGTTTGAAGAATATGCGCGCTTCAACATGCAATCCAACCGCTCGATTATCGGCACGGGTCTGGGCATGACCATCACCAAACGCCTGTTGAGCCTGATGAGCGGCAGCATTAAGGTGAAAAGCAAGCCCGGCAAGGGCACAACCTGCGTTATTCGTCTGCCCCAGCAACAAATCAGCGGCGTGGCGGTGTGCGGGCCGGATATCATGGATAAATTGCGCGCCAAACGCTATAAATCCTTCTCCCGGGCCAAAGCCGCCCGCACCGAGTACGAGTATATGCCCTATGGCAAAATCCTCATTGTGGACGATGTGGAAACCAATCTGTACGTGGCCCGGGGCTTGACACTGCCCTATGGGCTATATATCGAAACCGCCACCAACGGTTTTTCAGCGGTGGAAAAAATAAAAAACGGCAAAGTTTTCGACGTGATTTTCATGGACCATATGATGCCCAAGATGGACGGCGTGGAAGCCACCAAAGTTATTCGTGGTATGGGCTATAGCCATCCCATCGTGGCCCTCACGGCCAACGCCCTCACCGGCCAGGCAGAGAAATTCCTCGCTGAAGGCTTTGACGGCTTTATCTCCAAGCCCATCGACATACGGGAACTGGACCTGGTCCTTAACCGGTTCATCCGCGACAAGCAACCCCCGGAAATTATCGAAGAGGCGCGGAGAAACGCCGAAGCAAAGAAGCCCGCCTTCCGCATGATTCATGATATCCACGAGCATGAACAGCTTTTGCAAGCGGCCATGTATGACATCGGCAAGAGCTTGGACGCCCTGGACGAAATTATGCCCAACATACACCAGCCCAGCGAAGCGGAGCTGAAATTGCTCCTCACTATTATTCACGGCATAAAGAGCACCCTGTCCCACATCAGTGAAGATAAGCTTTCCGCCGTCGCCCTGGGCATGGAGCTGGCCATAAAGGACGACCGGCTCGAACTTGTGGCCGAGAGCACGCGAACCTTTGTGGACGCCCTGCGCGAGGTATATCAGAAGAACAAAACAACGCCGGCCAAGGGCGTGGTTGCGTCTTCCCCAGAAGACACGGCCCTGTTGCATGAAAAGCTGGATGAGATACAATCGGCTTGCCGGCGGGTCAAAAAAAGTGTGGCCAAAGCCGCGATGGATGAGCTGAAGCAAATCGAATGGCCCGACGATGTCAACGCACTGCTGGAGGAAATTTCCACCCATTTGTTGCACGGCGCGTTCAAACGCATTGTCGCCGCCATAAATGATTACAAAAAAACATTGCAAAGCCAACTATAATATGATATAGTTTTTATAGTCATAGTCGTCGGAGGAGAGTGGGTGCGAACCCACTCTTATCTTTTACCCGTAAGGAGTCCCCATGGCGGACAAAATACAAGCCCTTGCCGAGTTGCTCACCCCCGTGGTTTTGGAAGCCGGGGTGACGCTGTACGATATCGAGCTGGTGAGGGAAGGCGGCGAGCGGATACTGCGCCTGTACATCGACAAGCCGGAAGCCCAGGGCGTGGATTTGGAGGATTGCGAACGGGTAAGCCACGCCGCCGAAGCCGTGCTGGACGCGAAGGACCCCATTCCGGGTGCCTACGCCTTGGAGGTCAGTTCCCCCGGCATTGAGCGCAAGCTCTCCCGGGACGAGCATTTCGCACGCTACATCGGGCACGATATCGCCCTGCGCCTGTACGCCCCCGTAGAGCACCGGAAAAACTTTCGCGGCAAGCTGACGGCGTACGAAAATAAAACAATCACCCTGGAAACCGCACCGGATAAAACCATGGCATTCGAGCGCGAAGCCGTGGCACTGTGCAGGCTTGCCGTATTCGACGAATAACAAAAGGAGGCACTCCTAGAATGGACAACAGCAAGGAACTGATAGCGGCCATTTCCCAAGTCGCACAGGAGAAAGGCATTGATAAAGAGATAATATTTGAAGCCATAGAGGCATCGCTGGTGTCGGCTTGCAAAAGGCAATACGGCCAGCAAGCGAACCTGAAGGTTGTTATCGACCGGGAACTCGGACGCTATACCGTGTTTGCGCAAAAAGTTGTTTCAGAAGAGATAGAAGACCCCATTCTGCACATAAGCCTGGAAGAAGCCCGCAAAATTAACGCACAATTTGAATTGGAAGATACCGTGGATATTATTGTGGTGCCCAAGGATTTTGGCCGCATCGCCGCCCAGACCGCGAAGCAAGTCGTGGTGCAAAAAATCCGTGAGGCCGAGCGCGAGCGTTTGTATAATGAGTTTATCACCAAGGAACACGACGTAGTCACCGCCATCGTGCAAAGGCGCGACCGCCGCAACGTTATCGTCAGCCTGGGCAGGTTGGACGCCACCCTCCCCGCAAGCGAGCAAATGCCCCGGGAGCGGTACGAATTTGGCGACCGCATCAAGGTATATGTCATGGAAGTGAAGCAGAGCAGTAAGGGGCCCATGGTACAAGTGAGCCGCAACCACCCGGATTTGCTTCGCCGCCTGTTCGAGCAGGAGGTGCCGGAGATTTTCGACGGCGTGGTGGAAATCAAATCCGTATCCCGTGAGGCGGGAAGCCGCAGTAAAATCGCCGTTCACACCATTCACCCCCATGTGGACCCCATCGGGGCTTGCGTGGGCCAAAGCGGCCAGCGGGTGAACATTATCAGCGGCGAGCTACGGGGCGAAAAGCTGGATATTATCATGTTCAACCCCGACCCGGCCAAGTTCATCGCCGCGTCCCTCAGCCCCAGCAAGGTTGTTACCGTTGCCACCAGCAAATACGAGCAGGAAGCCCGGGTTATCGTGCCCGACCACCAGCTTTCCCTGGCCATCGGCAAGGAAGGGCAAAACGCAAGGCTTGCCGCCCGCCTTACGGGCTGGCGCATTGACATAAAAAGCGAGATGCAGGCGCGGGGTACGGATTTCCTGATATTCGACGAGCCGGAGTTCGTTCCCGAGCCGGAGGAGGAAACCCCCGAAGCCGCCGCCCCGGCCGAAGCGGCGGAATACTACGACGACGAGTATTATGACGATGACGAATACTACGACGACGAATATTACGATGACGATGAATACTACGATGACGATGAGTACTACGACGAATACTACCCGGAAGCCGAAGAAGCCACACCCACCGAAGCCACACCCGCCGCCAAATGAAAAAAACACCCCAGCGCAAATGTGTGGGATGCCGCGAAATGCGGGACAAATCCACGCTGTTGCGCGTATGCCTTGCCCCGAACGGTCAGGGCCGCGGCGCATATATATGCAAGAACCGGGTCTGCATCGAGCAGGCGCGAAAACAAAAGGGGCTGGAGCGTTCTTTTAGAAAAGCCGTACCGCCTGACGTATACAGCCAGTTAATCAACGAAGTCTAATCAGCAAGAAATAATAAAAAGCTTGGGGGCTATGGAACGACTGTGAGTAACCAAATGAATCCAAACCATGAAACAGAAGCGGCAAGCATCGCCAAAGAAGCGAAACCCGCCGCGCAAAATCCCGCCCCGCGTCCGCGACCTGTAGACGCGGAAGGCAATCCGCTGCCGCCGCGCCCGCGACCTGTGGACGCGGAGGGCAATCCCCTGCCGCGCAGACCGCGACCTGTGGACGCAGAGGGCAATCCTTTGCCGCGCAGACCGCGACCCGTGGACGCGGAGGGCAATCCCTTACCGCGCAGACCACGCCCTGTGGACGCGGAGGGCAATCCTTTGCCGCGCAGACCGCGACCCGTGGACGCAGAGGGCAATCCCCTGCCGCGCAGACCGCGACCCGTGGACGCAGAGGGCAATCCTTTGCCGCGCAGACCGCGACCCGTGGACGCGGAGGGCAATCCCTTACCGCGCAGACCACGCCCTGTGGACGCGGAGGGCAATCCCTTGCCGCGCAGACCGCGACCCGTGGACGCGGAGGGCAATCCCTTGCCGCCGCGCCCGCGCCCCGTAGCCGAGGAAAGCACTCCCATACCGGGCCCCCGTGCCGATTCCCCTGCCCCACAAGCCATACCCCCAAAAAAACCAGACGCGCCCCCCCGTCCTCCGCGCCCCGCGCATCCTGCGGGTGCTTCAGGGGACAGACCGCCCCGGCCCACCGGCGACAGGCCCCCCCGGCCCATGGGAGACAGACCCCCCCGCCCCCCCGGCGACAGGCCCCCACGGCCTATGGGGGACAGACCCCCGCGCCCAGGCGGCTCCCACGGCCGGCCTATGGGTGGCTCACCCCGCCCGGGTGGTGCGCCCGGCGGTTTCAGAGCGGGTGGCCCACCCCGCCCAGGCGGCCCGCCCCGTCCGGGTGGCGCGCCCGGCGGTTTCAGAACAGGTGGCCCACCGGCGCGAGGCGGCCCACCCAAGGCTCCCCTCAAAACCGAGCCCAGCAAGGACGACCGCAAGGCCCAATGGAGCCGGGATTCCCAAGCCCGTTCAGCCAAGAAGGACAGAAAAGATACCGACCGCAAGGAAAACCGCCTGGGCTTCGACCGCAAGGCACGCGGCGCGAAACCCATCAAAAAGGCGATGCCTACCTTCGTGGCACCGGTGATTACGCAAATTACCGTGGCACCGGAAATCACCGTCCGCGACCTGGCGGAAAAACTGCATAAATCCAACGCGGATATTATTAAAGTACTCATGCGCAAGGGCCTGATGGTGACGGCCAACCAGCTTATCGACTTCGACGCCGCCTCCCATGTAGCGGAAACCTTTGACGTGCTGGTGGAGGAATACGTGGAAGTGGACGTATTCGAGCAAGCCTTTTCCTCCACCCCCGACAACGAGGAGGACTTAATGCCCCGCCCGCCCGTAGTGGTGGTTATGGGTCATGTTGACCACGGCAAAACCTCTTTGCTGGACGTTATCCGCAACGCCAACGTACAGCGCGGCGAAGCGGGGGGCATCACCCAGCACATCGGGGCCTATTCCACGACGATTAACAGCAAAACCATCACATTTTTGGACACTCCCGGCCACGAAGCCTTTACCGCCATGCGTATGCGCGGGGCCCAGGTGACGGACATTGCCATTCTGGTGGTGGCGGCAGACGACGGCGTCATGCCCCAGACCATTGAGGCCATCAACCATGCCAAGGCCGCAGGGGTGGAAATCATCGTGGCCATCACCATGATGGATAAGCCCTCCGCCAACCCCGACCGGGTGAAGCAGCAGCTGACCGACCACGGCCTCCAGCCCGAGGACTGGGGCGGCCAGACCATTACCGTAGGTGTTTCCGCTTTGCAAAAAACGGGCATCGACACCCTGCTGGAAATGATTCTCCTCGTCTCTGAAATGAAGGAGCTGAAAGCCAATCCCCAAAAATCCGCGCGGGGCAGCATCATCGAGGCCAAGCTGGACAAGGGCCGAGGCCCTGTGGCTACGGTTCTGGTTCAGGAGGGTACCCTCAAGGTGGGCGACCCGGTGGTAGCCGGAGCCAGCCACGGCAAAATCCGCGCCATGGTGGACGGCCACGGCCGCACGGTAAAAGAAGCCGGGCCTTCCATGCCGGTGGAGATTATCGGCCTGGCCAACGTGCCCGAAACCGGGGACATCCTGTATACGGCAACCAACGAACGGCAAGCCCGCCAGCTTGCGGAATCCGTGGTGGCAAAAGGCCGCGAGAGCCTTATCAAGAGCACCCAGGGCAAGATTTCCCTGGATGATTTGTTCAACCAGATACAAGCCGGGCAGGTGAAGGACCTGAACGTGGTGGTCAAGGGCGATGTGCAAGGCTCCGTAGAAGCGTTGCGGGGCTCCCTGGAAAAACTGTCCAACGAAAACGTGCGGGTGCGTACGATTCATACGGGCGTGGGAGCGGTTTCAGAGTCTGACGTGATGCTGGCCTCCGCCTCCAACGCAATCATCATCGGCTTTAACGTGCGGCCCGACGCTTCCGCTAAATCCACCGCCGAAACCGAGAACGTGGACATCCGCCTGTACAGCGTGATTTACTCCGCCATCGACGATATCGAAGCCGCCATGAAGGGGATGCTGGACCCGGAATTTCGTGAGGTTGTGCTGGGTCACGCCGAGATTCGCCAGATTTTCAAGGCCAGCGGTATCGGTACCATTGGTGGCTGTATGGTGCTGGACGGCAAAATCACCCGCACGGCCAAGGTGCGCCTGGTGCGCGACGGCCGCGTGATTTACGACGGCACCCTGGAGACATTGAAGCGTTTCAAGGACGACACGCGGGAAGTGGCCGCCGGGTACGAATGCGGTATGCTGTTTAAGAATTACAACGATATCAAGGAAAACGACCGGGTGGAAGCCTATATCATGGAGGAAATCCCTCGATAGAGGTACAGATGAAAACACGACAAATCCGTATCAACGATGCCGTGGCGCGTACGGCGGCAAGCGTAATTCGCTCGGAGCTGGCTGACCCGCGTATCGGTACGGTGGTGAGCGTCATCCGCGCAGAAGTCACCGCCGACTTGAAATTCTGCAAAATTTGGGTGAGCATCCTGGGCGACGAGGCCAAGCAGGAGGAAACCATGGCCGCGCTGGGTAAGGCGTCCGGGTTTATCCGGCGGCGGGTGGCCGAAGAGGTGAATCTGCGCCATACGCCGGAGATTACCTTTGTTTACGATGATTCCATTGCCCATGGGATGCGAATGCGCAAATTAATCGACGAGGCCAACAAATGAGCCCCACAGACGCGATACGCGCTGTACTGCGCAACCACCAGCGGTTCGTCATCTCCGGGCATGTGAACCCGGACGGCGATGCCATCGGCTCCTGCATGGGGCTGGCCTTGGCCTTGGCGAAAATGGGCAAGGAGCCCATCGTTGTGCTGGAGGATTTCCCCAAGAAATTTCGTATAGTCCCCGGGGAGGATTTCATTTGGAAGAAGCCCCACGATGAGCTGACCGCCGAGGTTTTCGTGGCTCTGGACTGCGCTGATGTTAAGCGGCTGGGCACGGCGAAGGCGTTGTTCGACCGGATGCCCGTCACGGTTTGCGTTGACCACCATGGAACCAACGATGGCTTCGCCCAGTACAATTTGATTGACCCGGATGCCTCCTCCACCAGCGAAATGGTATATAACCTCTTCGCGCCCTTGGTGGATATCGACCCGGATATCGCCACCGCCATCTACGCGGGCATGGTGACGGACACCGGGGGCTTCCGCTATCAGGCCACCTGTGAAACCACGCTGAGCAACGCCATCCGCATGATTGAAACCGGCATCCCCTTCACGGAAATCTACAACGAGCTGATGCACCGCCACAGCTTCCTTTCCTCGAAGGCGTTGGGCGTGGTGATTGCCAACGCGAAGCAAGCCCTGAAGGGCCGGATTGTATATTCCAGCGTAACCCGCCAGGATTTGGCCGCGGTGGGCGCAACCCCCAATAATCTGGACAGAACCGCCGAGTACCTGATGTGTACCCGTGGCGCGGAAGTCGCCCTGTTTGTATATGAAAGAGAAACCGCTCCCGAGGTGAAAATCAGCTTGCGCTCCCATCATTTTCATGTGGGACGCTTTGCGGCGCGGTGGGGCGGCGGCGGGCATCAGCTGGCGGCGGGCTGTACCGTAGTGACCCCCCTTGAGGAAATTTTGCCCATTTTGCTGGAAGAATTGGAAAAGGAGCTGTGACGCCGGGCATTATTAATGTCTACAAAGAAAAGGGCTATACCTCCCATGACGTGGTAGCCATCCTCCGTAAGCTTGCGGGCGCAAAGGCCGGACATACCGGCACTTTGGACCCCAACGCGGAAGGTGTGCTGCCTATTTGTTTGGGCCAGGCCACCAAGCTGGCGGGGTTTTTCTCCGGGGCGGACAAAACCTATGTAGCTGAAGTGGTGCCGGGCGTGACCACCGACACCGGGGACATGACCGGAACGGTGCTGACACAGCAGAACGTGTGCGTTGGCGCGGATGCATTTGAGAAGGCCGTGGCGGGCTTCGTGGGGGAGCAGTTGCAGACGCCGCCCATGTATTCCGCTATAAAAATCGGCGGGAAAAAGCTCTACGAGCTGGCGCGCAAGGGCGAAACCGTGGAAAGGACACCACGGCGGGTGCTGATTGAAGAAATTCGGGTGCTTTCCCGGGGGGAAGGCAGTTTTTTTATTGAGGTGTCCTGCTCGAAGGGTACATACATCCGCAGTCTTTGCGCGGACATTGGGGAGGCGTTGGGTTGCGGCGCGGCCATGGGAGCCCTCACCCGCACCCGCAGTGGGTTATTTTTTTTGGAAAAAGCCACGAAAATTGCTGAACTGAAAGAAGCCGCCCAAGGAGGAGGACTGCGGGAATATCTTATCCCCGTAGACGCCGCCCTCCCCTACCCCCGCGCCGGGGTGCGGGAGGCGGGGCTTACCATGGCGTTGAACGGGAACCCCCTGCCCATGGAAATGGTAGCGTTCCCAGAAGGCACGGAAGCCGGGCAGGATAAATACTGGCTCTGCGCCCCTGACGAGCGGTTGATTGGCCTATTCGCAACCACACCCGCCGGAGACCGCCTCCGCGCCGAGGTCATGCTATGAAAATCCTCACCGGACGGACATTGCCCGAGCCCTGCGTGCTGGCGGTGGGTAAATTCGAGAGCATCCACCGGGGGCACCGGGCGTTGATACAAAACGGGGCACGCTTGGCAAGGGAAAAAGGAATTGCCTCGGCGGTGGTGGCCTTTACGCCCCATCCCTACCGGGTGCTGGGCATGGGCCATGAGGCGTACAAGCCCCTGTTCACCCGGTACGAACGCGCTTTTTTGCTTGGGGGGCTGGAGGTGGATTATCTGCTGGAATACCCCTTCGACGACACCCTAATTTCCCTTCCCCCCGAAGCCTTCGGCCAAATCATCTTCGAACAGCTCCGCGCCGAAACCGTACTCGTCGGGGAGGGCTACCGCTTCGGCCACAACCGGGAGGGGACGGTTCACACCCTGCGGGAGCTGGCGGCGCAATACGGGCGGAGGGTAGAAATCGCCCAAAAACGCGAAAACATCAGCACATCGAAAATCCGCGCCCTATTAAACAGCCCCGCACCCCAACTGGATGAGGCCGCCGCCTTTCTCGGTTTCCCCTTCTTCGCCCTGGATGAAACCGCTCCCGGCCGCCGTTTGGGCCATAGCTTGGGCTTCCCCACCCTCAACCTCTATCCCCCGCCGGAGAAATTTCTGCCGCGCTTTGGCGTGTACACCACCCGCACCACTATAAACGGCCAATCCTTCCCCGGCGTCACCAACATCGGTCTGCGCCCCACCGTACACGGCAATGAAACCGCTCCCACCATCGAAACCCACCTCTTCGGCTTCAACGAGGACGCCTACGGGCGGGAAATCCACGTGGCCTTCCTGCATTTTATGAGGGACGAAAAAAAATTCCCCAGCCTGGACGCCTTGCGGGCGCAGATTGGGGAGGATGTGCGAAAGGTGGGGCTGTATTTTGAACGAAAATCTGCGGAGGGATTTTAAAGAACGGCCCATAATCACCGCCTTCGCTTCGGTGGCGGTGCTGTGGGTGCTGTACACCGTCATCGCCTTCATCGTCTTTAGATTTTTTTCCGACCCTTCCGAAATGACCCTCCGCTATACCCGCGGGCTTTTGCGCGTTATATTTTCCGTTGCTTCCGTGTGGTTATTGGGCTACGCCGTGGGGGGCAATGGTTGGCGGTACGCCTTCACAACACGGGGATTGGGAGCAGGTCTATTCGCACATCTGTTCTTTTTTGCACATGCGATACGGTTCATCCCCGCGCTTTTTGTTGCGACAGAAATCAACACCGCCTTCTTCACCAGGATTCCCGCAATTATTCTCTTTGACATTGGGACAGGTATATTTGAAGAAATCACCTTCCGGGGCTTGCTGATGACCGCTATGCTTATTCGCTTCGGCGCGACGGCCAAGGGACGGCTGGCCTGCGTGCTTCTCAACGGCGCGATATTTGGATTGGGGCATCTCATCGGCGGCGACTGGTTGGCAGTTTTGGTAACAGGCATTCTGGGGATGGGATTCGCCGCCGCCTATGTCTACTCGAAAAATCTCCTGGCCTGTATGCTCGCCCACATGGCGTATAATTTTGCGATTCAACTAACAAACGGGTTCATCGTTGACATCGGCAACACAACCGCTCTTTTACTATTGCAAATTTCCTCCATCGTTGTTAGGGGATTGGTTCTCCCCTTCGCCATATATTTGACGATAAAAGCAAAACCCTTTGAAATATATAAAGCACTTTATAAAGGGTGGAAATAACGTCACTAATGATTACAATCATTAAATTCAACTTTTCAAATCGGAAAACCATTTATTAAAATCTTCTGCCGTACTATCCACAAATTTTTCAACAAGAGATGGGGGGAAGACCGATGGTGAATCAAGTTTATTTTCTATTAACCATTGACGATGTTCCTGAATCGCTAATTTTACATCATCTTTAGTTATGAAATCAGTTTTACTAAAACCGCTATAATCCCAATCTTCCATTTCTTTATAAAGATTGTAAGCCCATGTGGTATTATGATAAGCATACGAATCTGCTTGTCTATTGTATTCCATATATTTCGCCCAAAACTCTTTGCCTTCTTGCCATGGAAAGCTTGTGTTTTCATTCCAAAAAGTATGAAATTTTTTATCTGCAAACAAATGCAGAACCATGCCTTTCAAATAATCATTATTTGCTTTTAAAGCAAATTTTCTTAAAGCATCTTCCCAATCGGGAGCATCATATAGATGTACTTTATTTTTTATCTCACTTGTTATAATGGCATCGGGCGCAATGTTTCCTACGTAAAAATCAATGCCTGCTTTAGGCTTAACCTTTTTTGCGATAAGCATATGAATCGTTGGAACTGCCATAATCTGACCTCCTATAAAAAATATAAATTTGCGCACGTACCACACTCGAGTGGTACGTGCGCTCTTTGTTTTTATTATCCAGCTAGTAAATCCATTTTATCAAAATATTGGTGCTGTGGGGTTAAATTCTCGAACTGCGTTATTTGCACCCTTCACAGCTTAAATCTTAATACTAGAGCGTGTTCCCACTACACCAGCTCCGCCTTCACTTCCTCCAGCCGCGCCGCCAGCTCCTCCGGCATTTCTCTCCCCTCCCGCAGGTAGGGCAGGGCTTCTTTTATGGTCATGCTCTTCTCCCCGGTCAGCTTATTCCGCGTGGCGAAATAGAAGGCAATCCCTAGTAGCAGTACCGCAGATACGATAATCAGCCCCCGAAAGCCCATAATCGCGCTGGCGGGCTGGCCGTAGGTACCCAAAGCGGGGTCAAAGCCCGTCCATTGCATGACCCAGCCCACGATGGCCACCCCCACCGCCGAGGACAACTGCCGCGCAAAGGTCATGATGCCCGAGAAGGAGCCGGTGATGCGGGTGCCAAATTTCACCTCTCCCGCGTCCACGGTATCGGGGAACATGAGCCAGGGCATCATCACGCAACCGCACACGCCAAGGCCCGTAAACACGGCGAATACATAGATGAGCACCGGTGGCCACGCCGCGCTGTACAGGCTAAGCAGAAAAGCCCCCACCAGCCATATGGGAATGGAAAGCTTGAAGATGAGGGGCTTCGAGATTTTTTTCGTAAGGGAAAAAATAACGGGAATCATGCACAGCTGGGCGATAACCAAGGCACCCAGCACAAAGCTGGCTTCCCCGGGACGATGGGCCACATAGCGCATAAAATGCTGGAACAGCGTGGTGACGATATCCAGCGTGAGGAAGGCAAACAGGTACATCAGGAGCATTTGCTTAAAGCATTTTACCCTTAGCGGCTTGATGAAAACGCTGATTTTAAACGCCGATTTCACTGCGGGCATGGGCACCCGCTCCCGGGAGAAAACCGCCACCAGCACCGTCACCGTGCCGAAAATCACCCCGAAAGTTAGAGCCATGGCCAGATAGGCGTTCTCGATGCCCATACGCGGGGCCAGGGCGTCGCGCATGATAAGGGGCAAGGTGGCGCACACCAAGGTGGAAAACTGCGAAATGGTGAGCCGTAAAGTGTTGGCGGCGTTCAGCTCCCGGTAATCGTTGCTGATTTCCCCGGAAAGGGCGGCATAATTCAGCCCGATATAGGACGAAACCGTGGAATAAAACAGCCACGACGCAGTGACGAAGAAAATCCGCGCCCACATCTCCCAGCCCTGTATGGGCAAAAAAAGCAACCCCAGCGCGGCAACCACTACGAAGCCACCCACGAAAATCCCCGGCCTTCTGCGCCCCCAGCGGCTGCGGGTATTGTCCGAAAGCACGCCCATCATCGGGTCGGTGATGGCCTCCCACACCCGCACCACCAAAGCAATCATCCCCGCCATGCCCGGCGGGATGCGCATGACCTCCGTGAGGAAGTAAAAATACACCACCGTCATGAAAATCCCCGCGCCGCCGCCGAAAAAATCCCCCAGCCCGAAGAAAAACCGCTCCCGGGCACCCAATTTGTCCGACAACTTTTCCACCGTTTTCATAGTATCACATCCGCTTTCTCCATAATTTCATAGGCCCTTATGTACGCCTCTTCCATGGGAATCCACCTGTCGAAAAACCCTCCGGCGGCCTCAGCCCCGTTGCGCCGCACCACGCGCTTGCGTTGCACCTCGGGGCCAATGTCCATGAAAATCCGGGTATCCATGTATGCTCCCAAAACGGGATGATGGGCATACGCGCCCTCCACCACACGCAAACTCGACGGCGCGACCACCCTGACCCCATCAAAATCCATCCGCCCACAGTCAAATATCCGATAGGAAAATCCCGCACCGCCACGCAGAAAGGGTAACACCTCCAGCACGAACCGCTCGTGGTGAAAATTCCCGCCGGGCAAGGCCAAGCGCGCCGGCGTCCGCATTTCCACCGGCAGGAAAAAATCGTCCATATGTACTACCCCTGCCCCAAGCCGTTCAGCCATATCCCGGGCCAAAGTCGATTTCCCCGCACAGCACCGCCCGTCTATGGCAATAACGCGGACGCCTTGGGGCTTCGCCTGATTATTTTTCATCCCATCTTCCTCTTCCCAGTCCTCGCCCAACAAAATATAGCATTCAAGATATTCCGTCAATCATAGCACTACACCAATTTACTTTTTTTGCATCCGGGACATGCTAGGCTGTGCTCCAGCAAATCGCAAATATGTCGATTCTTGTCAACAAAAAGGGGTTGTGTTATTTTATGTACAGAAAAAAGCAGGGGGTATCGCCCGTGAAATTCGCCAATAAAATATCGGAAATCATGAATGCCTTTAACCATCACCCGCTAAGAGACGATGAACTGGACGAATTTTATTATGACGGAACCATGGAATACCGCTTCGGCGATAAGTATACCTCACATATTGACGACATTTTTGAATCCTGTCAGCGGCCCACCGACCAGAACATCTTTCTGTTGTTGGGGCACAAGGGCTGTGGAAAAAGCACCGAACTCAACAATATGGCGAGAAATCTTAGAAATGAAGGCTATCCCGTTCACACCGTGCAATGCGGAGTGGATTTGGACTTGGTAAATCCTTTGTATACCGACTTATTGATTATGCTGGGGGAGGCATTAATATGCATCGCAGAGAAAGTAGAATACAATTTAACAAAGGAACTGGCTGAAAAAATCGTTTCCTTTTGGAGTGTAACTATTACCGAAGAAACTACAGTAACCGATATACAGCAAATGCTTATTGAAGCTGGTGTGGAAGTGGGAACCCCTGCCTTCCTGTCCTCCATGATTAAATTCTTTGCGAAAATAAAGGCGGAAATTAAACACAGCAAGGAAAAGCAAACTATATATAAGCAAACAATAAACCGCCGCTCCAGCGACTGGCTATCCATGATAAAGCAAGCCGCCGACGAAATTACAATGCATTTAAATGGAAAGCAACCCATCATTATTTTTGAGGACTTGGATAAATTAAACCTCAAGGATGCCTGGGAAATATTCAGCAACTATGCGGCAACGCTGACCGGGGTCTCCTTTCCCATTGTCTACACCTTCCCCATCGCCCTGTATTATGACCCGCGTTTTGCGGCTTTGGACAGCTTCTACGTCACCAAAACCTTGCCCATGATACGCCTTACTACCATGAAGGGCGAGCCATGCCCGAAAGGCATTGATTCAATAATAGAAATTATTGAAAAACGTGCTACTCGTTCATTGTTTGACGATAAAGCGTTACATGCGCTTATCAACAAAACCGGAGGGTCGTTGCGGGATTTATTTTTTACGATTAATACGGCTTCCAAGATAGCGGAGCGCAGAGGCTCCGAAACAATAACGGAATCCGATGCGGGCGTAGCCCTAAACGAGTTGAAGGGAAATCTTACACGCCGCATAGAGCGAAAGCACTACGATTTTTTAGCGGATATATACAACGGCAACCGCCAAAAAATCGAAGACAAGGAAATGCTACTGGAAATGCTACAAGCCACCACCGTACTGGAATATAAAAATGGCGACCGCTGGCAAAATGTACATCCACTGATAGCGGATTTCTTAGTTGAGCAAGGATTGGATAAAATATGCAACACATCGCCGAAAAACGAAGCCTAGACAATATCACAAACCACTCGGAGGAAGGTTTCTATTTCGTCATCGCTTCCGAGGGTACGCAAAGAGAAATCGCTTCCGATTATGCCGATACCGGCATATCCGTGTATGACTACAAAAAGGAACCCGGTTCCTTTTCCTTTAACGTGTTTGAGCAATGGGTCAATCAACACCCGGAGGCCAACACGTTTTTTTTGGTTAATTTTCATTTGGCCATACAGGAAATAAAAGATGCGGTAGCGTTAAACTTTAGCCGGGACATGCTGGCAAGATTGAAAAAAAACCTTATCTTTTTCGTTACACAAAGGGTAGACGACCTGTTGGTGAAAAATGCCTATGATTTTTATTCCTATATTAAACTGCGCATCCTTTTCGCCGGGGAGAAAGCCCCTATAAATCTATTGCCAAAACCAACCCATTGGCAACCGGATGAAACGAAAATAACTACCCCGCTGGATGCGATTGATTTTGCAAAACCTGAAAACCTATTGTTGTCGGAAGCCATCATGTATATGAACAAAGCAAAGCAACTGTGTGACGAATTTTCATATGACGAAGCCTTACTGTATTGCGAGAAAGCAGTAGAAATAAGGGAAAAAATACTGGGCAAAACGCACCGGGATACGGCGAATGTATACAACGCATTGGCGGATATATATTATTTTATTAATAAACATACAGAAGCGATGGACTTATATACAAAATCCTTGCATATTAACGAAAAAATACTAGGAAAAAACCATCCATTCATTGCTGAAAATTACAGAAATATCGCTAGCGTCCATAAAGAACAGGGCAAAAATGCCACTGCCCTCACGCTATACCAAGATGCATTAAAAATAATTAATGATATTTCTGGTGAACGAAATAGTGAATACATTTATACATGCGTTGCCATAGCAAACACACTTATTTTTCAACGCAATTATGAAAAAGCCTATACATGGTTGTCAAAAATATTACCCCTAAGTGAAAGCATACTGGGAACAAACCACCAACTAACCGCGGTAATATATACAAATATTGCCCACGTTTATAAGAATCAAAATAAATATAACGAAGCATTAACCTTCTATTATAAAGCACTGTATATTAACGAAAATAATTTTGACCCTGAGCATCCCGGTGTTGCCAGGCATTATATGTATATTGCTAGTGTTTACCGCTTGCAGGGACACTACGAAAAGGCTTTGGAACAGCTCGACAAGGCATCAAAAATATATGACCATCATAATATATATACCGCAAATAGAGCTTATTTAAACAATGCCATTGCCCTTGTCCATGATGACCAAGGCGATTATGCTACGGCTATAGATTGGTACAATAAATCATTAGAAATAAATGAAGCTATTCATGGCATCCATCACCCAGAAACGGCTATGTCATATTATAATATTGGCGGTTCATACTTTAAACAGGAATTATATGATAAGTCTATTGAATTTTTTATGAAAGCATTGCCCATTTTTGAAGATGTATATGGTGACAAGCATAATCTCACTATTAATTTATACAAGGCTTTAACCATCGCCTATACACACTTGGGCGACGAGGAAAAAGCCGCCGAATATCGTAACAAGGTAAAGACAGCGGAAGATATAACTTCAAACACATAAAATACAAGGAGCTTTTATTGCGAATACTGAAATAATTGCAAAGAATCATAATATCAAAACCCCGCAAGGCCAAAAATGATTGGACTTGCGGGGTTTTCATACTGTACGAGAAAGGATTTGAACCCTCGGCCTTCTGAACCAACAAAGGCATTTTATCACAGTTTCTTTTTTGTGTAAACCCAGTGTTTATGCGGGTTTTGCCGTTTTTGTTTTTATCGTTTTACCCCTCTATCGTTTACTAGTGTGTTAAAAATGTGTTAATTTTTCTGCCCAAAATATGTTGATAATTTCTCTATTCCGCGCCGTTTTTCTGCATCGTCAACATGTGTGTATATCCGCGCTGTAATCCCTATGTCGCTATGTCCCATTAATATGGATGCTGTTTTCAAGGGCACTCCCTGTTTCGCTAATATCGTGCAAAATGTATGACGTAGTGAATGTACTGTTACGCGCTCTATACCCAACTTGGTACACAGTTTGTTAAACATTCTCAACAGACTGCGTGAATCCCTGTAGGTACATACGCATGACGAAAATAATATGCTATCTTTGGTAAAGGGTATTCCCATGCGGTTATGTTTTTCTTCCTCATGTTGCATGTATGTTTGTATATATTGCGTTATCGCACCCAGCATAGGTACGGTTCGTACACCGTTTATTGTCTTTGTCGAACTTATCACAGGTTTATACACTTTGTCTACTGTCAGGTACTTCACTGATTTATTAACGTGTATTGTTTCATTATCCATATCTATGTCTTTTTTCGTCAAAGCAAGTATTTCTCCCTCACGTAACCCGCTAAAAATGGCAAACACATATACAAGATTGCTTATATTTTCCTCTACCGCTTTCAGCAGTTTATTTATATCATCATCAGATATCGCTTTGTTTACCGTTGACTTATAATCCACTTTCGGTAATTCCACCGCCAACAAGGGATTTTTGATTACAATATCCGCTTTCACACAGTAAATAAAAAATTGCATTAACAATTTATGAATTGCACGTATTGTCTTGGGTGTATTGCTTTCGAGAAGCGTATTGTATAATGCTTGGATGTTTGCCGCTCTTATATCTGTCAATCTCATATGGGATATCCCACAGCTGGCTATGCGTCGTCTGTAGTCAATCTCATAGCGTGTATAAGTGGACAATGATATGGACGGCTTTAATACTTCTGTAAACCATGTTTTAAATGCCACGCCAAACAGTGCCTTGTCATAATTGACTGCAAGTCCTTTGTTTATATTTTCCATGTACTCATCCCGCTTGGCCTCGGCCTCTTTCTTGCTTTCGCCATAGAACTGTTTACGGATGGGTATGCCATCAGAATCCTTGCCGACCGTGGCGGTCACTCGGAAATAATTTGTTCCATTGATGGTAGTGTTAGTTTTCCTTGCCATTTTTATCGCTCCCTTTTTTATTTTGGTATCGAGGTGGTAACGAGTTACAGTTACCAATTTTAACCGCTAATTTACTGGGCTGGTAGGCTCTTGGTAACGGGTAACGAAGTGGGGGGTAATACTAACCCCCACTTCGAGGGTACTCTTTCCGGGGTAGGAAGGCGGCCACGTTGCCCAAGGGCTTCCCCGTGGCCGCCTTCCGTTAGCGTTTGTCACCTTCCTTTTTTGGGGTTTCAACCTCTCCAATCTGCCTTTCAGTTTCTCCGTATCTTTTGACGCACCTTTGCAAAGGTGCTTTTGGTGCAATTCACATTTATTGGCGGCGCGGGCACACGCCGCACGGTGGGCTGGTGGTTGTCCAAGATAGTGCCGCCTTCGGCGCGGTTGGCAAAGGAGAGGGTGTTTTCGGGGATGACCTTACCGGGTGCGGTGCTTTAATTATCGGCGGCCTCTAGGACGCTCCCCGCAGTTCCTCTAGGAACTGCTCATTATCACTGGTTATACCTTTATTCGCCCGCGCCTTTTTCCAGCGCATATACAACCCAAAGTTCATCTATTGTTTCGTCTACGGCCTTTGTAGCATCATGTATCAGCCGTATCAAAACCGCCGATAAATCGCCACACATTCTATACCTTGCCTCCATTTCTACTTTGTCGGGGTTTATTGGTTCGAAGTAATCACTTATAATACCTGCTACCGCCTTCGCTCCTATCAAGTCATTTTTTATTTCTTCCATTTTCATTGCTTGATTTTTCATGGTTTGCCCTCCTCATATGGCTACGTTGAATTGCTTGCACAGTGCCTTAACAAGCTGATGGGATTCTTCGACTGTCTTTTTCATTTCAGCGGTGTCTTGTCCTACTGGCTGGGTGTCAATTCGACAGTGGCCGCTTTCCGTTTTGATGTACGGTATTTGCCCTGTTCTAATCATGTACATAACGGTTTTGTTGCTCAAGCCGCTAATACGCTGATACTCCGATACGGGGATGTATCGCTTGCCTTGGGGGTTGCTTTTCATGGGATTTCCTCCTTTAGATATATTGCTACCTGACAAGCGCATTATATATCTGTATTATGTATCCGTCAAGCTATATATGCTTTTCTTTTTTCTTGTGTTATTATTAATCCTAAAAAAGGTGATTCTCATGACAATTGGTGATAAAATAAAGTTTTTGAGGACAAAAAGAGGGCTTTCTCAAAGTGCTCTAGGCAAGTTATGCGGGATTGCTGATGCGAATATTAGGAAATATGAAAGTGGCAAAATACTTCCAAAATATGACACTGCCTCTAAGATAGCTAATGCCCTAAATGTGCGCGTAACATATCTGTTGGATGTTTACGAAGACCTCGCTGAGAAGTTAGACAACAATTCTTATGCAATTAGCGACCACCTGGAAAGTATAAAAAATGTGGATGAAGCTGAAATCACGGCTCGCTTTCATTTACACTCTTTATTTTCACACTTTAGAAACAGCTTGCATGACCTTGACTTGCCAATTGGTGACATGATTAAAGAAATTGATTCTTTTCTCGATTATATGCTTGCAAAGTATAATCTCAAAAATACGCCTCTCGTACCTTTAACAAACAATGATTCAAGCGATTAATCTCTTTACTGTGTTAAAATAGTGTTAAATCTGCTAAACAAAAAACCCAGTGTCCTCAACAAATGTTGATTCTACTGGGCTTTTCTGTACGAGAAAGGATTTGAACCCTCGGCCTTCTGATCCGTAGTCAGACGCTCTATCCAGCTGAGCTACTCGTACACGCTTTCGCGAGGGGCAGTATACCACACGGCTTTCTGACACGCAAGGGAAAATATCCGGGGGAGTGTCCGGCGGGGTGCGTTACCTCCCGTGCACCCGGTTAAACTCGCTTACTTCGTAAATGGGTTCTCTGTGGGTTTGGGATGTGTTCCATGCGCGCACCACGAAATCCGCGTATTCGTCTGTGGTGCCCAGCCAGGTATCGCCGTCGGAGTAGAAATAATCCGTGGTGGTCTTGATTTGGCCCGAGGGCATGACCCAATGGAAGGTGACGGCCAGCACCACCGCTTCACGCTCGGCTACATACCGCACCCCTACGATGTCCATGAAGTACACGCTCCGAAGCTCCGAAAGCATAGTGCTCAGCAAGGGCAGGAGCTGATTCAGCCCCCTGGAAAATCCATCACCGTAAGTAACTGGGGGGCTTTCCACGCCCATGGCATCCAGCATGGTCTTGGGGTCGCGCATGGCGATGAACACAAAGTCGCCGCCGGGGTAAACCCTGCGGGTAAAGGATATCCCATTTATGTTCACGGGGTTGCTGTTGACGGGAATGCTGACCAAGGTTTCCATCAGGGTGAGGGGTTCATAGTTCATGGGGTCAATGGTGGCGATGGCCCCTTTTTTCATGTGTACCATGGCGTACACGCCGTCCGGCTGGTAAAACCTGCCGCCAATGCGCACCAGTTCCACATCGTTGGCGTCCCCTTCCTCGCCCAAGCCTTCCAGAATTTGTATAACCGCGTTTACATCCTCGTTAATCCACGAATAAATATACTGGGGCAAGGAAGAGCCCTCGGCACGCTCCAGCCGCTCCACCATTTGCAGGGCATTGATTGCGTCGAAGGAGAAGCCCTCTAAGGGCGGCGTCCCCTGCATCTGCGCCAAAAGGTTATACGTCACCACGCCGTCCAGCGCGGTATTGAAGCGCGTGGCGAAACGCGCCTGGATATCGTCGTAAGGCGGCTCCGGGCGTTCACGGGCCGGGGGGATAACATATGCCCCATCCACCTCGATGAACACGCGCCTGAAGGCCGGTAAGCCATCGCCCCATATATTGAGCCTGTCGTTTTCAATCTCCACTTCGTCGAAAACCTCTGTCCGGCCGCTGTCATGAATCAGCACCACCCTGTCATGGGAGAAGGCAAATCTTCCGAAAGCCTCCACCTCGCCATATTCATTGCTGAAAGCCAAGCTCCATTCGCCGGTATCGGTAAAATCAAAGGTAGCCACCAACTGGCCCGCATCCTCCATGACAGCCGTTTGCCACCGCCCCACCAAGGGGCATGGGGCACCGTCCCCGGTATCCAGCGCGTTGGCCAGCACAAAATAAAAAACAACGATGACAAGCACCGCGCCACCCAGCAAAACCAGCAAAAAGAGGGCGATTGCTTTCCCCGTTGATAAAGTTCCTCCACCTTCGCTCACTGTCGTTCCTCCACAAATATAGTATGCAGACAAGCCATTATATGAGATTCAAGATAGACTTTCAATAGGGGGGTACGCTTGTGTCACGTTAATTTAGTTCACCATCATGGAGTGAAAGCCCGCGTGGAGGAGGGTGGCCTTGCAAACAGGTTAAAAATATGATAAATTTTCCAAAATTTTTTAAAAGGAGCTAAAGGTATGAACAAAATCAAATTTATTATCATGTCACTCCTTGGAATTTTCCTGTTCATGGTGCCGTTGCGCTACGGCGATGGAAGGTTGAACATCCCCTTGGGGCACGCCATCAGCTGGCTGGGGCGAACGATTAACCAGGTGGAGGTCAACGGCCATGGCCTCCTCGTACTTATCGGAGCGATAATTATTACGCTGTCGTTCCTGTGTTCCGTTTTTGCCTATGTGTTTAAGCCTAAATTTATCATGGAGTCGGAAAAATTGCGTGGGCTTTTCCATTGCAACATCGTGTATTTTGTCAGCAAGGCCATTGCCGCTGTGCTGGTGTGGCTGGTGTTCTTCGGCATCGGGCCGGATTGGCTCATCGGCTGGGACGGCGGAACCCTGATGCTGGTAGAGCTTATCGGTGGCGGCTCGGCACTCATCGCCATTTTCCTGGTTGTGGGTATCGCCATTCCCATTCTCATCGACTTTGGCTTGATGGAATTTTTGGGCACCCTTATCCGCAAGGCCATGCGCGGGCTCTTCACCTTGCCGGGCCGCTCCTCCATTGACCTGATTGGCTCATGGTTCAGCTCCTCGGCGGCATCGGTCATCATTACCCGCGACCAGCACGAACGAGGCTTCTACACCGGCCGCGAAGCCGCCGCCATTTGCGTCAACTTTACGCTGGTTTCTCTGCCCTTCACCTTCGTAGTGGCGGGAACCATTGACATGCTACCGCATTTCGGCATGTTTTACCTTGTCATCTGCATCACCGCCATTTTGCTGGCCATTCTCATGCCGCGTATTTGGCCGCTTCGGGGCATCAAGGACGAATATCTCCCCGAGGTGGGCAAGCAAATCCAAGAGGAGCCCCAAACCAACCGTTCCCTGTTCAGCCAAGCCGTTGGCCTGGCAGAGGAACGCGCAAGCAAAACCGGTGTGGTAGACGTTATTAAAGCCGGCGCGTCCAACTGGCTGAATATCTTCATGGACTTGATTCCCGTGATTATGGCCTGGGGAACCATCGCGCTGGTCATCAATTTCCAGACCCCCATCTTCGAATGGCTGTCCTGGCCCTTCGGCCAACTGATGCGCCTGTTCCAAATTGAACAAGCCATGGAATTTGCCCCGGCGGTTATCGTGGGCTTCATCGACATGTTCATCCCCGCCCTTTTGCTGGAAGCGGGAGACGCGCCCTTCAATACCCGCTTCATCATCGGCGCGCTGTCCATCGTGCAAATCATCTACCTCGCCGAAACGGGCATCCTGATTCTCAAATCGAAGATTCCCCTAAACATCGGCCACCTGTTCATCATCTTCCTGATGCGCACGCTTTTCGCCCTGCCGATTATTGTACTGTTGACCTGGCTGATATTTTAACGGCTTTAACCCAAAAAAGGGGCTGTCTTGTAAAGAAAAATTTCAGGGGCTTTGCCCCCGAACCCCCACGAGCTTTTGAAAAAGCTCGACCAAAACTGTAATAAAAAAGCCGCGTTCGCGGCTTTTTTGGTAGTTTTTGTCAAACTTTTTTCAAAAAGTTTGCAGGG
>Ga0209755_10000666_pt1 | contig 60481 bp, 68 predicted proteins | sample TergutCo191P1_FD_187301 | JGI IMG/M metagenome (GOLD analysis project Ga0209755, IMG submission 187301) | Cornitermes sp. P1 segment gut microbial communities from Petit-Saut dam, French Guiana - Co191P1 (SPAdes) (version 2) | ecosystem: Host-associated > Arthropoda: Insects > Digestive system...
TCTATTTATAGAGGTACTGGTATTTCATCAAAAATAAAAGTTAGAGTATTAGAAGTAAAAACTGGTGAAATTATCTCACAAACAACCCATGAAATTCCTGACATTGATAATAACATTTTTACAGTATCTGAAGATATTAAAACATCACAGAATAATATATCTTTTGGAAAAAATATTATACAGGACAATAATGTATTAATAAATTATTATGCAGAAGAAGATTATTCTAATAATGATTTTAATACAATGGATACATTATTTATAATTCATATTGATAAAATAAATGGGTATTTTATTTTTAGTATAACTGAATTTAGCAATACAGAAAATAAATATTTGTTTTATGGAATTAATTATTTTTCGAATGACGCAAGCAGTGGATTAACTACTAAAAATGGAACTCTTGAAAATATTGAATTGTTAAGACAATATATAAAATCTTTCATATATGAAAAAAACGAAAATGAAAAAGAAGCAAATGATACAACAAAGTTAATAATGAATATAGTAAATGAAATATATTTGTAAAAATGGCACTTCGCCTAACAAACGGTAACTGCTGCGAGCGCTGTTCGCGCCCTCGGGGTTCGAAGAACCTTTGGTTCTACGGCTAAGTGTCGCCTCGAACCTTCGGTTCGCGCTCGCTCCCATGCCTCCCTCACCCACATTTTGCCAGCCCTGGTCGCGAACCAGCGAACCACAGGTTCGGGTTCGATGCTGCAAGCCCTTATTTGGGCTGACAAAACGTCAGTTACCTAGAACGTTAAGTGCAAGTTTAGATTATAATTGAATATTGACAAATATTCAAAAAAATATATATTAATTTTAGGGATAATTTATGGCTAAGTTGTTATTAATTATGTTACACGGTTTGAATATCTATTATATTTTATCAATAATATTTGTGTTTAATATTAACAGATTCCTTATATTTAATAGCAATTTAAGGGAAAATTTAATTATAGGATGTATAATTTGGCTGGTTATAATTTTATTTTGGTTTATTGGTTATATAATTTTATTAATTAAGAATATTATTATATCAAAAAAATATATTGAAAATAATGGTAAAAATACATTAAAAGAATTATCTGGAAAAATAAAATTTAAATCAATATTTTTTTTTGGATTGTAAATATTATTTTATCAATTATAATATTTTATAATTTAGTTAGAATTTCAGAAAGTATTTTATTTCTAATATTTCTTTTAATATTTCCTATAATATTTATATATATTAGACTTGTTCGACAATCCATTATTTATTCCGTTTTTCAAAATTAATAATTCCACAAATTAAAGATACTCTGAGCAGATGTCTTCTACAGCGGTTTCTGTATGGATGCGCCATAATTTTATGGGTTTTTACGGTATGCCGTTTCTTTTTGCCCGAATAATTCTCTTTTTGGTTTTTTTTGGCCTGTTTATGGGACTTTCGGTTACATCTATTATTACAAATTCAATCGCGCCAGACGCTTTTTTCAATACTTTCTTACCGGGTAACTCAAATGTTCCGTCTTGCTTCAATGTGTTTTCTACCTATTGAATTGATTCACATATAGTGCTTTTACTGACACCGTAATCCCCTCCAATGTGTTCCATCGTACGATACTCACGCAGATATTTTATGGTAGCGTATAATTTATCTTCAACAGACATTTTTGGCGGGCTTCCGCCTTTTTTATGTATCTTAGAGTATTCATTTTCCAGAATCTTTATCATTTTGTTAAATGTTTTGATTTTTACACCAAACATCCATTTAAATGTATGCTCTTTATCATTGTAATTTATTTTTCCCCTGCTCATTCTTATCTTTTATCATATTTTGGGGTTGTCGAACAAGTCTAATAAAGAATAAAAAATATAAACATTTAGAGAAAACTGTTTATAATAAATATTCGAATTATTTAAATATTAAATTAGGTTCGTTCTTAAAACAAATAAAAAATAATAATGATTTATTTTATAAGAAATTTCTTAATTTATATGGAGATTTAACGTATTCAATATTTTAAATAAATGACAAAAACATTTGTCGTTTTAAGTTATGATTGTTTTTAAGAGCGGCAAATATATCTTCAGCCCATATTCCGCGCAGTCTTTTTACATTACGGTAAACAGGCGTATCATGTCTTACACGGTTCGCATAATAAGCCGGGTAATGAGGACTGGCATTTATTCTAAACGATCAGTTGGTCGCTCTGCATTCATTCCAATATTTACAGTTCCTGCATAAACCAGCTTTTATACTATACAGCCGATAATAACCTATTCCCTTTTTATATTAGTTTTGAAAAGGAAAGGCAATTCCCCTCCCTGCATTTAAAAACATCTGAATCCGGCTGATAAATGAATCCTTCTTTCATAGGGTTGTTATGCGCATAACGAAGACTCGTATAACCCAAGCCCGCGATGTACAGCGCCTACATCATAACCGGCATCCAACCTAAGACTTTTAACACTTAGATTATTATCATTAGTTTGACGCTCAATGTGCTTTAATATTATATCGCTTTCCCGGCGGTTTGCAGGATAACAATCAACCCCGGTTATTATTCCATTTGCGGGCAGACTTTAGTCTGAATCAACAGTCATTTCAGCCAAATTTCCCAGCCCTTTCTTTATTTCTTGATGAATATAACTGCAATCAGTATCTGTAGAGCTTTTTAATTCCTTCTTTTCCACAGAAATTGGCTCCGCTTCAACATAACCCTTGATGTTTTTCAGTTCTTCATCAAGAGCTTCCAGATACTCGACTGTAGTTTTTTCTACTACATGGGTTATTTCTATTCTGCTGTTCCATGACACATTTGCCGGAATATTTCATTGTCTTTGAATCTCCGCCTCCTGTTTTGGCTGAATGTCGAATGATCCGGTATGGCATCCATCAAATCAAAATCACAATACCAGCGGTATGCCATATTCAATGTTATTTCTTCTTCCAGCCTTCTCTCAGATCTTATTCCATAAAGATATCCAACCAATAACATCATCATTAAACACACAGGGTCTATTTTATCTTCGCGGTACTGTTCCGCCCCATTCCCTTATGCGTTGATCGAGAGTTTCCTGCATGTATTTCTCGTAAGCTGTCGGTAAGAAAAGAAATTTTTATAAACATAGGTAGTAGGATCAACAGTACCGTTTCCTTCGTTGGGATAACCAGCAAGGAAGTTAGGCGGATTCCATAATTCAAACGCACGCCAGTCTTCTGTTATAACTGTAAAAGGAATTGTAGGCGCTCCGTTTATGGTCGGATTTCTTCTGTAATAACTTTCTATCATATCAAAAAACTGATCTACTGTAGCAACTTTCGGGTAACCTGCGTCTTTTAATATGGCTTTTTGAACCCAGAAGGCTGATCCGTTATAAAAAGTACCTTGTTCAATACCTGTTGTAACGCCGTAATTTACAAGGTAATAGATATGACCGTCCGGGGATTTCATTTTTTCCCATACATCAGTATAAAGTTTTTTGATACTCACAAACACAAATAGTGCTTTCTTTATAAAGTTCCTCCTATGAACTCTGGTTCTTCAAACCGATTATCAATAACATTGAATAATTTAGGTTTTATATTATTAATAAAATTTATCAATTTATTCACTCATTATGGAAATATACCAATTGTCGGTAAATCAGGGATAGGAGTAACATCCAGGCAATGACAGACCTTAGTATGCATTATTGAGAATGAAACAGAAAATAAAAACATGAATTATATGGCAAATAAAATAGGTCTGCAAAAGAGCATTTTTTCCAAATATGTAAAAATACTGGCAGATTATGGACTTACGGAAAAATTACTTGACATACATACAGCAAATAATACATTATAAAATATACAAATAGGCGTAAATTCAATTTAATGAAATACTTAAACCCCGTATTGCAAGGCTTTTATCCAGACCCCAGTATTTGTCGAGTAGGTCGGGATTACTACTTGGTATCAAGCTCATTTGAATACTTTCCCGGTGTGCCGGTTTTTCATAGCAGGGATTTGGTTCATTGGGAACAGATAGGTCATTGTCTTACAAGAAAATCTCAACTCCCCCTAAAAGGCGTAATTTCTTCAGGCGGTATATGGGCGCCGACAATTCGGCATCATAACGGAACTTTTTATATGACAACTACAAATATTAACGGCGGCGGTAATTTTTATGTTACTGCAAAAGACCCGTCGGGAGAATGGTCAGAGCCGGTATGGTTGTCGATTGGAGGCATTGACCCCTCATTTACTTTTGACAAAGATAAAGTTTTTTATACCGTAAGCCATCCCGACGCTGATGGTTCTTGGGGAATCGCGCAAGCGGAAATTGATATTAATACAGGAAAATTTACAAGCGAGTTAAAACATATTTGGGCAGGCTCGGGAGGAAAAAGCCCTGAAGCTCCGCATTTATATAAAATAGGTGATTGGTATTATCTTATAATTGCGGAAGGCGGAACATTCTTTACTCACATGGTAACAATGGCAAGAAGTAAAACACCATGGGGGCCTTTTGAATCTTGTCCAAAAAATCCTATTCTTACAAACATGCAGTCAAAAAATTTAGAAATTCATTGCACAGGGCATGGCGATCTTGTAGAAGATCATTTTGGGAATTGGTGGATTATTTTTCACGGAATTCAAATTGCACAAAAGTATATGACACATATCGGCAGGGAAACCTTTCTTTCACCAGTCTGTTGGGATGAATCGGGTTGGGCGGTGGTAAACAACGGCGAGTGTGTTGAGCGCAATTCGGAAGCCCCGCTCTTACCGTTCATTCCAATGAAAGCAGAAACAGAGACAGATCATTTTGATGACAGTATATTAGGATTTCATTGGAATTATTTGAGAAATCCTTATAATGAAGATTATGATTTAAACTATAAAAAAGGTTATATGACTTTATGGGGGAATTCATATGAGATTCACGATTTAGACTCCCCCGCGTTGTTGTGCAGACGGCAAAGATATTACGAATGTGATATTGCAGCTTCTTTTGAATTTCAGCCTGAAAATGAAAATGAAGAGGCAGGTTTAATTATATTTATTACTGGTGAATTTTATTATAAAGTGGTAAAGAAAAAATTAAACGGACGTTTTATATTAGCTTTAGAAAAACGAGCGGATGATTTTTTTCAAATTTCAACACCTTTGGAAGTAAATGACAAAACTATATATATAAAAGTAGAAGCAGACAGATTGAAATATCATTTTTATTATGGTTATACAGAAGAAGAAAAAATACCGCTTGGCAGCGCTTCCACAAGGTTTTTAGCCTGCGAGGTTGTCGGCAGAGGTTTTACGGGAACTTATGCTGGAATATATGCTTCCGGCAAGGGTAAAAAATCCGCATCCCCTGCTTCCTTTGATTATTTTAAGCTGAAAAATAAAGAGAGATATGACTAAAAAAATATGTATTTATTACCAAGTTTTGATAGCAGAACTATAGAAGAAATTATTGGTATTTCGGATATATTAGTTGGCAATAATGTATACTGGATTAAAATATATTATAATGAATGTGGTGCTACATTTAACACACGCTAAACGCTGCGCTCGCTTACGCTCGCCTGGGTTTTGTAACGTTATGTGAAATACAAGTTAAGAAAATGAAAAGGCAATTATTTTATTCGGGAATATGACAAACTTGGAAATATAAAAATAATGGGGATTTTTGGCTGAGCGCATACAGATTATAATGATTCTTCTTATTTAAATGGTTACCCATGTATGGCGAAACAGCTTTTTGATTATTATGGTGATATAATCTATTTTGAAAATTACAATAATACGCAAAAACCTCCCTAAAGGATAGACAGAATAACTATAAATGGGAATGAGTATACCGCATTTTATTATGAAGCACAAACTTTGAATTTTAATAATTATCCGCTGGGAATATTGGCAGGTCAAGTATTCGTTATTGATTATACATTGACAGATGGTACAATAATTCGCAGTTATTATCGTTCAGGATGATGGATTAAATACGTCAATAACAACACCAGATGGCGCTTTTGAAATATAATTTTAATCCATAAAAATAATTTTGCATTATTTTCAATTATAGTTTATACTTATGAAGATATGTTATTACACCGTTACGCGGTGTATTCGACAAGCGCCGCCAACCCGAACCTTTGGCTTGCAGTGACTAAAAAAAGGAGCTATCTATTATGTCTGTGAATTCATCTGAAAAGAAAACTGCTGAACCTCGCTCAGCTTCCAATCCCGGTCCTCTTGGGCTATTAGGTTTTGGCATGACGACCGTTTTATTAAATCTTCACAATGCGGGGATCATCGAACTTTCTATTGTTATCGTCGCCATGGGCTTTGCTCTTGGCGGATTGGCGCAGATTATTGCCGGAGTCAGCGAACTTCGTGTAGGCAATACTTTTGGGGGAACAGCGTTTACATCTTACGGCTTATTCTGGTGGTCATTATGTCTTATATGGATTAATCCCTTCGGCGTTAATCCCGCAGACAATATTTCTTTAGGTTTTTATCTTGCCTTATGGGGCGTTTTTACCTTCTTTATGTTTTTAGGGACGCTGGCGCATAATATGATTACAAAGACAGTATTCTTATCATTAGCGGTTTTATTTTTCCTTCTTTCAGCTGGCGAATTTACCGAAAACCTTCACATAACAAGAATCGCAGGTTGTGTGGGAATATTCTGCGGATTATCGGCAATCTATTCAGCCATGGCTCAGGTAGTGAACGGAGAACTGGGAAGAAAGATTTTCCCAACATGAACCGGGCATTATAATCTTTCTGATCATAAATTTTAATTTCGTGAAAACTTATTATTGAAATATGATTCAGTAGCTATCATTGCTGTATAGAAGTAACAATTTTTTTGATATAATATTACCAGATTAAAATATTAATCAATTTATCAGCTTTTATAGGTTTATAGAAACATCTATTCGCATTTAAACTGTTACCGGTGTCTTAATATCCCTAGTTGACAAAATAATAATATTATTATATATTCTTATTTATGGAGGAAAAATATGCCATTATTAGATCATAATGATTTACAATTCTTGGAGAATGAGGTAGTAAATATAGTTCATAATGAACTTGAAAAACAATTATCGAATTTACCAGATTATATTTGCTCATGCAAAGAGTGTTTACTTGATGTTATGACATTAGCATTAAATACAATAAAACCATTATATAGGGTTACTCTTTTGGGTAAAATTTACACTAGTGCAGTAATGAATGAAAAATCATATGAAAAAAATATTAAAGAATCTGTATACAAAGCAATAGAGAAAGTGCATAAAAATCCTAAGCATATACCTGAGATTGAAAAAAATAAAAAATCTACCAATCATTTTAAACAAAGACTTTCCAAGAAAGAAGTAAAAGAAGTATTAGATAAATAAATGTAAATGATGTATTTTAAATAAAGTATATTTAGGAGAATAAAAAATACACTCAACGGCATATAACAAACGGTAGGCGAAATGCCCTATTGACTTTATTTGAATTCTGCTTCATAATTATATAGTCTATGGAGGAAAAAATATGGAAATTGTAAGACATCCTAATTATGAGTTAGTACAATCTGCTGGAATTAATAATATACTTGATTCTATTAGACCTCAATGGAGATCAAGAAGATTAATTGAACGTGTAATGATATTGATAAAAACTGATCCCAGCAGTGCTTGTCAAAGAATCTTAAATGCAGCGATACAAGACTTACGAGAAAAGATAATCATTGCTGGATCTGATATTGCCAAAGATGCTGCTTTAGCAAATAAATTACCTCCTATTTCAAAAAGTGAGGATATTGAGTCTTACTCAACAAAAAATATAATTGATTTATCACATTATATTGGTTTGTTGAATAGGCCAGATTGGCGACGATTAACAAGGTGTTATGAAATTCGTAGAGATCTAGAACATGAAGATGATGAATATGAGGCAGGAGTTGAGGATTGTGTTTATATTTTTAAAACTACAGTTGATGTCGTTTTAGCAAAAGATCCCATCAGGATATTATCGGTAATGGATGTTGCAAAATTAATAGAATCTCCAGTTCCTGTAATTTTGAGTTTGGAATACTTAGAAGATTATAAACATGCTCCAAAACAGCGTCAAATTGATATTATTAAAATGTTGATAGGAAGATTTCTTGATGAAAAGTCACCAGAAATTATGAAGGATAATGTAGTAATATGCTTAAAAAGTCTCAAAGAAATAACTCAAGATAGTGTCAAAGTAGACTTAGGTGCATTATACCAGCAAAATAATGGTAAGAAGCAATTAAATGATAATATTGTCTATGTTATGCATCATGCTGGTATATTTTACTATTTTACATCTGCATTAAAAGATGATTATTATAATCAATTATTAAAACTTTTTGATACAACTGGTTACCATTGGAGTAAAAATAAATCACACACAGAATTGTTACAAAAACTAATTGATGCAGGTGAATTAGAATATATGTCTTCACATATATTGGATAATTTCATATTATGGTTATTTAAATGTTATATAGGAGAAAAAGGGGGCTATGGTTTTGGTGTCAATCGGCAAGTATTTTTTAGTAATGCTGGTTCAAAAATATCTATTGAAATAATAAAAAACAATAAAGAAAAAATCAAACAAAGATTTCGTGATAATGAAAATTTAGATAAAGAGATAATTAAATTATTAGATACTCAAGAAATTGAAAGAAGATATGATCAATTAATAGATATAATTGACACATAGCAATAGGGCACATCGCCTAACAAATGGTAACTGCTCACCGCCCATTCTAGTTAGAAAAACGTCAGTTACCTAGAACGTTAAGCGAAATGGCACAGAATTATGACAGAATCCAAAATAATGAAACAAATAAGGTGAATAATAACCCTGTTGTTATAACTCAAAATGATATGTCAAAAGCGGTTATTATTGATGTAAAACAATATTAAAAATTATTAACACTATATATTTATTAATAATTAATATGAGAGGAATTTTTGAAGAAATATTAGATCAAAAGATAATAGAAGGAAAAATAAATTATAAAGCGCCACTTGTTCTTGAAATTTTGGAATATATTTACGTATTTCTTTTTAGGGACAGAATCCCATTATGATAATTTCTGTACTATTACTCTATGATAATTAAGATTTTTAACGCATTGGATAAGCGATATTACGCGTATTACTTCCCTTGCTCTTTATCTTTAATAACCTTATATGGCATCTTCTATTTTTTTAAGAAATTTCTTTCTCTCAACTAATATTTGTTTCATATCCTAATTAGTTATGAAGAATTAATTTTAGATTTATTACTTGACAATTTTGTGCTTAAAGCAATAAATAATTTATCAGAAGGAGAATCTGACTAATAGTAAAAATGATTATTCTTCACACTTATATTTAGTTGTTTTCCAACAAAAACCTTAAAATATGCATAATTTTTTTATAGTAATAAAAATTTCCCCGTTATATACGCAGCGACAATAGCCATCCTTTCGCAAATATTTTAATTCCTTGAGATTTACCGAAATTATCTGTATTAAGTTATTCGTATTCCTTTTGCAATTAATTCTACGAATCTTAGATTCTATGAATCTTCCGAATTCGATAACTATGTTGAAAGATAGCGTTCGCCGGAATCCGGTAATATTGCGCTGGGCGGCGGAATAAGCGTACGCGACAATAGGCCGAAGCGCGGAAGACATTCCCATAAAACCATTAAGGTAATAAGCACTGTTAAAAATTCAAACGAGAATATATTTAAAGCGGCTCCTTTAAAAAATATTCCCAGTCCGCGAAAGAAAATCTGAAAAGCGCTGCGAATTTTTCTTTTTTTATGCAGCTGTTAAATTGCCGTTTCCATTATGTTTCTCTCTTTGCCTTTTCTACCGCAAGCGCAAGCTGATCCGCGCAGGAAGTTCCTTTATTTTTGCCTTTTGAAATGCAGTCAATTCCTCTGCATTTCTTTATTATTTCTTCAACGGTCATTCCATCGGCAAGGCGCGATACAGCTTTCAAATTGCCGTTACAGCCGTCTGTAAATGAAATATTACTTATGATATTTTCATTTATATCAAATTGAATTTCTGTTGAACATGTACCTTGTGTTTTATATGTGTATCTCATTGTTTCTTCCTGTATTGTATATCACGTATTGTTCCTGTTGTAATGCCCATCGAGCAGATTGTACACCACATTCGCGGCGTAAAAAGAATTCCGCAAATTATGCCTATTCCTGTAGCGGCTTCCATTGATAAATCCGCTTAATTTGGAGAAAGCGGTTAATCTGTCAGCTTCTACAAATCCTGCGTCTAACGTACCGGATAACAAACCGTAAGCAATATCAGATGAAGAATTAAATTGCTGAAGATCGAGCAATTGCAAATAATTCAAATCGGATTGCAAATCAGTTTGCTGCGTGGCAAACACAGCAGCGGAAAGGTATCCGCCGCCATGACCTATTCTAAGTCTGGCTTTGCCTGACAGTATGCCGTCATTCTTTTTTACGCATGAGCATAATAAAATTGAGAAAAACAGAGTTAGAACTAGCAATTTTTTTACCACGTTATCCCCTTAAATGCGTCGGCGAATAACCGGTTGCGCAGGTTTTCTTTTATATCGTTATTTGACAGAAGCTCGTCGCCTAACGCGATAAGTCCGTCAACCGCCAATGATGTTCTGAATCCCAACCTGTGGTTACCGTGAATGATTGCCGCTTGCAGCGCCCCTGTGTATTTTACTGCAATACTCACTATATTTTCCGCTGTCGGATTTGCCAGTATTATCGCATTTGCTTCATCTTAAATACATATATATAATAAGTATTATATATTAATAACATGATAAGCTTAATTACTTACTATGTAAATATGTTTTATAGGAATTTAAAAAATAAATAGTAAAATCTCCCTATTGACACAACCCATGTTTTCCCATAGAAAGGAGAAAAAAGCAAAAAATGCCAAAATTTCTATAACTTATACGGAAGACGCGGCGGAGGCAGAAACATGATAATAGTTTTAAAACAAAAATATGAACAGCGGCAATTTGACAATCTGTTGAAATGGCTTGACGGGTTAAACTTAAAAACGACTCTTGTAAAAGGCGAGCAGTCCGCGATATTGGGCTTAATCGGAGACACGTCAGTTGTTGATATCGACATGATCAAGGCAATCGATATTGTAGAAAGCGTCAGGCGGATTCAGGAGCCGTTTAAGGCGGCAAACCGCAAGTTTCATCCCGATGACACCATTATTGACGTGGCAAGGCGAAAAATCGGCGGCAGCAATTTTATTATTGCCGCTGGGCCCTGTTCTGTCGAATCACGCGAGCAGATTTTAAATATCGCCGCAAAGGTGAAAGAATCAGGGGCTGCCATGCTGCGGGGCGGCGCTTTTAAACCAAGAACTTCGCCGTACGCGTTTCAGGGATTACGCGCGCAAGCGCTTGAACTTTTATATGAGGCGAAAAAAGAAACAGGTCTTCCGATAGTAACAGAGATAATGAATGTTAATCATATCGATATGTTTAAAGATGTCGATGTAATTCAGGTGGGCGCGCGGAACATGCAGCACTTTGAACTTCTAAAAGAGCTTGGCAGAATTGATAAGCCCATTTTATTAAAGCGCGGTCTTGCAAATACTATTGAAGAACTTTTAATGAGCGCGGAATATATAATGTCAGGCGGAAACAAAAATATAATTTTATGCGAGCGCGGGATACGGACTTTTGAAACATACACGAGAAATACTCTTGACCTTTCTGCTATTCCCCTGTTAAAAGAATTAACGCATCTGCCTGTTGTTGTAGATCCAAGCCACGCGACAGGAATTTCAAGGCTTGTTAAACCGATGTCACTTGCGGCGGCAGCGGCAGGCGCGGACGGATTGATTATTGAAGTGCATAACGATCCCGCTCACGCGTTATGCGACGGAGCGCAGTCACTAACGCCTGAAGCTTTCGCGGATGTTGTCGGCAGTTTAAACACGATATTGCAGGCGTTAGGTAAAAATGGGATAGTTACAAAACTCGGTTAATTTTAGAATAACTTAATGTAGATGGAATAACATGATTGATATAAAAAATTGCAAAAAACCGCAATTACAGGAAAGTGCAAACATCGCCTGCCAGGGCGTCGAAGGCGCGTATTCACAGATTGCGGCTAACGCTCTTTTTAAAAACCCAGATGTAATGTACATGCGCACCTTTGACGGCGTTTTCCGTGCGGTCAACAGCGGGCTTTGCCGTTACGGAGTTTTACCGCTTGAAAACTCAAACGCAGGTTCTGTAACAGACGTTTACGATTTAATGAAAACGCATAAATTTTTTATTGTACGAAGCGTAAAAGTTCCCATTAATCATATGCTGCTTCAAAAAAGCAAAACAAGCGTAGAAAAAATTAAAGAGATATACACCCATGAACAGGCGGCAAGACAGTGCAGCAAATTTTTAGAGCAAAACAATCACATAAAAATAAATTTAAGCGCCAACACAGCGGCGTCGGCTCAATTTGTGGCGGAAAGCGAAAGGACTGACATCGCCGCGATCGCCTCTGAAAATTGCATACAACTTTATAATTTAACCGCTTCGTCAAAAAATATTCAAAACAACAATAACAATTTTACAAGGTTTATCTGCATTTCCAAAGAATGTGAAATTTTTAACAACGCTGATAAAATCAGCCTTATGCTGTCGCTTGAAAACAAAGCCGGCGCGTTATACGAAATAATAAAACAATTTGCGGAACGCAGGCTCAACCTTATTAAACTTGAATCGCGCCCGATAGCTGACACAGATTTTGAGTTTATGTTTTATTTTGACGTTCAGGCGAATATCGAAAACGAAGATGTGCGTAACTTGCTTTTGCAGTTAAAAGACAGCACAAAGCAGCTTGTTTTTTTGGGAAATTACAGTGAGATAAGCTTAAAAAAATAAAATTAATTATGGGTCATATTCTTTCAGCGGCATTAAAATACTCTGTTCCGGTTATGCTGGGTTATCCTGTAATCGGTTTTGCGTTTGGCTTAATTATGTCCGATGCGGGATATCCTTTATGGTTAACAGCGGCAATGAGCGTGCTAATGTATACAGGAGCCGGTCAATACATCGCCGTCGGACTTTTTGCCGCAGGCGCAAGTTTATGGGAAGCCGCTTTGGTGCAGCTGATTGTGGGCGCCCGTCATATCGCGTACGGATTATCCATGATTAATCGTATGCCTTTTTCAGGTCTGCGAAAAGTGTATTGCATCTTTGGCTTAACCGACGAGACGTTTGCTCTTTTATCGTCTCTGCCGGAAAATAAAAGCGAAGAATTAAATGTTTCCGGTATAAAAAATCCCATTCCCGCCTGCAGTATTGGAAGCTTTATGTTTCTTGTAACGCTCTTTAATCAAAGTTATTGGGTTATGGGTTCGTTAATCGGCGCTGCCGCAGGTTCGCTGCTTCCTTATAATATTGAAGGAATAAGTTTTGCCCTGACTGCCCTCTTCATAGTGCTTATGCTTGAACAAATAATAAAGATACGAAAACCGGGGATATTTATTGTTTCCGGAATATCAGCGATTTTATGCGCTGTTTTTTTACCTTCGCGTTTTTCTCTTTTGGCTGCTATCGCTTTTGCTCTGGCAATTAATTCACTATTGGGAAGAAAAAAGGCGTATAATGAAAATTGATTCAGGCGAAGCGCTGCTTTTAACGGTGATAATGGCCGCTGTGGTTTTTTTCTGCCGCGCATTTCCTTTCCTTTATTTTCTTGGAAAAAAACAGGGACTTAAAACAGAAGCCTTTATTGGTTTCGTAGAGAAAGTTGTGCCGCCGCTTGCCATGACTGTTCTTACGTTAAATGCAATTACCGGTTTTATATACGAGAGTATTAAACTAAATAATTTTTGGCAGGGCGGATTTGCGCTTGCGGCGGCGGCTGTTACTGTTATTCTTCATTTGTGGCGCAGAAATATACTTTTAAGCATATTTTGCGGAACCGCGGTGTATATGGTATTAAACAGATTTATTAATTTTTAGAATTTATAGTATAAAACTGCCTATTTTTTAATTAAAAAAATTAGTTATAATATTAAAAAACCGCTTGACAAACTAGTTAGTCAGTTCTAGCCTATGGTTAAAACTGACTAATCGCCGGAGGAAACATTATGATGCCTTTAACAGTAACAAAAGAGGAAAACTCCATAAAATTTCCTGATAATCCCGGCTCCATCCCCGGTTCAAAAGGGATAAGGAACGTTTTCATGCAAAAGTTACATTCCCTCAAATTTCAATTTATTTTATTTTTTTCGCTTTTTATTATCGGCATTAATGTGATAACTGCACTATTTGCAGCCAGCCAGTTGTCAAGTTCAGTGATAGAGACAATTACAGGACAAGGCATTCATGTTGTAGAAAAAGCAGCTTCTATTATTGACGGCGATTCCTTTGAGGCTTTAGTAAAATCGATGGATAGAAACGATCCTTTTTTTGAAGAAACCAGAATTGAGCTTTTACATATTAAAGAAATAGCATCCTGTCTGTATTTGTATACGATGGCGCCTAAGAATGGAGATATTTGGCAGTTTATTATTGACGGCAGTACAGAACCGGATGATGAAGACTTCTCCGATCTTGGAGAAGAAGAAGATACCAGTCATTATTATGATGCATTCAGAAGGACAGTGACATCGAAAACCACACAGTACACCGATCTGGTTGATCATGGCGAATGGGGCTTGCTCGTTTCGATTTATTCACCCATTTTAAATTCCAGAGGCAGCGTTGTTGGAATAATCGGATGTGATTTTGATGGAACTCCTGTGCGTGAATTTATTGCTTCAAAAATAATACGACAGGTGATTATTGCAGGAATAACATTACTCATAGGGATTATATTTGTAATATTTTTTATGAGCAGGATATTTACGCCGATAAATAAAATCACATTAGTTTTAAAAGGCGTAGGCGAAGGGGATTTAACTCATACTATTGCCGATAGTTCAAAAAATGAGATGGGGTATTTTGCACGGTATCTTAACAAAACTGTTGAAAACATAAAAAATCTGATAATAAATATCAGAAAAGAAGCTGAAAGTTTATCCGGTATTGGAAATGATCTTGCAAGCAGTATGAACGAGACTGCCTCCTCCGTGAATGAGATTACCGTAAATATCCAGAACATCAAGGGACGCATCATAAACCAAAGCGCTACAGTCAGTGAAACCCACGCAACAATGGTACAGCTTGTTGAAAATATAAAAAAACTTGACGAGCATGTAGAAAACCAAAACACGCATGTAACAAACGCTTCCACAGCTATAAAACAAATGGTTGCCAACATTCAGGCAGTTACTGAAACGCTGATTAAGAATTCAAATAATGTAAAAACGCTCCAGGATGCTTCGGAAGCAGGCAGAAGCGGGCTGCAGGAAGTCTCTTCAGACATTCATGAAATTGCCCGGGAATCGGAAGGTTTATTGGAAATCAATGCTGTAATGGAAAACATTGCAAGCCAGACAAACTTGCTTTCAATGAACGCCGCGATTGAAGCCGCTCATGCAGGCGAATCGGGTAAAGGGTTTGCAGTAGTCGCCAGTGAAATCCGCAAATTAGCTGTAAATTCCAGCGAGCAATCCAAGACTATCGGAACGGTGCTTAAAAAAATCAAGGATTCTATTGACAAGATAACAAGGTCAACACAAAACGTAATGAATAAGTTCGAAGCTATTGATACAAGCGTCAGGATAGTAGCCGAACAGGAAGATAAAATCCGCAACTCAATGGAGGAACAAGGATCCGGAAGCAGGCAGATTCTTGACGGTATTGCCGAAGTAAATGATATAACCAGCCTTGTGGGTAACGGCTCTAATGAAATGCTTGAAGGCGCGAATGAAGTAATAAGGGAAAGTACTAATCTTGAAAGCACAACACAGGAGATCGCTTCCGGCATGAATGAAATGGCTTCGGATTCGGGAAAAATCAATAATGCAGTGTCCCATGTCAATGAAATAAGCAGTAAAAATCGTGAAGCAATTGATACGTTAATACAAGAAGTTGCACGTTTTAAAGTTGAATAAGCTGAAATATTTTTTAGTGCCGACAGATTAAAATAGAGGAAATAAATATGGAACACGCAGGAAAGTAAATCCATTATTGAGCATATTAAAAGTGAAATTCCCAATGCAATGTTAAGGCTGTTTCAAAACTTTCAAACCTTCGGTTCGCGGTTCACGTTTTTGGAACAGACTCAATCTTTAAAGATCTTTATCGTCTTGCTAACAGCCTGCGGCTTATTATCGTGCCTGTTATCTGCACCGCTTCGACAAGAATCAATATGATGATTACAGCGGCTATTGTTACATCAATTCTGAAACGATAATATCCGTAGCGGATCGCAAGGTCTCCAAGGCCGCCGCCGCCCAGCGCGCCTGCCATTGCAGAGTAGCCGATCAAATTTATGATTGTAAGGGCAAGTCCGGAAATTAAGGCAGGCAATGCTTCCGGTATCAGCACTTTAAAAATTATTTGCATATTGGTAGAACCCATTGCTTTTGCCGCTGTGATAACGCCTTTTTCCACTTCTTCAAGAGCGGACTCCGCGACACGAGCGACAAAAGGAGCGGCGGCAATTGAAAGCGGAATAATTACCGCGGAAGGACCAATGCTTGTTTTAATAATCATCCGCGTAAACGGGATTAACAGGATCATCAAAATAATAAAGGGAATGGAGCGAAACAAGTTTACAATGCGTGAGACTATATTGTATGTGATTCTCATGGGAGAAAGCCCGGCAGGCGATGTAATAAAAAGAAAAGTTCCAAGCGGAAAGCCAAGTACAGAAGCAAGAACAGCCGACGCGAACGTCATGAAAACAGTTTCTAATGTCGCCTGCGGAAGCATGTACAATACTTCAATCAATTTTTCGCTAAACATATATTAAATCCTTCGCGGCCTGCGTCTTTGGTTCGTTAAAAATTTCAGAGACTGTTCCGTGTTCTACGGCAATTCCCTTTTCCAAAACCGCAACCTGCTGACATACATCGCGTATTACTTCCATTTGATGTGTGATTAAAAAGACTGTAATGTTCAGTCTTGAATGCAAGTCTTTAATAAGCGCTAAAATTGAACGCGTTGTCTGCGGATCAAGCGAGCTTGTAGCCTCATCGCAGAAAAGCACCTGCGGATTTGCAGCTAACGCCCGCGCGATAGCGACCCTTTGTTTTTGTCCGCCTGAAAGCTCGCTCATCCTTGCCTTGCGTTTATCTTTTATATCCACCATTTCCAATAGCTCATCAATTCTTTTTGCGATTTGTTTTTTCTGCATTCCGGCGATTTCCAAAGGGTAAGATATATTTTCCTCAGCGTTACGCGATCCTAAAAGATTAAAATTTTGAAATATCATTCCCATTTTTCTGCGCCTTTCCAGAAGAAGCCGCCCTTTTAGCATGTCAACTCTTTGCGAATCGTAATAAACTTCCCCGCTGTCGGGTTTTTCAAGAAGGCTTGCTATTCTAAGCAGCGTCGATTTTCCGGCTCCGCTTTTGCCTATAATTCCAAAAATTGTGTTATTTTGAATTTCAATATCAACATTTTGAAGCACCGTGATGCCGGGATAGACCTTACAGATTTTTTTAAGAATGATCATTATATTCAGAATACCACTAATTAATAATATGAAAAAGCCATAAGACAGGAAAAAAATAACCACAGAGTCGCACAGAGTAAAGAAAAAATCTTATCTGAAACTCTGTGTCCTCTATGGTTAAATTTTATTCGTGGCGAGGGTTTAATACCCCGCCCTTTAGGGCGATTTTTTTCGGTATTAAACCCGAGACCAATACCTTATAAGAACAACATACCCCGTCCCTTCAGGGCGGGGTTGTTGATTTATCAGAAAATAGGTACGACTCCGCCTGAATAACTTCTGTTAATGTAGTCTTTCACTTTCTGGCTTAAAAGGGCGTTTCTTAAAGCGATAATTTTCGCATCCTGTTCGCTTCCCCTGCGGACAACCACAATATTCACGTACGGTGAATCAGCGCCTTCAATAATGAGCGCGTCATTGACTGGATTGAATCCTGCCTGAAGCGCGAAATTACCGTTAATAATGGCAGCGTCAACATCATTTAATGAACGGGGAAGCAGAGCTGCTTCAAGTTCAATAAAACGGAAGTTTTTTGGATTGCTGATAATGTCCCGGGAAGTTGCTTCCAGTCCCGCTCCGTCTCTTAAAACAATCAATCCGTTGGATTGAAGAAGGAGAAGAGCGCGGCCGCCGTTTGTCGGATCATTTGGAATGGCTATTGTCGCGTTGTTTGGCAAATCCGCTATATTTTTATATTTTGACGAATACAAGCCGATAGGTTCAATATGAACGCCAAAAGCGGAACTAAGCCGGGATGTCCAATCGGCATTTGATTCCAGATAGGGAATATGCTGAAAGAAATTCGCGTCGATATCCCCCGATATTAAAGCGGAATTAGGCTGAACATAATCGGTAAATTCCACTACCTTCAACGTGATTCCCTGAGCCGCTAAATCGTCCTTAATCAAATTTAGCAGTTCCGCGTGCGGAACCGGCGTTGCTCCTACAGTAAGAGTTTGTGTTGAAGCTGTATTAGTATTGCCTCTGGTCATGACAGTCTGGGTAAAAACCACTAACAACACGCTTGCGATAAAAAGACTGATAAAAATCCTTTTTTTCATTTTTCTTCCTCCAATGAAGTTTAAATTAGTAAACATATCTGTTTACTAAGTATTAAGATAACACATATCCAATTTCTTGTCAATACTTTTTATCAAATTACATAATTAAAATATTCATAATTTTGGTATTTATTCAGAATATCCTGTAATGTAACGCTGTCCAGATAATCCGCAATAACCTTGTTAAGTTCTTTCCAGATAAACAGAGTTTTGCAGGTATCCGCCTTATCGCATTGACTATTATTATTTTCCAAACAGGCTATAGAAGAAAGACTTCCTTCGGTAATACGCAGAATATGGCCGACAGTGATATCCGATGGTTCCATTGCAAGCATATACCCGCCCTGTTTTCCGCGGTTTGCGCGCAGAAGGTTTGAGTTATTCATCATTAAAATAATTTGTTCAAGGTATTGTTTGGATATATTTTGCCTTTCCGCGATTTCTTTTAGAGCAATAAACCTTTCGTTTTTATTTTCCGCTAAATCAAGCAGCATTCGCAGGGCATATCTGCCCTTTGTGGATATTTTCAATGTTTATTCCCCTTAGATACTTCAATATCATATTATTAACATATATTCATAGTGTTTTGCAAGTATTTAGAACTTTAATAGGTATTAACGATAGATACGATAAAACCGCCGGATTTTACCTTGCTACCGCTGCTTTGACGATTGAAGAATACTGTACAGGGGCTTCGTTTCAAGCCCCGTTATAACACTCGTAAAATGAAGTTCCGCCGCGATTAAACATCAAAAAAAATTGTAAGTAAGATTCTAATACGGGAGCGACGGGGCTTGAACCCGCGATTTCCGGCTTGACAGGCCAGCGTGATAAACCAGCTTCACTACGCCCCCAATGAATTTTAAAAGTATCAAAAAAACACGATTTAGTCAAGCGGTTAAGCAGGTTTTTAACCATTTTCAAAAGGCTGTAATATTGATAAACTTCCACTATTATGAATTATTCCGATTTCTTTATTCCCACATTAAGGGAAATTCCCGCCGACGCGGTAATAGCGAGCCACAGACTTATGTTCCGCGCGGGGCTTCTCCGCAAACTTGGAAACGGGCTTTTCGCTTACCTGCCGCTCGGGCTGCGCTCCTTCCGCAAAGTTGAAGCAATTGTCCGCGAAGAAATGGACGCAATCGGCGCGCTGGAATTAAAGCCGCCTGTTGTTGTTCCGGGCGAACTATGGAAAGAATCAGGCCGCTGGGACTCGTTCGGCGAATCAATGCTCCGCGCAAGAAACAGGCTTAACAATGATTTTGTCGTTTCACCCACCGCCGAAGAAGCGTTTACATCGATTGTGCGCGACGAGCTTTCAAGCTACCGCCAGCTGCCCCTTTCGCTTTACCAGATAAATACAAAATACCGCGATGAAATCCGCCCGCGTTACGGTGTCATGCGCGGCCGCGAATTTACAATGAAGGACGCCTATTCGTATCACACTGATGAAAAAAGCCTTGATGACACATATCAGGCGATGGGACGCGCGTACCGCAAAATTTTTAAACGCTGCGGGCTTTCTGTAATTCCGGTAAAAGCGGACTCAGGCGCGATGGGCGGAAGCGGATCGGAAGAGTTCATGGTGGAAAGCAATATCGGCGACAACACATTGATACTTTGCGAAAACTGCGATTATGCCGCCAATGTGGAAAAGGCTTCGTGCGCCCCTGATCATAAAACGCAGTCAAAATCTTCTTTTGTACCAATCGAAGAAGCCAAGACCGCGGCAGCCGGCGCTCCCGCGTATATGAAGATCGATACGCCCGATATTAGAACAATCGATGAACTCTGCGCCTTTCTTAAAACAGATTCAAAAAGTTTTATTAAAACGCTGATTTACCGCGCAGTAAATGTCGAACTTGATCTTTCTTCTGCGCCAGGCTGCGGTAAACTGGAGCGTAAAAAAGCTTCGCAGGACGCGCCATTAACATACGCCGAAGCGTTTTTCGCCGTCGCGATAAGGGGCGACCTTGACGTAAACGAAGTGAAACTCGCTTCCGTATTAAAGGCAGGCGAAACCGCTCTGGCTTCCGACGCCGATGTTACGCGCATTACAAACGCGCCTGTCGGATTCGCAGGTCCCGTCGGATTAAAGGGACTGCCTGTAATTATCGATTACAGCGTAACAGCGATGACAGGCGCAATTACAGGCGCACTTGAAAAAGATTTTCATTTAAAGAATGTCGCGTACGGCCGTGATTTTGAAGGCTGGATGATAGAAGACATCCGCACTGTTAAAGCAGGCGACAAATGTTCCATCTGCGGCGGCGAACTGTATACAAAAATGGGCAACGAGCTTGGCCATATTTTTAAGCTTGGTTATAAATACACGCAATCGATGAACGTCAGTTATCTTGATGAAAACGGCAAGAGCAAAATGCCTTTAATGGGCTGCTACGGAATCGGAATCGATCGCACACTTGCTTCGGTTATCGAAGAGCATCATGACGATGCGGGAATCATCTGGCCTGCCGCGGTCGCCCCTTTCCATGTCATTATCGTTCCTATAAAATACGACGGCGCGGTAAGGGAATGCGCGGACAGACTTGCGTCAGATTTAAAAGAAAGGCGCATTGACGTTCTGCTTGACAACCGCAATGAGCGCCCGGGCGTAAAGTTTAATGACGCGGATTTAACTGGTATTCCTTACCGCGTTGTAATCGGCGATAAAGGACTCGCCTGTGAAACGCCGCAGATAGAAGTAAAACGCCGCCGCGAAAAAGAAAACCGCATGATCGATCTTGACAAAGCCGCAGGCGAAATTGCGCTTAACGTCCAAAACGAACTGCAAAACGGCGCTGAAACCACAAACTGGCTCAGCCTAATTTCTTCTTAGTTCATCGGCTCTTCTTTGGGCTTCAGCCAAAAGATTCTGTATCTGCGTCTCGGCTTCCCGTTCAATTCTTCCCGCGCTGTTTTCGGCTTCACGCCGTATTGTCTCCGCCGTTTCACGCGCCGCGGCCTGGGCCGGTATTCTTAAAATGGGATTCGATATGCCTGCGGCTTCATTTAACGTTCTTTCCGCCAAAGCCGCGGCTTCGCTTCTTACCCTGTCCGCGGCCTGCTTTGCGGTATTGCGGATATTATTCGCCTGAGTCTGTGCTTCCGCCATTATCTGATCAATCTGGCGGTTAACTTCTTCGTTTACGCGGGATACCGCATCGTCAACTATCTGCGTTACAGTTTCCGTTACCTGTGCGATAACAGAATCCGCAATCGCGCCCGCCATGTCCGCGATGCCAAGATTTATCTCCGGGTTTTTCGCATTTCCGCGCACATATCCTGTAAGTTTTATTTCCCTTACGCCGGAGCCGCCTGGGATGCTGCTTAAAATGTTTTCCGCACCTGATCCTATTACAGAAACCGGCATGGTCACGTCTATTCTGTAGTTTAACGTCAAATCAAGCCCCTGTTCGCCCTTTATCTCCATTCTTGCGGACTGAATGTTAAACACAATCGGATCGTCAATTATCAGCTTTCCGTCTTTGATCGTAAAACCAATGTTAACATTACCTAGAGACGGCGTACGCCAGCTTTCATTTTTAATAATATCCGCTACAGCGGCGAAAACCGGCGAGTTTCGTATCTGCAGATTCTGCGTCTGCAGCCTTCCCCGTGAATTAATTTTATCCAGAACCGGCGAAAGGCTTTCGTCCAAAACGCTATTTATCGCGATGGAAGCGGACACCCTGCCTGTATAATTCTGCGGATCGGGCAGAATATTGGAAATTACAGAAAACGAAGAAAGGGCCGAACTTATGTCAAACTGCCTTATGTTCATGTCAAAATCAATAAAGGGAGTTTTTATATCCTGCGTATTATATTCGCCGTTAAGTGTCATGCTTCCCTGCAGAAGATTCATCCCGAGGTTTTGCATAACAAGCCTGCCTTCTTTCGCGAAAATAATTCCTGCGGTATCCGCGATAACAAGATCGTCAAAAACAATCCTTCCGGCGTTTAGATTTAATGTAAAATCAATATTTTTGGGAACTTCAATTACACTTAACGCGGATTTTTTTTCTGTTTCAGAAACTGTTTCTTCCTTTTTCTCCTTCCCACCGCCCATAAATTCATTAAGATTTATGTTATTCGATCTGATCGAAAGGGCGCCCCTGACAGTTTCATTTTTTAGGATATACGGTATAAAATTTTCTAGCGAACCGGTTATTGAAACATCAGTGCCGCCTGTTATAATATCCTGAATCTCAAGCCCTACTGCGCGCGGCGTAAAATTTAAATACAGGCTTGTTATACCGATTTTCTGCGGAAAGGCGGGGCTTTCAAAATTGACTTTGCTTAAATTCAAATGGCCTTCAAGCCTGAAGTCTTCGTATTGTTCATTTTCCAGCGTTGACAGTTTTCCGGAAAGCGCGATATCACATTCAAGAAGGCCGCTTAAAACGGTATCTTCCAGCGGAATAATATCCGTAATTGATTCAATGTCGATTACTCCCGCGAAAACCGCCGCAACCTGCAGATCGCTTTCAGGCGTTTTCGCGTGAACTTCCGCGCTGAAAGGATTGCCCGCGATTTCAAAACCAAATCTGTTAATATCAACTGTCGTGCGGTCAAAAACTTCGCCGTCATAATGGGCGTTAAGCGCAATATTTATTCTATCCACGGATTTTGGCAGGGCGGGATATCTGAACATCGCGTTATTAACGGAAAGATTTATATCCGCGCTTGGCATTGACGCTTTGCCGTAAGTCCCCTTTATCCGGCCGTTTAAATCAAGGCTACCCGTTGTCTGTAAATCGCTGAAGCTTGTCATGTAAATCGCGGGAACCAGCGATAAAAGACTTTTAAAATCAGTTCTATCCGTGGCGAACGCGATATCCGCCGTTATATCGCTTCCGCGGATTCCGGCTGAGCCGTCAAGTTTTAAAACAATTTCATTTAAATTAAACCTGTTGTCTTTCAGCGTAAAGTCAAGATTTTTAAGGTCGGCTCCGATTTCGGAAATAAATCCTACGGACGCGTTATTCGCCATTCGGATGCCGTTAAGCAGGAAATCAATTCCTTCAACCGCAAGCTCAAGATTTAAATCTACAATTTCCTTTGTCATATCGCCGCGCAGAACCAGATTCAGCGCTTTTACTTCAGCGCTCATGTTTCTTGAATCATCGCGGAACGAAGCCGTCAAATTGCGGATTTCAAATATCCTTAATCCTATGTTAAACCCGAAAGAAACGGGTTCCTTCTCTTCTGTTGTAACAACAGCGGTTTCATCTGTTTCTTTTGTCTTAAAAATTTCCCAGTTTGCGCTGCCGTCTTCCAGTATGCGCCCGTTAAGATTCGCGTTTTCAAGCAGAATGGATTTAACTTCCATATTCATTCTGATTACGCTCAAAATATCAGCCGTTACGCTAAATCTGTCAAAGGCGACAAGCAGCTCGCCGTCAAAATCACCGGTTCCTGTCACTTCAAGGCCTTCCAGAGCGACATAGGCATCGGGAAAATTGCGGATAAAGGAAAGCTTTAAATCTTTAAAATCTATTTTTGCAAGAAACAGTTTATTAAGTTCTGTTTTTGCAATTTCCATTAATTGATCTTTAAAAAGAAGCGGAGTAACAAGCAAAATTAAAATTATCGCGAGTATTGTGCATAATGTAATAATTAATATTTTTTTTATTACTTTCGCGGCTTTTGTCATTATTTCCTCTTTAATAAGTTTAACACTTAAATTGTTAATTGTCGAATTTATTATTTATATAATTTTATGTTATATTGGGTGTTTTTAATATTTAAATAACGTTTATCAAAAAAAAACGGAAGCTGTTCAGAAATTTAAACCCCTGAACAGTTCCGCCGTTTAAATCAGGTTATTTTAAGGGCTTTTTTAAAATTGACAACAATTTCGTCTACCATGGGTCTTGCGTCAATATCTAGCAGCATACCCTTGTCACGGTAAAATTGTATTAAAGGAGCTGTCTGCTCGCGGTATACTTCAAGACGTTTTTGCACGGCTTCAGGTTTGTCATCGTCACGGGTGTAGATTTCCCCGCCGCAGTGATCGCAGACATTTTCCTTGGAAGGTTTATTAAAAACCATGTGGAAGTTGTAACCGCACTTGCGGCATACCCGCCTTCCTCCAAGCCGTTCCAAAACGCCGGAATCGGGAATATCAAAATTGATCACTTTATCTATCGCGGAAAAAGACTCAAGCGCTTTCGCCTGCGGAATTGTCCGCGGGAAGCCGTCCAGGATAAATCCTTTTTTGACATCATCCATCGTAAGTCTTTCTTTTACAAGAGCGATTGTAGTTTCATCGTCAACAAGCCTGCCGGCGTCAATTATCGCTTTTACTTTTACTCCAAGCGGACTCTGCGCAGCGATCGCCGCGCGGAAGATGGAGCCTGTGCTTATCTGTTCAATCTTAAGTATCTCAACCGCTTTTAAAGCCAGAGTACCCTTCCCCGCTCCCGGAGGTCCCAAAAAAATTAATTTCATATAAAGCTCCTTTTAATAATCATACAATGATATTGCGCGGCTAACAAGCAAAAATTACAAATATTCCTGCGCTTTTACGTTTTATTAAAAACATAAATCACAGTTTTTCTGCCGGATAATAAAACCGTCATATTGATTTGCATTACAAAAGACGCGGGAACCGCTTTTTTCAAATCGATTGTATTTGCACACAACACAACAGCTTTACCTTCGTTTTTTAAAAGTTTTTCAAAAGCGTCAAACATTTTAACATAAAAATCTTCATCTTTTATGTTTTTAAAATGCCCCCACGGCGGATCTGTTACAACCGCGTCAAAGTATGATTTTGCAAAACCATCTTCATTCTTTAATAATTCAAAGAAATCACCTTTTTTTAGAACAAAGCCTTTCTTCCCCTTGAATTTTTTTGCGGTATAATCCGCGGCGGAACTTTCATTTTCGCACGCTGTCATGTTTGTGATGTGAAAATATTTCATTGCCGCAGCCGGTATTGAACCGTAGCCGCAGAAAGGATCAAGCAAAGAATCGCTGTGTTTTAAACCCGCAAGACTGCACAGCGTCCAGGCAAGTGGCGGCGGAAGCTCCCCCTTGTGAAGCGTTTTTTCCCATGACTGGCGCAGCGTAAGACGCTTCATAAAAATTGAAAAATCATTTCCCGCCTGCCGGTCTTCTTTTCTGAACAGGAACCAGAATTCTGTATCGGGGAGCGCGCGATCGATCTTGAGCCCTGAAAGCCGCATAATTATTTTTTCAGCCTGCGTTCTCAGATTCCCGTTAATGGACGCAGGAATATTTTCATTGGAAATTACAATTCTGAAAGTGTGAAACTTCGCGCTGTTATTGATAATTATATTTTCTCTGTAACTGCCGTTTTCGTTTATTATAGAATTTATATGTTTTTCAAGACAGTAAATCCCGTTTTCTCCGCGATTTTGAATTTCCGCCTGATTCTTTTTTTTATATGAATGATCGTATAAATTTATCACCGCGAAAATATTATTAAAACAAAAAAAGTTAAGATTGCAGTAATCCGTTTCTGTTTCAAAAAGCGCCGCGCCGTCAAGAAGTTTTATGATTTTCGCGTCAGTCAGCCGTTCCTTAATTTTTTCCGCAATGAAACACTGCAGCCCGGGAATAAATGTCGCATAATACTGGTTTATCATAATAATTTTATGTAATTTTTATTTCGCTGCTCCGCGATTTAACATTTTTTTTAGTTTAATCATGCGCCGGGCGTTACGAACAGCCGGTTGTACTGCCGCAGGTGTCGCATTTCATGCAGGTGCCGTTTCTTACCAGCGTAAAAGAACCGCAGGATGAGCAGGCATCGCCTTCATAGCCTTTTATGCGCGCATTTACAATTCTGATAACTTCGCTTTCAAGAGCAGGATATGGTTTATCAGCGGCAGATTGAGTCTGCGGGGCAGGAAAAGCTTCCCGTGTCTGGCTTTTTGCGGCGCTTCCCTGCCCCGCGGGAATCTGCTGCCGCGCCGGTTTGTTAGCTGAAATCGTCACGCTGTTCGGCCTGAAGCCCGCGCTTTGCCTGTCGCTTCGCTGCTTTGGATCTGATGCGTCAGCTTCATTCTTTGTCGTTGTCGCGATAAGGTCTTCGGGTTTTACCTGTCCCAAATCGCTTCGTTTAAGGTAACTAATCGCGAGATCGCGGAAAACATAATCAATTACGCTGGTCGCCATTTTCACATAATCGTGCCCCTGGACAATGCCGTTGGGTTCAAAACGGCTGAACGTAAATGCGTCGACATATTCTTCCAGCGGAACGCCGTATTGAAGCCCAAGGGATACGGTAATCGCGAAGCTGTTAAGCAGGCTTCTGAACGCAGCCCCTTCCTTGTGCATATCAAGAAAAATTTCGCCAAGGCTGCCGTCTTCATATTCGCCTGTCCTGATAAAAATTGAATGTCCGCCGATTTTCGCTTTTTGCGTGTAACCCATCCTGCGGTTGGGAAGCGGCTTTCTTAATCCGCGGTTATTTGCGCCCTTCTTCCTGTCAGGAACAGAAGACGGAAGGTCAAGCCCTTTTTCCACCTTGAGAATTGTGTCAGCTAACGGATCGGTTCCCGGCGCGAATGTGTTTAACGGCTGTGAAAGTTTTGATCCGTCGCGGTACAGGGCTACGGCTTTAAGGCCGTTTTTCCAGGAAAGCATATACGCGCCTTTTACATCGTCGTAGTCCGCGGAGTTCGGCATATTGATCGTTTTGGAAATCGCGCCAGAAATAAAAGGCTGAACTGCGGCCATCATGCCGATATGAGCAGTCCACGGGATCGAACGTTTTCCGTTTTTTCCCGAAGGAGCCGCGGTATCAAAAACAGCGTAGTGCTCCTTTTTAAGACCGGGAGCGCCTTCAAGACCCATTGTGCCGCACGCGTAAAGTTCGCAGTCTTCAATGTCCTGACCGCTGAAACCGATATGTTTAAGAAGACTGAAACCCGCAAGCGACCATGTCGATTCAGGAATTTTTAAAATATTTTCTACAAAGGATTTTCCGAGTATATACGGATTAAAAACGCCTTCAAGGCCAAGCGCGGTTTTAACTGCTTCCTCCGCGGCGGACACAGCTTCCTGAGTAAAACCTTTTGTTTTAAGCGTATCATAATTAATCGCAGGCGCGTGATTAAGAGTTTTCCTTCCCATTGCGTACGATGTAATTTCTTCGATTTCAAATGGCGTATAACCGAGACTTTCAAGCGCCGGAGGCACAGACTGATTGATAATTTTAAAGTAGCCGCCGCCCGCGAGTTTTTTAAATTTTACAAGCGCGAAATCAGGCTCGATGCCTGTTGTGTCGCAGTCCATTAAAAGCCCTATGGTTCCGGTAGGAGCGATCGCTGTAACCTGCGCGTTTCTGAAACCGTGCGCCTTTCCAAGATCAAGCGCCCTGTCCCATGCCGCTTTGGCGGCGTCCAAAAGATAGTCTGGGCAATGATCCGGATCGATTCCCCTTGGTATTGTGTGAAGCCCTTCATATTCACCGTCAAGCGCGTTGTTCACGGCGCGTTTGTGATTGCGCATAACGCGGAGCATGTTGTCGGCGTTTTCACCATAACGCTCAAAACTGCCGAGCTCTCCTGCCATGCGCGCGGACCACGCGTACGCTTCGCCCGATAAAAGCGCCGAAATGGAAGCGGCAACCGCCCTGCCTTCGTCCGAATCATAGGCGAGACCCATCACCATTAAAAGCGTTCCAAGGTTCGCGTAACCAAGGCCGAGCGTGCGGTACTGATACGAAAGCTCCGCGATGCGCGGAGACGGAAACTGCGCCATCACAACGGATATTTCAAGGATTGTCGTCCAGACATCCACGGCGTGAACAAAGCCGTCAACATTAAATGTTTTATTTTGTTTATCGTAGAAGCAGCCCAGATTAATTGACGCGAGATTGCAGGCGGTATCGTCAAGGAACATATATTCCGAGCACGGATTTGAAGCCTTTATTTCGCCGCCTGCGGGGCATGTGTGCCAGTCATTAATTGTCGTGTGATACTGAAGGCCGGGATCCGCGCACTGCCAGCTTGTCTTTGCGATGTCATTCCAGAGCTTTCGCGCCTTCAGCGTTTTTACAGTTTCGCCTTTTGTGCGGCTTTTAAGCTCCCAGTCGGTGTCGTTTAACACAGCCCGCATAAAATCATCGTCTAGGCGGAGGCTGTTGTTCGAACTCTGCCCGGAAACGGTATTGTACGCTTCGTCGTCCCACGCCGTGGAAAACTGGCTTATATCAACTTCATCGTCGCCCTGCTCAAGGCGGCGAAGCAGCTGATAAATGTAAGACGGCGGAATTTTGTCAGCTAACGCGGAGCGCAGAACAAGCGCAAGCTCGTGGTTTTTTTCGGCGTTAAACTTGTCGTCTTCGGGGCCGCGGAAACCGGAAAGCGCGCGTTTTACCGCGTCAATATGTTTTTTTAATATTAATGAGCCTGTCACCATCGAAGCGACTTTATGTTCTTCGCCCGCTTTCCAGCCGATATATTTTTCCACATCGGGATGATCGATATCGAGTGTGACCATTTTAGCGGCGCGCCTTGTAGTGCCGCCTGATTTAATCGCCGACGCGGAACGGTCGCCTACTTTTAAAAACGACAAAAGCCCAGATGAAACGCCGCCGCCTGAGAGCGTCTCGTTCATTCCGCGGATCGCGGAAAAATTCGATCCTGTTCCCGAGCCGTACTTGAAAAGCCGCGCTTCACGGGTCATAAGATCCATGATGCCGCCTTCGTTTACAAGATCGTCATTTATCGAAAGAATAAAACACGCGTGCGGCTGCGGCCGTTTATATGCGCTTTCAGATTTTATCACCCTGTTTTTTTCAGGATCGAAATAATAATGACCCTGCGCCGGCCCGTCGATTCCGTACACAGAATAAAGACCTGTATTAAACCACTGCGGACTGTTCGGCGCGGCAGCCTGATGCGCGAGCATGTAACAGGTCTCGTCGTAAAAAGCGTTCTCGTCTTCTTCGCTGTCAAAATATTTATTTTTTCTGCCCCATTCCATCCATGTATAAACAAGACGGTGGAAGACCTGCCTTGCGTCATGCTCTGCGCCGTCTTCAGGCAGATTATTTCCGGGATCATCGGGATTATCGGCGTATCCCGATCTGGCTCTCCAATCATAAATTTTTTCTTTGGGGACGCCGGCTTTGCGAAAATATTTTTGCGCGATAATATCGGCTGCGATCTGGCTCCAGAATGACGGAACAATAACCGTATCTTCGGAGAAAATCGCTTTGCCGTTAAGGCCGCGAATTTCGCTCTTGCGGCGTTCCCAGATAATATCAAAATAAGGACCGCTTCCGCGATCTGTGAAGAAACGTTGGATTTTCATTGCAAGTCCTTTTACACCGGAATTATTTTGAAAAAAAAGCGGTAAACAGCCAACAACCACATAAATAGCGGTGGTCATCACAGTCTACACCATATACAGCGGTGTGACAAGCATCATTACATATTTCCTTATTTTGTAAAATTTTAATTACTATAAATTTACTAATGAAATACAGTATTATTGATCATGACATTTTTGCCTGTATCGCCTGAAGCCATAAGTAAGGGCGCGCAAATAATTAAAGCAGGCGGGCTTACCGCGTTTCCGACAGAGACTGTCTACGGTCTTGGGGCGGACGCGTTTAATCCGCAGGCGCTTGCAAAAATTTTTGAAGTAAAAAAACGTCCCTTTTTTGATCCATTAATTATTCATATCGCCGCGCTTAGCTCGCTTGAAATTACCGCGGATTTATCCCTGTTAAATAATGAAGCGCGAAAAACGCTTTTCCTTCTTGCGGAAAATTTATGGCCTGGCCCGCTTTCAATTGTACTGCCTAAAAATAAAAAAATACCCGCAATCGCGTCGGCGGGTTTGAGTACATCCGCAATCCGTTTCCCTGATAACGAAACCGCCCAAAAATTAATTACGTTATCAAGCGGCGCGGTCGCGGCTCCCAGCGCGAATCCTTTCGGCTCGCTGAGTCCGACAAAAGCGGAGCATGTCCGTGACAGCCTCGGCGAAAAGATCGATTTAATTATTGACGGAGGCCCCGCCCGGATCGGACTTGAATCAACAGTGCTTGATATCACTGAAAACCGCGTAAAAATTTTACGCCCGGGCGGCACGACCAAAGAAGCGATTGAATCATTATTAAAAATAAAATTATCAAGCGAAGAAAAATCTTCAATCCCCGATCCTTCAATCAATATACCGGCATCGCCGGGACAACTGAAAAGCCATTACGCTCCGCAAACGCCTCTTGTTGTTTTAAAAAGCGATGAAATCATAAATAAAAAAACAGACGCAGAAGAAAAAACGGCCTTGCTTTTTTTTGACGGCGGCGCAAGAGACGCATGGCGCGCCGCGAATAAAATTAAGGGCGCGAATGTAATTGTAAAAACGCTGTCAGAATCAGGCGATTTGCTTCAGGCTGCTTCCTGTTTTTTTGAAACGCTTCACGAACTTGATGCCTGTAACGTCTGCCGCATTTATGCGCAGCTCGCTCCGCAGACAGGTCTCGGCGAAGCAATCAACGACAGATTGCATCGCGCGTCAGCTTTAACCTGATCATTGCGCCATTCAATTTATTAGTTAATATCTGTATAATAAAATTATGAATTATCCAGAAATTATTTTGATCGCGGTTGGGCTGTCCATGGATGCCTTCGCCGTCTCTGTCACATTGGGTCTTTCTGTGGAAAAGCCGTCAATAAAGCAATATCTGCTTCCCGGCATTTATTTTGGATTGTTTCAGGCAATAATGCCGCTTGCCGGTTTTTACGCAGGAACATTATTCGCTGACAAAATAAATGAATTCGCCCACTGGATAGCGTTCGTTCTTTTGTCTTATATCGGCGTAAAAATGATAAAGGACAGTTTAGCCAAACATAAAAACAAGGAAGGGAAAGTTGCAAAGAATGAATTTTCATTTTTAAACTTGTTGATTCTCGCAGTAGCGACAAGCATTGACGCGCTTGCGGTAGGAATAACATTCGCGTTTTTTAAAATAAATATTTTTATATGTATAGCGATAATCGGCTTAACAACATTTTGTTTATCGATCTGCGGCGTAAAAATCGGAAATATTTTCGGAGCCAGATTCAAGTCGAAGGCGGAACTCGCGGGCGGAATAATACTAATAGCGCTTGGAATAAAAATCCTGATTGAACATTTATGGTTTCAGTAATAATACTTTTATTAATATATCTTACTTTTATCTGCTTCGGACTTCAGGACCCTGTTTTGGGATCTGCGTGGCCTTCAATACATGAGGCAATCAATATTCCGCTAAGTTACGCAGGATACATTTCAATGATAATTGCCGCAGGAAGGTTAATATCAAGCATCTTAGGCGTAAAAGTTATAGGGCGTATAGGCACAGGTTTAACATCTTCATTAAGCGCGCTTTTATTATGCGTATCGCTTTTCGGCTACTCGTTTTCATCTTCATTTTCACAGCTTTGCATCTGGTCTTTACCCTTAAGCCTTGCGCTTGGTTTTGTTGATGTTGCGCTTAACAATCATGTCGCGCTGCATTATAAATCAAAACACATTAACTGGCTTCACTGTTTCTGGAGCATAGGCGCTTCGATTGGGCCTGTCATAATGTCATTTTATCTTGCAGGCGAAAATAATTGGAACCTTGGCTTTCGCACGATTGGAATAATTCTTTGCTTTCTTACAGTGATACTGTTTGCCGCGCTGCCTTTATGGAAAAAAAACGACGCCCTAATCGCGTCAGGCGGCGCTGTTTCGCGTAACGCAGAAATAAAAAAAATCAATTACAGGGAATTATTTTCAGCACCGGGAATAAATCATTCTTTGATAATATTTTTTTGTTATATTTCGATCCAGATGACAATTGTACTTTGGGGCAGCAGTTTTCTTGTTATGGAAAAAAATATAGTTCCAACAACTGCCGTTATCTGGATTTCAATTTATTACATCGGATTGACATCAGGCAGAATTATATCGGGATTTATGACGATAAAACTGAACAATAGGAATATGGTCCGCATAGGCTACGCAGTAATCGCCTGCGGAATTATCGCATTGCTTTTGCCTTTTAGCGGATTTCTCGCGGCAGGTTTTTTAGTTCTTGGACTTGGCTGCGCGCCTGTTTACCCGTGCCTTATTCACGAGACGCCAAATTTTTTTGGCAGAGAAAAATCTCAGGCGGTTATCGGACTACAGATGGCAAGCGGAAACGCAGGGCTGCTTGTAATTCCTCCCCTGTTCGGAAAAATCGCTTCTTTAATTAATTTTAAAATATTTCCTTTTTTTCTCGCGGCTCTTCTTGTTACAAGCATTATCATGTTTGAAGCATTAAATAAAAAAACAAAAGCGGGATCATAACCCCTTATTCTTAAATATTTCCCACATTATTACAGTTGACGCGCAAGATACATTTAACGAATTTACATTGCCTTCCATCGGAATTTTTATTATTTTATCGCAAATTTCATTTAATTTTACGCTCATGCCTTTGGCTTCGTTGCCTATTATTACCATTACAGGTCTTTTTATTTTATATTCATTTAAACAAACGCTGCCTGCAGAATCTGTTCCGATTATCTCGATATTGTTTTTTTCTTTTTGTTTTTTAATATATTCTGTTAACATTTCCATTGATTCGATTTTAATAATTTTTGTAAAAAATATGCTTCCCAGACTTGATCTTATTACCTTTGATTCATATATATCAACGCCATGCCCTAATATAAATATGCCGTCAGCATTAAAGGCGTTTGCAGAACGAATCATTGAACCCAGATTTCCGCAGTCGCCCGGTCTGTCAAAAACAATAATAAAAGGATTTTTTTCATTTATATCATTTATTTTATAATGTTTCATTTTTACGGTAATTATCATTTCTGACGGGTTATTTTTATCCGCCAATTCATTATATAATTTTTCTGAAATTTCAACAACTTTCGCATTTGAATTTTTTTCAATTACATTCTTACCCCAATTTGACAACTTGTCATAACCGGTAATTATAATTCTTGTAATTTCCATATTTGCATTTAACGCCTGCTTAATACATTCAATTCCCTCTACAAATATTTCATTTAACTTATTGCGTTTAATCCTGTTTTCCTTCAGGGATTTTATAATTTGATATTCATCATTTTCTGTTTTAATTTTAATAATATTCATGCGTATTTACATCTTTAAAACCACCGCTGCTTTTTAAAAACTATAATCATTACAACAGCGATAAAACCCATTACGCCAAGGACAATGGGATAAGCCATTTCATAATATAATTCAGGCATAAATTCAAAATTCATTCCGTAAATTCCCGCAATAAAAGTCAGCGGAATAAAAATGGCGGAAATCATTGCCAAAACTTTCATTACCTTGTTCAGCTGATACGACAGCACCGATAAATTTACTTCCATGATGTTTGAAAGCCATTCGCGGTAATGCTCTATCATTGTCACGGCATGATCCAGATTTTCATTCAAGTCATGCAAAAACGGCTTTATTTCCGCGCTCTGAAAAAATGTTTCATGCCGGGAAATAATTAAAAGATTTTCTTTTAACGGCAGAATCGCCCTTTTTATCTGCAGCAAATTCTTTTTTGTTTCCTGTATCTTCTCTATATACGTATTATCGCTTGTCTGCGTCGCGCACTCTTCAAAATATTCGATGTGTTCTTCCAAATGGTTTATGTTTAAACAATATTCGTCGACAGTTTTATCAATGATTAAATAAGCAAGATAATCAGTTTCCATTTTTCTTATGTCGCCTGTATTTTCAAGCAGTTTTTTTCTGATACTGTCGCATGAATCCCCTGAAAGTTCATGAAAAGTCAGTAAAACATTTTTCATTACAATTATGCTGATCTGGTCGATAATTAATTCGCTGATTTCTTCTTCTTTTGCGGGAATATGTTTTTTCTTTTTTTTCTCTGTATTCGCAATACGGTTATTTTTATTCTGCTTAATCGATTTTATGGACATATATCTGTATTCTTCAAATAATTCCAGCTTGGCCTGCTGTTCCGTGTGCAGAATATCTTCAATGGTTAAAGGATGAATTTCAAGCAGTTCGCCAAGACGCTTAATTGAATCAACATCTTTTAATCCACTGACATTTATCCATGACATGCCCGATTCATTTTTAATTTTGATTAATTCATCTATTGTTGAAACATTTTTCAGTTCCGCGGACGCGGAATTATATGTTAAAATTGATAACTTCATTTCTGAAGCAGGCCTGTCTCCTATATAAACAGGATTAACCAGCTGAAGATATTTTGATTTTAACAAAGCCATTTGCGTTTCTCCTTTTGTCTGTAAAATGTTTACACAAAAACAATATATTATAATTTAAATAAATATGATATACTTTATAGACAGGAGTCTATAAATGTTTAATACTCACCTTCTTCTTATAATTGCGTTAATCCTTTTTACAACAAAAGCTTTTTCAATTACCATGAAAAAAATTCATATGCCGCAGGTTATCGGCGCGCTTATCGGCGGGGTTATACTTGGGCCTGCTGTTTTTAATCTTATAGAACCGAATGAAACAATCAGCGCGATTGCTGAATTCGGAGTCATTTTCCTGCTGTTCTCCGCGGGAATGGAAACGGACTTCAGGCAGCTTAAAGGCATGTTAAAGCCTTCCCTTTTAATATCGGCTCTTGGCGTAGTCGTGGCGCTGGCCGGAGGCTTCGGCCTGGCGGTTGTGTTCAGCAAAACGCTCGGGCTCACGCTTTTTCAAAGTTTTTTTATCGGCGTTGTTATTGCGTCAATGTCTACAAGCATCATGGTAGAAACCCTTTCTGAAATGGGGAAGCTTAAAACAAAAACAGGAACCGCTCTTTTGGGGTCGTCCATTTTTGATGACATTCTGGTAATCATAGTTTTAGCGGTTACTCTTGGACTTGGTTCAAGCGGCATATCGCTGGTTTCGATAGGAATAATTTTTGTCAAGATAATCGCGTTTTTCGTGTTTGCCATTTTCGCAGGCCTTCTTGTAAATAAAATTTTCAATTGGGCGTTTGCAAGAAAAGGTGATAAACAAAGGTTTACGGTTTTCGCTATCGCATATTGTTTTTTAATGGCGTACCTTGCGGAACTCTTCGGACTTGCGGACATCACGGGCGCGTATATCGCAGGCGTCGCTTTTTGCAACACAAGATGCGTTGAATATCTTGAGACAAAAACGCACTGGCTTTCCTATATGTTTTTTACTCCCATATTCCTTGCGAACATCGGTATACACACATCGTTTGACGGAATGACAAGCGGCCTTGTTATATTCACTTTGTTCCTTGTTATTGTTTCGATACTGACAAAGGTGATCGGCTGCGGCCTCGGCGCGAAGCTTAGTAAATTTACAACAAGGGAAAGCCTTCAGGTAGGATTTGGAATGGTCGCCCGCGGAGAAGTGTCGTTCATTGTAGCGTCTAAAGGCATCGCGCTTGGATACTTAAGCTCCATCATGTATCCAAGCATAATAGTTGTTGTCCTTGTAACAGTCCTTGTTACGCCTTTATTGTTAAAATTGGCATATCCAAAAGAAAACAAATTAACTCCGTAAGGTTTTTTATTTGGCAAGTTTTTTAAACAGCTCCGTAAAAAGATTATCCCTGTTGATGTGATACACATAACGGTAGAAATGCCTGTTCGGATCAAAACTGTAATGATGATCATATTGAGGAATCGGGCTGTGTTCGAGCCTGTCCAGCATAAAATCCCCGTCCAAAAGCCAGCCGACAGCCGTAACATCCCAGATAACGCGCGTCCACGCCGGTATGCCGCTGTCGTGAACCGCGGCCTTTGTTGTAACATCCACAAGATAATCACATAACTTATTTTTGCCGCGAAGCCAGTATTCAAGTTCAGGCCCGCTTGCCGTAAACGCGGAAACCACTCCCATGCACGGAAGCTGAACCAGCGCCGCGCCGCATCCAAAAATTATTCTTGCCGCCGCTACATCCTGCGACAAATTGAATTCTGCGTTATCAGGCCAGTGAAGCGCGTTTCCGCCAAGCCAGATAATTACAATCCTGCCAGTTATTTCCGGTTTCATTAAAATTGCAGAAGCAATATTTGTAATCGCTCCGATACTGATGACGTATAACGGCTTTTCAAACGAATACTGCATCGCAAGATCCGCAAGATGCCTTGCCGCATCAGATTCTGCGTATTCTGTTTCGCTTTTCAGATAATGCCTTGAACCGCGTTTTACAAGCGGCGTTAGATCGCTTTCCCGTTCCATTAACGCAAGCACATTTAAAATTTCGTTATAACTTTTTTCCATGCCGTCAGCCGGGCTTTCCGAATTCTGATTAAAAAAAGGAGCCGCGTAAATTCCCTTAAGGCGGAGCTTTTCGTCCGATTTAATTAAAAACGCAAGCGCGAATTGATCGTCAACTTCATTGAACGTATCCGTGTCAAGAACAACGTCAACCTTCCCCGCTGGCTTTTCAAGAAGCCTTAAAAGATTTTCATTTGAATTTTTAAACTGGTCCATTTCGATTTTCTCCGGCCATTGGAATTTTTACCGCTTTTATAATATCATATTTTCATGAAAGTTTTATGTTACGGATCGATTAATATCGATTTGCTTTTTGAAGTTGATCATATTGCAAGACCCGGAGAAACTGTCAGCGGGAAATCATTTGTAAAAAGCGCAGGGGGCAAAGGCGCGAATCAGGCGGCTTCTCTTTCAAAAGCCGGTTTAAACGTTTTTATGGCGGGAAAAACAGGCGCCGACGGAAACTTCATTTTGGAGCTTCTTGAATCATACGGCGTTAATACAGATTTTGTCGTTAAAAACTCAGACTCTTCGGGACAGGCTGTTATACAAATTGATAAAAACGGCCAGAACTCAATTGTTCTTTACCCGGGCGGAAACTTTGAAATTACAAATAAAGAAATTGAAGAAACTATCGCGCAATTTAATTCAGGCGATATCATCGTACTGCAGAATGAAATAAATAATACCGGTTTAATCATTGAACGCGCCAAAAAACAGGGAATGAGAATTTGTTTTAATCCGTCGCCGTATAACGATAAAATCGCGGAAGCGGTTTCCGGTTCGCGTTCTTTTTTAAATTCCGTAAACTGGCTTTTCGTGAATGAAATTGAGGGAGCCGCAGTTACAGGGCTTCCATACAAAAGCGCGAATGAAGCAATTCTTAAAAGCCTTGTAAAAATGTTTCCCGAAACAGAAATTATACTAACCACGGGAGAAGATGGAGCGTTTTACGGCTTTGAAAAAACAATTGTTAAAACAGAAATTGTTAAAACGCCTGTGGCTGACACAACGGGAGCAGGCGATACGTTTACAGGTTATTTTCTTGCCGCGCGCGAAAGAAACATGACGGTGCGGCAGTCAATGGAAACCGCCTGCAGAGCGGCGGCAATCGCCGTATCAAGAAAAGGTGCGATGGAATCTATCCCGTATGCAAATGAAGTGTTTGTCAGCTGACAGAATTTTTTATCTGCCCGTGCGCGCGTTCAATTAAATTAATCATCGGATCAAGCTCGGCGCGCACCCTTTTTAGAAACGATACGTCCTTAGTCTGCGCTGCGCGTCCGCCTGAATAATCCGGGAAATGCGCCCAAAGGTAATCACATTCTTCAAGAAGATCATAAAGCCTTTTTTCGTCCGCGCAAACGCTGCCTGTTAAAATATCGCGTAACTCCTGTAATCGTTTCAGCTCGCTTTCAAAGAAAGATATAATTTCGTGTTTTTTAACGTTAAGACACAAAGGCGCGGAGTCATTAATAGACCTGGATATTACTTTCTTTTCATCATCATTGCACTTCAGCAGATCAATAGCTTCTTTCATCGAAAGCGTTTTTATTCCAAGCGGAAGACCTGTTCCGTCAATATCAAAAATCCGGCTGTCGCCGCTGAATTCCTGTTCAAAAAGATCGCGGTATTTGCGCATAACGGGGCTTGAATAAGCGTTAACCCCCGACTTTGAAACTACCGCGAAGGAATTTTTGTCAAACGCCGCGGAATTTGAAATCCGTTTAAAACGGTTCTGCCTGTTCAGGCTGCCGCGGTGCCCCGGCGTGGATCGCGCGTGGTATTTATCCTGTGTAAATGAAAAATCAAGCCCTGCGCATATTATTTTTCCGCGGGTCAGCCTTCTTGCAATTTCAACCGCGGTAAGTCCTACAGAGCCAAGCGGCGGAATTTCAGCAGGCAGCAGGTTTTTTCCCTTTAATCTAAAAAAAATTTTTAACGGCGTCCACGGCGTCATAAAAATGTAGCTGTCATTTCCCAATAGCTTTGCCGATGCCGGAAGCGAGCAGAGATCAACCGCCGCCGCGACATTCCAGCCGTTACAGCCGATAAAATCGCGAAGATTCCAGTGCTGGCTTTCAAGGATGATTACAAGATCAGGTGAAATCCCCCTTTCCTTAAGCGATCCAAGACAGGTATCAACGCAGATAATTTTATACGGTCTTGTGTCATTGCAGCTAACAGCGTCCAGCGTTTCGTCAAGCGAAGGACCCGCTCCAAGGACAAGCGCGTTACAGGAGCCGAAAGATAAATCCGAAACGGATTTAAATTCGGCAAGAAGACTCAAGTTTATAAGCGCGTTACGGATATAAAGGCGCCCCATTTTGGAAAGCGTAAGCGCATTGCTCCAGTCGTTCGCAATTTCCACGCGAAGCTGTTCAAAAAGCGAATCATAAAGCGCTTCAGAAAGCTGCCAGCCTCCCGTAAACCTTACGGTCTCCGCGCGGCGGAACGCCATCGCCCCCCAGACGCCGCGCACAAGCGAAACAAGCCAGTCCGCGCCGGCTCCGGCAGGCACATTTGTCAGGTGCAATTTTTTTTGCGCGAGTAAAGCGTGATCGATATTTTTTAATGACAGCTCATAAAGTTCGGGATCGGCTTCTACGCATAAAACGGCGGAACCGGAAGCTTCCGCCTGAATGCGCGTAACAAGGCGCGAAAGCCCGTATCCGTAAAGGGGCGAAGGACAAAAATACAGCGTTCTGTCTTTGACAGTAACAGCGCCGGAAATTTTTTCGCCGCGAAGAACAGGATCAACCCCGGAAAGAAGCGTCTTCCCGTTTTTGACAAACGGCTGTCCCGGCATTATTACTGCCTAAAATAAATAAGTAAAGAACGCGTCCCAGAAATCATCTTTCATTTTATCCGAATTAATAAAATAGAGCTGCATCATCTGATCTGAAATATAACTCTGGTAATAATAGGTATATGTAAATTTGATGCTGTCTATTGATGAAGCTTCAGCGTCCATCTCTTCCGTTGGAAGCAGTACAAACACATAATCGCTGTAAACAAACGGGCTGGAAAAAGAATTTATGGGCGTAGAAAAAGCTGTCTTCCAGAAATTTTCATTAATGGCAAGAGATTCCATATCATCTTCAGAAATAAAATCCGGGTTATAGAAGGAACGCATCGATGTAAAAACCGATACATTGCCGTAATTAACAGGAAGCGGTCCGAAGCTGAAAACTTCCATTTCTCTTTGATACGCGGCTTCATTAAAACCTTGAATCGCGGCATCGGCAATAAAAGCATCAGCCTGATTTATCGCCCAGTCTTCCATCCGGCCTTTTTCATAAATCTGTATATAGGAACGCACTCTGCCAAGAACTGTTTCGTCGTTAAAATCAGACGGAGCCCTTGCGGTTTCTCCCCTGTAAAAAACCCATCCGTTAGCTGTCGATATAACGCCGCTTAATTCGCCAGCGCGCAGACCGTAAACGCTCTGACGATCGGAAGCGGCTGGTATTTCAAAATCGAGCATATAAATCTGGCGGCTTCCCATATCGCCGCCTGCTGCGGCATATTGATCCTGCGAAAAATTTCTTGCAGCGTCCTGAAATGTTGTTGTTCCATCCCTGATTGAATCAAGAATTCTCCTTGCTTCCCTTTCGCTGGAGCTTATTGTAATTTTTGACAAACTAATAGTGTCAAACATTGCCTGATTCGCGCGCGCGTACGATAGAACTTCGCTTTCAGGATAATCGGCAATATTAAAATACACAGCGTCAAAACTTCTTAAATTCAATGTCATGCTGTCTATAATAAAGTTCGTTTCGTTTTCATAATTTAAAAGCGCTCCGAAGTCGGCGTAATATTTCGCGTTTGTAAGATATTCTTTTACCTGACGCCTTAGCGTAAGAATTACAGATTCCGGAGTCGCCCTGTATAAAGCGGCGTTAAACTGTCCGTTCTCCTGGAATCTATCCATCAGCGCAATTTGGCGATCGATCAATCTTTCGGGTACAACATATTTTGATTTGCTCATAATATCCGCTACGGCGATATCCCTGACTGTCCTTTCAAACGCGATGCGCCAGATTTGTAAAGACGCCCATGTATTGGACGGATCGTAATTGTCATAATTCTGGAATTCGCGCATAACAGATTCATAATTTTGCGCGAAATTGTTGCCCTGAACAAGAGTTATCTGGTTCTTGTTATAAGTGCCGAAAAGCATTTCCCCGCCGCCTGAGCCGAAACCGCCGCCGGACAGAAGATCCCCGCCAACGAAGGCAACGATAACAAGAACCAAAATTACGACAGAACCAATATATAAACCCGGACTTTGCTTAAACTTCTTGCCGATTTCTGTTAAAAAATTCTCATTTTCCTGAGATGATGTATTTTTACCTGTTTTTGCCATAAAATTCCTCTGATTAATTATTATAGAAATAAAACTATATCATTTTGACGTTTTTTTGTCTATGGTTCGCGATATATCCGCGTCTGTGCGGAAATTCCTTAAAAATTAATAAAAATTTTCATTTTCGGTCATGCAAAACGCACAGTTGGCGCCATATATAGGCGGAGGAAAAAATATGAAAAAATACTTTTTTTTGGCAGGAGCCTGCATTATATTGAGCTCCTGTTCTACACCTGAGTCCGTATCCGCGCGGATTTTCGGGGGAAGCTCGCAGACTCTTATATTTGAGAGCTGCAGAGCTGTTTCCGAAGATGAATTTGAATTTGTCTTTTCAAGCCCTGTAACTGTAAAAAGCGTAAGTTTCTACCCTTATCTGCAGATTGCGTTTATAGAAAACGGAAGCTCTGTAAGGATAACGCTTGAGGAAAGCCCGCAGCCGGGGACAATGATCACGGTTGATCTGCTTGCAGAAGATGAAAAGAAAAACACAATTAATGTTCTTGCGTCTCTTCGCAGCAGGAACAATAGAATGCCAAATCTATTAATCAATGAAGTATGCACAGAATACTCAAACGCCGCGGCGGGAAGAAAAGCGGAATTTATCGAACTTAAAATGAAATCTGACGGAAACCTTGGCGCGATGCGTCTTGTGATTAACGGAAACACAAACGCGGCGATGCAGACAATTTATGAGTTCGCCCCCGTAGAAGTAAAAGAAGGCGATTATGTCGTTCTTCATCTTCGCGCTTATGATCCGGCAAGCAGGGACGAGCTGGGCTCTGATCTTTCGGAATCAGGCGGAATGAACTCTTCGCCAACAGCACGCGATTTCTGGGTTCCGGGAACCGCCAAACTTATCCATAAAACGTCATTTATTTATTTAATTGATCAGGATGATAACGTGATTAACGCGCTGGTAATAAGCGAGAAACCGGATTCATGGTGGGACAAGGAATATTTCGCGCAGACTGCGAATCTTCTTTTCGCGCGGAACGCGTGGCAGACCGCGGGCGAAAATGTCTGCCGGCCCGCAGACGCGGTTATAAGCGCGGGAACAACCAACACAAGAACAATCTGCCGCGATGAAACCATAGACAACACAAATTCCGCGGCGGACTGGTACATCGCCGCCACAAGCAGCGCGACGCCTGGCAGCCCGAATAACCCAAAGCGGTATGAACCTTGAATGTAATTTAATTTATTTAAAGGTAACTTTTAAAGAAAGCTTCGATTTCGTGTTTGGGAGCGGCTCCGTTTTTCTGAGCCGCGGCCTGCGCGTTCTTGTACAGAATAAGCGTCGGAATCGAAGTAATCCCGTGCTTTTCCGCAAGGGCGCCTTCTTCGTCAATATTGATCTTGCAGACTTTTAATCTGCCGGAATATTCATTTGCGATTTGTTCAAGCGCAGGACCGATCGTCTTGCACGGACCGCACCACGGAGCCCAAAAATCAACCAGCACCGGAACAGCCGACTCAAGCACTTCTGATTCAAAATTGCCGCCTGTAACTGCCAAACAATTCATAAAAACACCCCCCGCATGGCATTTCTTTTTTAGAGATTTATTCTGACGGCGTTTCAACGGCCGGCAGTTTTTTTGTTCCGTTCCTTACCGCGGCTTTGCAGGTTTTGCATATTTTAAATTTTTGTCCGCCTGATTCCTGTTCATACAAAACTTTTACATTGCTTCTTTTACAGACAGGGCATTCGCCGCGGCCTCTTGCGTATAATTCCCTGATACTCTGGCCTCTATGCGGTTTCGACATTTATTTCCCCTTCGCCTTGTTGTCGGCTTTAGCTTTTCCTTTTTTCGCTTTCTTTTTGTCTTCTTCTGTTTCCAGCTTATAATCCACAAGCTCAAGAATAACAACCTGCGCCCCGTCTCCAAGACGTTCGCCGAGTTTGATGATGCGGGTATAGCCGCCGTTTCTGTCTTTCATCCGCGGCGCGATATTCGTAAAAAGCTTCGCCACAATTCCTTCGTCAAAGAGCCTGCCGGAAACAATCCTGCGGTTATGAACCGAATCTTCCTTCGCGCGCGTAATCATTTTTTCCGCGGTTCTGCGGACTTCCAGGGCTTTCGCTTTTGTTGTCCTTATGCGTTCCTGCCTGAAAAGCGACGTTACCATATTCCTGTGAAGCGCCTTGCGGTGCGCCGCCATTCTGTTAAGCGGGTTAAATCCTCTTCTATGCTTCATCTTCTGTTTCCTTTACTTTGGTATCCATTCTGGCGTTCTTGAGAACATTCAAATCAGTTATTCCAAGGCTTAAGTTCCATTCCTTAAGTTTTTCCTTGATTTCCTGCAGCGACTTCTTGCCGAAATTGCGGGTTCTCGCGATGTCGTCTTCTGTCTTGCGCGTCAGCTCGCCGATTGTTTTTATGTTGGCGTTTTTAAGGCAGTTCGATGATCTGACGGAAAGCTCAAGCTCTTCAACAGGAGTGCTTAAAATTTTTCTTATGTGATCGTTTTCATCATCAAGATCATCTTCAATTCCAAGATTGTTTTCGTCAAAGTTGATAAAGACAGAAAAATGATCCTTTGCGATCTTCGCGGCTTCCGCCAGCGCGTCTTCGGGTCTTATGGTTCCGTCCGTCCAGATTTCCAAAACCAGTTTGTCATAATCATTGCGCTGCCCGACGCGGGTAGACTCAACATTGAATTTAACTTTTTTAACAGGAGAAAAAATCGCGTCCACAGGAATTGTATTTATAACTTCGATGTATCTTTCGTTTACTTCGGACGGCACATAACCCCTTCCAAGATCAATCTGAACATCAAATCTGATATTGGCGTCGTCCATTAAAGTCATTATATGCTGGCCTGTAGAAAGCACTTCAACCTGCCCCATCCGGGCAAAATCGTCGCTTTTTATTTCCCGCTTGCCTGCCCATTCATAAAGCAGAACATCCTGCTCCGCGTCTTCGGGCAGTTTTATGCGAATCTGTTTTAAATTGCTGATTACTTCCAGCGTGTCTTCCACAATATTGGGAATCGTTTCAAATTCGCTGGACACATTATGGGTGGTTCCGTTTGCGTCAATTGATTCAATCTTTACAGCGGTTATGGCATATCCCTGAATGGAAGAAAGAAGAACTCTGCGTAAAGTATTGCCGACTGTCGTACCAAAGCCTGGTTCAAACGGAGCTGCAATGAACTTTCCGTAATTTTGGCTAAGTTCACCATGCTCAAATGTAAAGCTTTTAGGGCGCTTGAAGCCTGCCATAAGATTCTTACGAGCCATTATTACTCCTTCAATCCGCGTTATTTCGAATACAATTCGATAATCATCTGTTCCTTAATATCACCCAAGTCTGTGATATCGCTGCGGCGCGGTGACGCAAGGAACTTTCCTTTCATCGCATCGGGATCAAGTGAAAGCCACGGCATTACGCCTGATTTTCCGTATTCCCTTAATGCGTCTTTAATTATTGTCATATTCTTGCTGCTTTCAGCGATACTGATTTCATTCTCCGGTTTAACAAGATATGAAGGAACAGAGATTTTTTCGCCGTTTACCCTGACGTGTCCGTGCAGTACAAGCTGACGCGCCTGGCTTCTTGATGAAGCGAAACGCATTCTGTAAACGACATTATCCAGCCGTCTTTCAAGCAGTATAAAAAGATTTTCGCCTGTAATGCCCGGCATCCTCTGGGCGCGGTCAGAAAAAAGCCTGAACTGTTTTTCCAGCATTCCGTAGATTCTTTTAAGCTTCTGCTTCTCGCGCATCTGTACGCCGTAGTCAGACCTTTTCCCGGGACGGGATTTGGGATCTTTTCCGGGCGCGGAGCGTTTTTTATTAATCGGGCATTTATCGCTCTTGCATCGATTCCCTTTGAGCATCAGCTTCTTCTGTTCTACACGGCACATTCTGCAAACAGGGCCGGTGTATCTAGCCATATTCCTTCTCCTGTATTCGTTTATATACGACGGGTTTTTCTCGGCCTGCAGCCGTTATGCGGGATCGGGGTTACATCGCTGATCGATTTTACCTTTATTCCCATAACGCCAAGCTGCCGGATTGCGGATTCCCTGCCAATACCGGGCCCTTTTATAAATACATGCACTTCGCGCAAGCCTGCCTGTAACGCCTTTGCCGCGGCGGTTTCAGTTACAGACTGGGCTGCAAACGGCGTCGATTTTTTCGCTCCCCTGAATTGCAGCATTCCCGAGCTTGCCCAGGAAACTGTGTTTCCCATCATATCAGTGATTGTAACAATCGTATTATTGAAGGTCGCCTGAATAAAGACATTGCCTTCATATACTGATTTTTTTTCTTTCTTTTTCTTGACGTTCTTTGCAGCAGCAGCCACTTACTATTCCTCCATAATTGTCATCTACACACTGATAAAAACCTATGGTCTTAAAACCTGCGGTTTTTTATCACTTCTTCTTGCCGGCGACAGTTTTCTTCTTGCCCTTTCTTGTGCGGGCGTTCGTCCTCGTTCTCTGGCCGCGAAGGGGCAGTCCCTTGCGGTGGCGAAGGCCGCGGTAGCAGCCGATGTCCATAAGTCTTTTTATGTTCAGCGCGACTTCTGTTCTAAGGCGTCCTTCCACCTTATAATCGCTTTCAATAATATTTCTAAGCTCATTCAGTTCTTCCTGAGAAAGATCATTCATAAGCCGCATAGGATCGAGTTTTGCTTTCTTGACAATCTCTTCCGCGCTTGACCTTCCGATTCCGAAAATATAAGTCAATGCGATGTTAATGTGTTTATTCGGGAGGTCTACTCCCACAAGACGCGCCATAAAATTAACTCCTTATCCTTGTTTCTGTTTATGCTTCGGATTCTGGCATATTATTCGGACAATCCCGTTGCGTTTAATGACTTTGCATTTGTCGCATATGGGTTTTACGCTGGTTCTGACTTTCATAAAAACATTCTCCTAAAACCTTTCCTGTTACAGATTCCTTCCGCGCAATTTACCGCGCTTTACCAAACCTTCATGATGGTGCATTTTTAACAAACCTTCAATCTGCTTCATGGTATCAAGACCGACGCCTACCATAATTAAAAGCGACGTGCCGCCCATCAAAAACGCGATTGACGACGGAATCCTGAACGCAAGTTGAATCAATGTCGGGATAACCGCGATAAGTGCCAGATAAAGCGATCCTGGAAGCACAATGCGGTTTAAAACTTTTGTAAGATATTCTTCGATGCGCTCGGTTCTGATTCCGGGAATCGATCCGCCGTTTTCCCTTATCTGCTTCGCAATTTCTATCGGGTTAAGCGTAACCTGCGTATAGAAATAAGCGAAGAAAATAATCAGCACAACATATAAGATATTATACAGAACGCCCAGCGGATCCATAGCCCGCGCGATTGCCGCAAGCCACGGTAAATTTCCGCCGACAGTCTGCGCTATCTGGAGCGGGAACATCAATATTGACGACGCGAAAATAACGGGAATAACGCCGGACGGGTTTATTTTAAACGGAATGTAAATATTCTGCGCCCCGTACATTTTTCTTCCTACAACGCGCTTTGCGTAATTAACCGGGATTTTTCTCTGGCCCTGCTGCTCAAAAACAACAAGCGCGACAATCGCGACAAACATTACAATTACAATAAACACAAAGACAGGATTAATATCGCCGTTCCGCATTAAAGTAAACAGCTGAACGACAGCCGTAGGAAGGCGCGCGACAATACCTGCAAAAATCAAAAGCGATATTCCGTTGCCGACTCCACGTTTTGTTATCTGCTCGCCTATCCACATTAAGAACATGGTTCCCGTAGTTACAGTGAGCATGGCGATTAAAGTGAAGGACATCATACTGATATTTAAAAGCGGCTCCGCTGTGCTGCGCGCGATAACCTGCGCGTACTGGGTAACGGCGAATGACTGTACAAGACAAACAACCACAGTTCCGTAGCGCTGCCATTTTTGAATCTTCTTTTTTCCGCCTTCTTCCTGCGATATTTTCTTCAGGCTTGGAAATACAATTAATAAAAGCTGCATTATGATCGACATCGAAATGTAAGGCATAATCCCGAGCATAAACACCGAAAAGTTAGAGAACGCACCGCCGGCGAAAAAGTCCAGATAATTTACAATTGGATTTCCGCCGCCTGATGATCCCATATCAAAGTAATTTTTTAATACGGTTACATTAATTCCCGGTATCGGGAACACCGCGCCGATACGGAAAACCAAAAGCATTCCGAAGGTAAAGAGAATACGCTCGCGCAGTTCTTTAATTCTAAACATTCCGATTATGGGATTAGCCATTGATTACTTCCCGCCTGCTTCAGCTTTTTTTTTGCCGGCGCCTGCCGTTTTTGCTTTGCTTTTATTTTTAGGCCGCGCTTTTTCTGGCGGAGGTATAACTGTTACATCGCCTCCCGCCTTTTCAATCTTTTCTTTGGCTGAAGCGGAAACGCCGTCAACCTTAAAACTTAATTTTTTTGTTAAATCACCGTTTGCCAGAATCTTTACCGGCTGCGAACCTTTAACAAGGCCTTTTTTATACAGCGAAGCAAGGTCGACAGTATCGCCTGATTCAAAGCGCTTTTCTATTTCGCCTAAATTGACAATCTGCCATTCCTGTTTAAAAGGATAATTGGAAAATCCCCTTTGAGCGAGACGGCGGTAAAGCGGCATCTGCCCGCCTTCAAAACCGACATATGTCTTGCCGCCGGAGCGCGCCTTCTGTCCCTTGTTTCCCTTTCCTGATGTTGTTCCGCGCCCTGATCCCTGCCCGCGGCCAAGAATACGCTTGCGTTTATTCGCGCCCTCAGGAGCGTGTAAATTAAAATCGTGCGCCATTATTTTTTATCCTTACCGGCGTTTTCCACCGATACCAAATGAGATACATTTTTAACCATCCCGAGAATCGCGGGAGTATCTTCCTGCACAACGCTTGAGCCAATCTTGCGCAGACCAAGCGAACGGACTGTGGCGCGGTGCCTGGGAATCTGACCTATTGTACTGCGTACAAGACTAATTTTTATCTTTGCCATATTAACCTTACCCTAAAAATCGAGCATGAAACCTGTTTCATACTAGCTCCACAGATCGCTCAGGGACTTGCCCCTGTTTCTTGAAATTGTCCTTGCGTCCATCATTTTGTTGATGCAGTCGAATGTAGCCTTTACCACATTGTACTGGCTCGACGATCCGATAGACTTTGAAAGCACATCGGTAACTCCGCCGGCTTCCATAATCGCGCGCACAGGGCCTCCGGCGATAATTCCGGTTCCCGAACATGCGGGTTTTAAAAGAACGCGCGACGCCTTAAAAAGCCCCGTAACTTCATGGGGAATGGTGCCGTTCTTAACGGGCAGGTGTATCATATTGCGTTTTGCCTTATCGATGCTTTTACGGATAGCTTCTGACACGTCATTCGCTTTTCCAAAACCATAACCGACTCTTCCCTTGCGATCCCCGATAACCGTGAGCGCGGAGAATGAAAAACGCCTTCCGCCTTTTACAACCTTGGCGGTTCTGTTCAGTTTAACGAGTTTTTCGATAAATTCCTTTTCCGCGGGTTCTCTGTCGCCGCGATCGCGATCGCGCCCTCTTCCGCGTCCCCTGCCCCTGCTTTCGCGGCGGCCTTCTTCATTATTTGATGAAGAAGAAGAAGACGCTCCGGCAGCGTCAGCTTCCGCTGTGTCTTTATCTTCGATGGTATCATCAACCATAGTTTCTTCGTTTAAACCGTTATTAAAACCTGAAGTTTTCGCCATCATTCCCCCTAGAAACTGATTCCCGCTTTCCGGGTACCGTCGGCTAATGCCTTAACAATTCCGTGATACAAATATCCGTTGCGATCAAAAACCACTGTTTTGATATTCCTTTCCAGCAGACGTTTGCCGACAATGTCACCTAACTGCGCGGCGCCCGCGACAGTCGCTTTGATGTTTTTTAAATCCTTTTCAAGCGATGAAGCGGAAACAAGGGTATGCCCCGTATCATCGTCTATAATCTGAACAGATAAAGCGCGGTTGCTTTTTGTAACGGTCATCCGCGGACGTTCTTTGGTCCCTGACAGTCTTTTGCGGATATGCACTTTTCTTCTCAGCCGCTTTCTGTTTTTTTCCAGCATTTTTTGTAACATACTATACCCCAAAACTTCTCTTTACTTAACGCCCGATTTACCGACTTTCCGCCTGATGATCTCATTCTCATAACGGATACCCTTGCCTTTATAAGGCTCAGGTCCTCTTAACTTGCGGATCTGCGCCGCAAATTCTCCGACACTCTGTTTATCAATTCCGCTTATCGTTATTTTTCCGCCCTGATCAACGGCCGCCGCAAGTCCTTCAGGGATTGCGACAAAAATATCGTTGGAATATCCAAGACTCATTGCAAGGAGCTTCCCCTGCACCTCAGCCTTATAACCTACGCCGTTAACAACAAGAGACTTGTTAAAACCGCTTGAAACGCCTGTAACCATATTGTTAAGCAGGTTGCGGTATAAACCATGAAACGATTTTGCCTGCTTGTTTTCTTCTTTGCGGCCGACAACAATTTCTGTACCCTTGTTTTCAAAGGTAATTACAGGATGGTATTTTTGTTTAAGTTTTCCCTTAGGACCTTCTACAAGCATCTCTTCATTCAGAAAAGTAACTTTGACTCCTTGAGGAAGCTTAACCGGTATTTTCCCAATTCTCGACATATTCTTTAACCCTTTACCTCTGGTTTTACCATACAGTACAGATAACTTCGCCGCCGACTTTTTTCTCTGCGGCTTTCTTTCCGGTTGTAACACCCTGCGATGTAGAAACAATCAGGGTTCCGTAACCGTTCAATACCCTCGGCATATTTTTATATCCCATGTATACGCGGCGTCCGGGTTTTGAAACCTTTTCGATGCCGTGAATAATCGGGGTGGTATTGTCGTCATATTTAAGGAAAACCCGGATAACATTCGCTCCTTCCTGATTTGCCTTTTTGAAATTCTTAATATACCCTTCGGTCTTCAATATCTTGACTATCTCAAGCTTAAGCCTGGAGGTGGGAATATCAACTTTTTCATGCTTTGCCATGCCGGCATTCCGTATCTTTGTCAGCATGTCCGCTACGGGATCTGATACGCTCATCCTAATCTCCTACCAGCTGGATTTTGTAACGCCGGGAATCATCCCTTCGCTCGCGAGTTTCCTGAAGCAAAGGCGGCACATTTCATATTTCCGCAAAAAGCCTCTTGGCCTTCCGCAAATCCTGCAGCGGTTCACCTTGCGTGTTTTATACTTTGGGGTGCGCTGCGCTTTAATTATCATTGCTTTTCGCGCCATTTCTACTCCTCATTCTAGCCCGCTCTGCGGGTTATATATCGGTATTCAAAACCACCGGTTTTGAAATACTCCTTCCTTACTTTCTGAAAGGCATTCCGAATTTTGAAAGGAATGCTTTCGCTTCAGCGTCTGTTCCGGCTGATGTTACAATAACAACATTAAGCCCCGCGACTTTTTCTATTTTGTCAAAATCAATTTCCGGGAAAATTATCTGCTCTTGAATGCCAAGAGAATAATTTCCCCTTCCGTCAAACGCGTTTTGATTGATTCCGTGAAAATCCTTAACGCGCGGAAGTGCGACATTGACAAGCCTGTCGAAAAATTCGTACATTATCGCGCCGCGAAGCGTTACCTTCGCGCCGATTTCCTGACCCGCTCTTATCTTGAAGTTCGCGATGCTCTTTCTCGCTTTTGTTTTAACAGCCTTCTGCCCCGTAATCTGCGTCAAAGTATCAATGGCAGCGTCAAGAAGTTTTTTATTCTGAAGCGCCTCCCCTACTCCCATGCTTACGACAATTTTTTCAAGCTTCGGAATCTGCATGTTTGATTTATAATTGAACTCCTTAAACATCTCAGGAGCGATCTGCTCTTTATAAATCTTTTTTAAGCGGGGAGCCGGAGCTGCGCCCGGTTTACTATTTTTATCCATTACAGCGCCTCCCCGCATTTTTTGCATACCCGCACTCTCTTGTCTCCTTCAAGTTTATAACCTATGCGCGTCGGTCCGCATTTTTTACAGACAATCATTATATTTGACGAATGGAGAGCGGCTTCTATTTCGATTATTCCGCCGCGATCCTGTTGTTTTCTTTTTTTCTTCGCTTTCTTGACCATGTTAACGCCTTCCACCATTACACGATCTTTTTCGCGCAGTATCTTTAAAATTCTGCCGCGTTTGCCTTTATCTTTTCCGGCGATAACTTCGACAGTATCTTCCTTTTTAAGTTTAAATTTATGCAATGCTTCTGCCATAACCTGCTCCTATATATAACCCTAAGTTATAAGACTTCCGGGGCAAGGGATACGATTTTCATAAATTCGCTTTTTTCCCTTAGCTCGCGCGCGACAGGCCCGAAGATACGCTTTCCTTTCGGGTTTAGCGCGGCGTCAATGATAACGCAGGCGTTATCATCAAATCTGATATAAGTCCCGTCCGGCCGGCGGTACTCTTTGCTTGTCCGCACAACTACCGCTTTTTCAACTGTGCCCTTTTTGATGGTTGAAGTAGGCAGGGCCTCTTTAACCGCTACAACAACAATGTCGCCGATTCCGGCATACCTGCGGCGCGTGCCGCCGAGGACTTTAATGCACTGTGCTTTTTTGGCGCCTGAATTATCCGCCACATTCAGGAAGGTTTCTACCTGTATCATTCCGCAACTCCCCTACTTGGCGCGCTCTATAATTTCTACAAGCTTCCAGCATTTTTCCCTGCTGATCGGCCTGCACTCGATCACGCGAACACGATCGCCCGTTCTTGCGTCGTTCTTCTCGTCATGGGCTTTTACTTTCTTCGCCCGCTTAACGTATTTCTTATAAAGAGAATGAAGCTTTAAAGTTTCAATCGTTACCACAATTGTCTTGTCCATCTTGTCGCTCTTTACAACGCCTATAAACTCTTTCTTGCCGCTTGAAGGTTTGACTGCTGTTTCTGTTTTTGTTTCCGGCATTACTTAGCCTCCTTTTGAACGGCTTCTTTTCCCTGGGAAATTTCATGCGCGCGGATTAATGTGTTTAATCTTGCAATCTGCCGGCGCATTGTGCGTTTTTGCAAAGGATTGTCTACATGACCGATTACCAGTTTAAAACGGAATTCCATGTACTTCCTTTTAAGCTCGTCGCGTTTTATTTTTAACTCGGCGAAAGAAAGGTTTTTGAATGTGTTCTTCATTTGATCCGCTCCCTATGCTCCAAGTTCCATTTCGGCGCGGGCGACAAATTTTGTCTTGATCGGCAGTTTTGATCCTGCCAACGCCATCGCTTCTTCCGCCAGGTTGCGGGTAATGCCTCCGCCCAGTTCGAACATTACGGTTCCCGGTTTAACAACCGCTACCCAGTATTCGGGAGCGCCTTTTCCTTTGCCCATTCTGGTTTCAGCCGGTTTCTTGGAAAACGGTTTGTCGCAGAATATCCGTATCCACATTTTGCCGCCTCTTTTTACATGGCGGTTAATAGCGATACGAGCCGCTTCTATCTGCCTGTTTGTGATCCACATCCTGTCAAGGGCGACAAGTGCGTAATCGCCAAACACCACATTATTACACCTTGTAGCGTTGCCCGGCATATTGCCGCGCTGCACTTTACGGCGTTTTACACGTTTTGGACTTTGCATAACTACTTTCCCCTAACCTCTGGCAGGAACGCGTTCCCGCCGTTTGCGGACAAGAGCGCCTGCGTCTTCTTTTTGTTCTTTACCGTACTTCATGCCGTTATAAACCCAAACCTTTACGCCGATCGAACCAAAGGGGGTATGCGCTTCGGCAAAGCCGTAATCAATATCCGCGCGCAGCGTATGAAGGGGAATGCGCCCTTCTTTCGCTTCTTCGGTACGCGACATTTCAGCGCCGCCGAGACGTCCTGAAAGACGCACCTTTACTCCCTGCGCGTTTCCTTTTTTAATCGCGTTATTGATCGCCTGCTTCATTGTGCGTCTGAAGGAAGAACGCGCAAGAAGCTGACGCGCGATATTCTGCGCGACAATCTGAGCGTTGTTATCTGCATTGCGCACTTCCTTGATTTTTATCTGCACTTTTTTGTTTACTTTCTTCTGTAAATCATTGCCGATTTTTTCTATATTGGCGCCTTTTACCCCGATGATTACGCCCGGGCGCGCCGTGTGAATTGTAATTGTAATTCGCTGCGGATGACGGATAATTTCAATCTCGGCGATATCTGCTCCCTTTGTCTCGGGCATATCTAAAATGAGCTTGCGAAGGTATAAATCTTCATGAAGGGCATCGACATATTCCTTAGGATCAACATACCACCTGGAACCCCATGTTTTATTAATGCCGATTCTAAGCCCTGTCGGGTTTACTTTCTGTCCCATTATTTAGCCGCCTTTGATTTTAAAGGTTTTTCTTTCATAGCCACCTTGTTTGTTTTTCCTGAATTTACGGTTTCATCAATAACTACAGTTATATGACACATTCTCTTTAACTGCATATCCGCTCTTCCCCTGCCGCGAAACCAAATCCTCTTTAAGCGGGGACCGTCGTCTATATAAATCTCTTTAACGTAGAGCATATCTTCGTCAAGTTTTTTGTTATCTGAAAGCGCGTTACTCGCCGCGGATTTCACGGTTTTGCGGATCAGCCTTGCTCCCTTGTGCGGCATATTCTCAAGTATGGAGACCGCTTCCGGGTACGGACGGCGGCGGACAAGGTCTGCGACCGGCCTAATTTTATAGGGTGATCCTATAAGGAATTTGCTGACGGCTTTATAGCCTGTATCTTGATCTTTCATAATTTCGCCTACTTTGCCGAAGCCTTCTTGTCAGAGCCTGCATGTCCGCGGAAAATCCGCGTAGGTGAAAACTCGCCCAGTTTATGACCGACAAGGTTTTCCGTAATATACACGGGAACCCATGTTTTGCCGTTGTAAACAGAGATTGTTCCGCCTACCATTTCAGGAATTATGGTTGAGCAGCGGGAATAGGTTTTAATCATCTTCCTTTCTCCCGATTTGCTCAATTCCAGCACTTTCTTATAAAGGCTCTTTTCTATAAAAGGACCCTTTTTTACGGATCTTGACATACTCCCTTCCTCTATCCCTTCTTCCTACTTCTTTTTCCCGCGGCTTACAATAAACCTTGAAGAAGGCTTATGCTTTTTGCGGGTCTTATAACCCTTCGTCGGCTGACCCCAGGGACTAACAGGGTGAATACCCTTGTTCCTTCCTTCGCCTCCGCCGTGCGGATGATCAACAGGATTCATTGCCATGCCGCGGACTGCCGGGCGGATGCCTTTCCAGCGTTTGCGGCCTGCCTTGCCAAGATTGGTGTTCATGTGATCTTCGTTGCCGACATTTCCGATTGTCGCGTAACATTTTTTGAACACCATTCTCATTTCGCCTGAAGGCAGTTTGACAGTGACATAGTCGCCTTCTTTCGCGGCGATTAACGCGCCGGTTCCGGCGGAACGCACCATCTGCCCGCCCTTTCCCAGGGTCAGTTCTATATTGTAAACAGTAAAGCCAAGCGGAATGTTTTCCAGCGGAAGAGCGTTGCCCGGTTCTATCGGAGCGTCGGGTCCGCTTAATATTCTAGCGCCGGTTTTTAATTCCCTTGGCGCGATAATGTAACGTTTTTCGCCGTCCTTGTAAAAAATCAAAGCGATGTTCGCGCTGCGGTTAGGATCGTACTCAACGCTCGCGACTTTTCCTGGAATGCCGATTTTGTCGCGTTTAAAATCAATCTCGCGGTATTTGCGCTTGTGTCCGCCGCCCTTGTGACGCACGCTAATGCGTCCGAACGAATCGCGCCCTGATCCTGATTTCTTCCCTTTTGTAAGGGTTTTTTCCGGTTTTGCGTCCTTAGTCAGCTCTTTAAAATCGAGGCTGGTGTACTGTCTCATTCCCGGTGTTACCGGTTTATATGTTTTAATTCCCATAATTATACGCCTTCGAAGATCGCAATCTTCTCGTCCTTTGCAAGCCTGACAATCGCTTTCTTCCATGTTGATGTATAACCCTGACGGTACCGCTGTCTTTTCGGCTTGCCGCCGACAACCATCGTTGTACAGGAAACAGGATGCACATTAAATAATTTGCTTACCGCTTCTTTTATCTGCGTCTTTGTCGCGCTTTGAGCTACCTTGAAAACATATTTCCCTTCGTCGCGCAGATGGTTGGCCTTTTCTGAAAGCACAGGCTCTATCAAAATATCTTCGTACTGCATTATTTACCGGCCTCCATCGTTTTATCGCCGCTGTAAAATTCGTTCAAATTTTTCGCGGCGGTTTCAAGCATCAGCACCTGACGGCCGTAAAAAAGCTCATGTGCCTGCAGGCGGTTATAGGAAAGATATTTTACCCAGGGAATATTCGCCGCGGCGCGTTTTAAATTTTTATCGTCGTCTTTTAAAATTAAAACAGTGCGCAGCCCGGGATCAAAATTATCAAGAAGTTTCGCAAGGTCTTTTGTCTTTCCCGATTCCACCGAGAAATCTTCGATTATTTTTAACATATCGCTTTGCGCTTTTAAACTTAGAATTGTTCTAAGCGCGAGACGTTTTGCTTTTTTAGGAATTGAATAGGAGAAGTCCTTCGGCTTGGGACCGAAAATTGTACCGCCGCCCACAAGAATAGGCGATTTTTTATCGCCCCTTCTGGCGCGCCCTGTGCCTTTTTGTTTGTACGGTTTCGCGTTTGAGCCGTGTATTTCCGCCCTGCCTTTTGTGCTTGCGTTCCCCTGTCTTTTATTGGCAAGTTCATTGTTTACAGCGTACCAGATTAAATCGTCGTTTACGGGAAGGCCGAAAACATTATCGTCTAAAACCATTGTCCTGATTTCTTTGCCGTCTTTGGAATAAACCTTACAGTTCATAACTACCGTCCCTTCTTGACCGCAGAGCGCACAAAGACAAGACCTTTGTTAATACCGGGAACAGCGCCTTTAACCATAATAAGCCGCTTTTCCGGATCGGTTTTAATTACCCTAAGGCTTAGTATAGTAACATTTTCGCGTCCCATGCGTCCGGGAAGTTTTCTGTTTTTAAAAGTTCTGTGCGGATAGGTATTCTGACCTGTAGAACCCGGTTCGCGGTGAAACTTTGATCCGTGGGTTTTACGTCCGCCGCCGAAACCGTATCTTTTAACAACGCCCTGAAAGCCTTTGCCTTTAGAAACGCCGCTTACATCAACGTATCTGATTCCGTTAAGCACTTCGAGTCCGAGCGAATCGCCTACCGCCACTTCCTTTTCAAAATCGCGCAGTTCAAGAATGCGTTTTTTCGGAGTAATGTCGATTTCGCGGATTACCCTTTTATTTCCAGCCGACGGTTCATCGCTGACAGCCGTTTTTGTAAACTGACCTGCATAAGGTTTTGACAAGCGGTTTTTCTTTGCGTCGTCTATGCCGACAACTACCGCGGCGTAGCCGTCGGCTTCTTTTGTTTTTGTGGCAATGACCACATTCGGATCTATGCGCATCACGGTAACCGGAAACAGGTTTCCTGATTCGTCAAAAATCTGCGTCATTCCAATCTTTTTGGCATAAAGCCCTAACATCGTAGCACTCCGTTTCTGATTACTGTTTGATCTCTACATCAACGCCGGCGGGCAGCTCAAGCTTCATTAAAGAATCCATCACTTCCGCTGACGGGTTAACAATGTCAATCAATCTTTTATGAGTCCGCATTTCAAACTGTTCGCGGCTCTTTTTATTTACATGAGGCGAACGCAACACCGTCACCTTGTTTATTCGCGTCGGCAGAGGGATTGGTCCTGTCACTTTTGCTCCTGCTTTTCTTACTGCTGCTGCGATCGATTTTGCGCTTTGATCAATTAGTTCAACATCAAAACCGCGCAGCCTGACGCGAATTCCTTCCTTAGCCATCATTCCTCCAAAAAAGATTGACCACTCCAAAGGAAGTGGTCAAACAAACTGGTCCTTATTCTAAAATATCCGTTACCTGGCCTGAAGCGACTGTCTTGCCGCCTTCGCGGATAGCAAAACGAAGTCCTTTTTCCATGGCGATCGGGTGGATAAGCTCGCCGATAATTTCGGTGTTATCGCCCGGCATAACCATTTCCTTGCCTTCAGGAAGTTTTACAGTGCCTGTTATATCCGTGGTGCGGAAATAAAACTGCGGTCTGTAGCCTGTAAAGAACGGACTGTGCCTTCCGCCTTCTTCTTTTGACAGACAATAAATCTGTCCCCTGAATTTGCTGAACGGTTTAATTGAACCCGGTTTAGCGAGAACCTGTCCGCGTTCAACTTCTTTTTTATCAATACCGCGTAAAAGCGTTCCGACATTGTCGCCGGCCTGAGCGTCGTCGAGCAGTTTATTAAACATTTCGATGCCGGTAATAACCGTTTTCTTTGTCGGTTTAATGCCGATAATTTCGACTTCTTCGTTAAGCTTGAGAACGCCGCGTTCTACCTTGCCGGTAACAACAGTTCCGCGTCCCTGAATTGTGAACACGTCTTCGATCGGCATAATGAAAGGCTTGTCAGAATCGCGCTGCGGATCAGGGAAGTATGAGTCCATCGCCTGAAGAAGTTCGTCGATGCATTTTGTGGCTTCCGCGTTGTCGGGTTCCGACATCGCTTTAAACGCTGAACCTTTAACGATTGGAGTTTTGTCGCCGGGGAAGCCGTTAGCTGTAAGAACGTCTTTTACTTCTTCTTCGACAAGTTCAACAAGGTCGGGGTCGTCAAGAAGATCGATCTTGTTAAGGAAGACGATCATGTGGGGAACGCCTACCTGACGGGCGAGAATGATGTGTTCTCTTGTCTGCGGCATGACAGAGTCAGGCGCTGAAACGACAAGAACAGCTCCGTCCATCTGGGCGGCGCCTGTAATCATGTTTTTGATATAGTCGGCGTGGCCGGGACAGTCAATGTGCGCATAATGGCGCTTGTCAGACCTGTACTCAAGGTGGCGTGTATTAATTGTAATACCGCGCGCTTTTTCCTCGGGAGCATTATCAATTTCATCATAACTCATTACCTTGTCACCGAATTTTCTGGCGCAATGCATGGTTATAGCCGCGGAAAGAGTGGTCTTGCCGTGATCAACGTGGCCAATCGTTCCGACATTCATGTGGATTTTTTCTCTTACAAATTTATCCTTCGCCATCTGTGTCCTCCTTAATGAACACTTATTATATTTTCTCCGTACTAACGTACATTATGTACTAAAGTACATCTATGTAAAAATTTCTAAACAATTGTTTAGAATAATACAAAGTGAATGGAAACGAATTTTACAAGCTGCGCATGTTAAAAGCTTTGCTTGTCGCGGAAAATCAGCGGTAAATAACGCATCTTGCAGCGTAGCTTCTCCAGCAATATCCACATCGTTCCACCTTTCTCATACACGCTGTATGAGCGGTTTGGAAACAAACCTAACAAAATATATATACGCCGGTGTACCTACCAGCGGTAATGCGCGAAAGCCTTGTTGGCTTCCGCCATTTTGTGGGTATCTTCCTTCTTTTTAAAGGCAGTCCCTGTATTATTATAAGCGTCCATGAGTTCCGCCGCAAGCCGGTCTCCCATGCCTTTTCCCGAACGCGCGCGGGCCGCGCTGATAATCCAGCGCATTCCAAGAGCTTCGCGCCTTGTTTCCCGAATCTCGACCGGAACCTGATAAGTCGCCCCGCCTACGCGCCGCGACTTTACTTCAATTACCGGTTTTACATTATCTAAAGCTTTTAAAAAAACTTCAAGGGGTTCTTTGTCGGTTTTTGATTTTAAAACATCCAGAGCTTCATGGACTATGCGCAGCCCCAGAGAGCGTTTGCCTTCCCACATCATTCTGTTTACGAATTTTGAAACAACCTTGCTGTTGTATTTGGGATCCGGCAGAATCCCGCGGTCAATTGTCTTTTTCTTTCTTCCCATAAATGTATCCTATGCCTTGGGCCGCTTTGCGCCGTACTTTGAACGGCCGCGTTTACGGTCGGCTACGCCTAATGTATCTTTCGCGCCGCGAATAATATGATAACGCACACTGGGAAGGTCTTTAACGCGTCCGCCCCTGACCAATACCACCGAGTGTTCCTGTAAATTATGACCGATTCCCGGAATATAGGCTGTAACTTCGGTTCCATGCGAAAGGCGTACACGGGCTACTTTTCTTAAAGCTGAATTGGGCTTTTTGGGCGTCACTGTCATTACACGGGTACAGACTCCCCTTTTCTGCGGACAGGACTTTAAAGCCGGTGATTTCGTCTTGGTGGTAATCTTCTGCCGCCCAGAACGAACCAATTGATTGATAGTAGGCATTCCTCAAAAACTCCTTCGTTAACTAAGGACACAGTCTTAGACCGTCTCCTTTGCCCCCCAAGAAAAATAAAGGGGTGAAGTTACAATCTATCAAAAATTGTAAATTGTGTCAATAGGCTAAGGTAAAAATTTTATTAAATTTCTATTATGGAATAAATAATTGGCTTTGGAATCATTTAGCAAGTTCTTCTAGGGCAGGACGATATTGCTCAATTATATCTGAGACCATCGAAACAGCATCTTCTTTTGACATGGCTGCGTATTTTGGATTCTCTGTAACCGGAGTAAAGGTGAGTATTACCTTTCCGGCAGGTACTTCGCGGGGAACTTCAATTGTCCGCAGGCCTTCCGCCGGAATTTCTACGGTTTGCGTAATGGTCATAATGTTAATATAGCAGAAAGAAAGGCGGATAGCAATGGACGCATGATGCTTGATGCGATGTTTAAAAAATCCAACCATAAAAGCATCTGACTAATTACACCTCTTGATTATTTTAACAAGCTTATAAATAATTAATATATGGAAATTGCTTATACATACTGGAAAGATGACGGATGGTTTGTAGGTTATCTTGATGATTATCCTGATTATACGACTCAGGGAGAAACTATTGAAGAATTTGAAGAAATGCTCCGCTCTTTATATGAAGATGTAAAAACGTATAATTTTTCTTTTGTCCGCAGTCATGGTCTTTTAAAAATTGCATGCTAGGAATTTAAAAAAGCCGCTACTTGACATTTATTTTAAAATCTGCGATTATCTTTACATGCAGACAGCGGTAAAAATACATTCAATAGTTTCCGAATCTTCTTACCTCAGGTGCGCTGCTGCACAGCCAAAAACCAACAACACGCTTACGCGTGCTTTAATGGACCCCGGGCGCGCCGCTCGAGCTAAAGCTCTCACGCAATTATTCATCTTTTTAGACTTTTATTTAGCGCCACGCTGTGATGCCTTATTTATCTGCATGCTTGCGCGTGCTTTAATGGACACCCCCCCCCCCCCCCC
>Ga0209755_10000667_pt1 | contig 60392 bp, 58 predicted proteins | sample TergutCo191P1_FD_187301 | JGI IMG/M metagenome (GOLD analysis project Ga0209755, IMG submission 187301) | Cornitermes sp. P1 segment gut microbial communities from Petit-Saut dam, French Guiana - Co191P1 (SPAdes) (version 2) | ecosystem: Host-associated > Arthropoda: Insects > Digestive system...
TTTTCATTCCCTCTTAAAAATTCAAATTTCAGGCTGTATTTTAGGTGGGCATACTGTAAATTCTGTGTAATTAAGAGTTTGCAAAAATGAGACGTTTTCCATTTACACACTTTTCAGGATAGGCTCAGTCTAAAAGAGTTTGCGGTTTGTGTGAGGTTTCTTTTTACACCTTCGCCGTTAGTTCGGCTATCTGTGCGCGAAGATTCTCAATTTCAGAGTTTTTACCAGTTATCTCTGCGTCTTTTTTAGACACTACGCCTTGCCATTTTTCTCGTTCCTGTTCCATACCTTGTTCCCTTGCGTAGTACTCGCGGGAAGCCATGTCTCTTCTCGCTTTTAACTTCATTTCGGCTATGTATCTCGCTCTCTCGTCGCCGGAAAGCACTTCCAGCCTTACAACGGCTTTCTGCACCTCAGGGTTTCTTTCCGCTGCCATATTCAATTCCTCCTCAGTTTCCGCCGCTATGAATTTTGCCCAATCATATAATGGCGTGCCGTCTGTCCTCTCAGGCAGTTTTGGAAGTTCAAGTGTATGTATCTCTATTATGTCGCTGAATTCTATTCTAGCCTCAGAATCGTAAAAAGTAAATCGGTGATGATACCGCGGGACGACTAGCGTCCCTTCGCTGTTTTTAATCAGCGTCTCGTTTGTGATTATTATGCTGATTACCTGCCGGATATCATTATATTGTTCTGATTCGCTTAATTGTTCCGTTACTAATTTTGAGTCATAAAAAACAATTCGCTTTGACATATCGGGTCTGACTTCCAGTTGAATTTCAATCTGAATAACTTTTCCGGTTTTTGTGCGAAGTTTTACGTCAATAATGCTTAACTTGTCGCCTATAAACTCAGGCAAAAGATGCGGGTCTGTTATAACGATTTCGTTATAATCATCATCAGACAGCTTCAGCACGGATTTGAGAAAAGAAATCAGTAAATCCTGATTCCTTTCATCGGCGAAGAACATACGGAAAACCACATCGTTCTTTACGGACAGAATTTTCTTATCGGACATTTTTATCTCCTCGGGGAATTTCCCCGGCAGCAATTATTCAACATGCTGCTTCTTAGAAATGAGTCACACATACATGTAAACTGTTATATATATATGGTGTGCAGATGCGTGGCGCTTGACTGATAACGAAAAAAATCGAAAAATTTTTATAAAATTTAATAGTCCAAGAGAGTTCACGCTAAGACGCTAAGGCACAGAGGAATGCGCATGCTTCGATGTACGCTCTTAAACCCGGAAATAATTGATAGTCAAGATATATTTTGGGTTTTGGATTGGCTCTCAAACAACAACTTTGCGCCTTTGTGACTTTGTGACTTCGTGTGAGGGGTTTCTTCTGTAAATATCTTGTTCATAGTAAAATTTATTAGTCTAAAAGAGTTATTGGATGTGAGTGTCGCCTTTTAAGAATTTGAGAGCTGAGGCTTTGTTTCCGCGTGTTCCGACGCAGGAGGGGCAGCCGGTTTTGCAGGGGCAGCTTTCTAAGGCTTCAAGGATTGCGGCTAAAAGGGGTTCTATTCTGTGTGAGAGGTTTTCTGTCAGTCCTGTGCCGCCGGGGTATTTGTCGTAGATGTAAAGCGCCGGTACGCCGAAATGTCCGTCGCGCACACGCTCCGCTATTCCAAGGTCGCGTCCGTCGCACAGAAGAAATAAAGGCGCTATGTTGCGGATAAGAGTTCCTGTGCCGGAAAGGGCGGCTCCTATATTGTATTCGTCCATTTGCGAAAAAACTTTGCCGCCTTTGCTCTCAGGAGGAAAGAGCATTGTAAAACTGCGCGTTTGGATTTCCTCTTCAGGAAGGTTTATATCGCCGTAGCCGATATTCTGCTCGTCGCCGAATTTAATCTTTTTAAATTTGGTAACCTGTGTTCGCACAAGAACGTCGCATAAAATACCCTCCCCTCCGGCGTAAACTATTCTTTCGTCCTCGGTTAAAACCTGTATATCCGTTTTTGTAACTCCGTCTGTATAGTAATTTACGTCGGCTTCCCGGACATGGCATTTTTTGTTTTCGATATCCAAAAGCTCTACCATGTATTGTTTTCCGCGGTGAATGTAAACGGCGTTTAAAAAAATCATCTCTTTGGCGCTTGGTCTGTCCATTTCGCCGATCACAATATTTCTGCCGTTTGTAATGTCTATAATTACGACATTGTCGGCGCCCGCGCTTCTGAGGCTTACGCCTTCAGCCGGATACGACCTGTCCGCCCAATGCCACTTCCCGCTGGTATGTCTTACAATCCCGGCTTCTTCCAGATATTCAAGAGCGTCTTTCGCGTTCCCGCCGTAAACCGCAAAACCCTCTGCGTCGCCCCCTTCCAGTTCTTCATCGGTAAACGGAAGTTCAAAACACGCGCATTTAACGTGATCTGTTAAAATATACGGGTTGTCGGGATCGATATGCGCCTCTTCCGAAGTTTTACGGAAGAACCAGTCGGGATAATTTACAATGTACTGATCCACAGGCGACATATTCGCGATAAAAACCGAAACCGATGTTCCGCCGCGTCTTCCGGCTCTGCCTGACTGCTGCCAGAAACTGTTAAAAGAGCCGGGAAAGCCCGCTACAACAGAGGCGTCAAGTCCGCCTATATCTATTCCCAATTCAAGAGCGTTAGTTGAAACAACGCCGTGAATACTTCCATCGCGAAGCCCTTTTTCTATATCGCGCCGTTCATTGGGCAAAAACCCTCCGCGGTAGGCTTCCACCCTAATCCTTGAATTGTCGGTAAAAATGTTTTTAAGATCGTCGTTTACATACGAGGCGACTACCTCTGTTCTGATCCGCGAATGGGCGAAAAGAATCGTTTTAATTCCGATTTTTAAGAGAGCCAGCATCCAGCGGCGGCTTTCGGTTTCTACGGACAGGCGTTTTTCTATCTCCTTGCCGCTTGAACTCTTGTATGTTTCATCCATTGGCGGGTTGTAAAGGACTATATGTTTTTCGCCTCTGGGAGCGCCGTTTTTTTCGACAAGTTCGACATCCTGCCCAATCAACGCGCTTGCGAGCTGCGCCGGGTTGGCAATTGTGGCTGAACACAGTATAAATTGAGGTTTTGCGTTATAAAAAGCGGCAACTCTGCGTAAACGACGTATGACATTTGCCACATGACTGCCCATTACGCCCCTATAAGCGTGAGCTTCGTCTATAACGACGTATTTTAGGTTGGAAAAGAACTTAATCCACTTGGGATGATTGGGTAAAACACCGGCATGAAGCATGTCAGGATTGGAAATTATGATTCTACCCGAGTCACGGGCTGAAATTCTTAAACTTTCCGGCGTATCGCCGTCATAAGTCGCAATTTTTAAATTTAGCCCGTTTTCGCCGCCTGAAATTTCATTTAGTTCCGCCTGTTGGTCTTGAGAAAGCGCTTTTGTCGGAAAAAGATAGAGGCAGCGCGCTTTCTCATCGTTTAAAAGCGCGTGTAAACACGGTAAATTGTAACAAAGTGTCTTTCCTGAGGCTGTAGGAGTAACAACTGTTACATTTTTACCCTCTTTCGCGCTGTTCCAAACCTCAGCTTGATGGCTGTAAAGGCGGTCAATCCCTCTTTTCTTTAAAATATTGACAATTTTTTCATCCAAGTCTGCTGGGAAATCAACGTAAATTCCTTCTTGCGCGGGAATTAAACGGTTTATAACAATATTTGGAGCAAATTCATCGCTGGAAAGCAGCGCATTTAGCTCATCTTTAACATTCATACTCGCTTATTTTACTACAAATTTGCAAAACAATAAATACAAATTTTCATTATTTTACAACGAGTATTTGACAAAGTTATTTAAAATGCTTACAATAAAAATAAAGCCGAGGAGGAAAAGTATGTCAGAAGTTTTGTCCGTAATTTTAGGCGGCGGTAAAGGTACGCGCCTCTTTCCCCTGACTCAATTCCGTTCAAAACCGGCGGTTCCGTTCGGCGGCAAGTATCGTCTTGTCGATATTCCGATTTCCAACTGTATTAACGCGAATTTACGTCAAATTTACATTGTAACCCAGTTTAATTCGGCGTCTTTGCATCTTCATATCGGTCAAACCTATATTTTTGACTCTTTTTCTAAAGGATTTGTCGAGCTTTTAGCCGCCGAGCAGACTTTAGAGCACTCAGGATGGTACGAAGGTACCGCCGATGCGGTCAGAAAGAACTTTCCGCACCTTAGAACGCAAAATCCGTCGTATTATATCATTCTTTCGGGCGATCAGCTCTACAGAATGGACCTTCAGGACCTGTTAAAGTCCCATATTGACTCAAAAGCGGCTATTTCAATCGCCTGTACGGGCGTATCAAGAGAGAACGCCAGCGACCTTGGCATCCTCAAAGTTGACAAAACTAACCAGATTACAGAGTTTCTCGAAAAGCCGGGTCCATCCAAGGATATTTCCGAATTCCGCGCGCCGCAGGAACTTATCAAAGACAGAAATAAAGACGACTGCTTCCTCGCATCCATGGGCATCTATGTTTTTAACGCAAAAGCGATGGAAGACTGCCTTGCCAACGAATTGACCGATTTCGGGAAGGAAGTTATCCCCTCCGCAATCAGCAAGCTCAAGGTAAACGCCTATTTGTTTGACGGTTATTGGGAAGACATAGGAACGATTAAAAATTTCTACGACACAAATCTCCAGCTAACAGCGTTAAAGCCAACCTTCGACTTTTACGACGAGCACAGACCGATTTATACACACATGCGCAACCTTCCGCCGTCCAAGATGAATTTCTCCAACATGAACCAGTCAATCGCCGCCGAAGGATGCATTATCACAAACGCCAATATAACAAACTCGATTGTCGGCATCCGCACGCTCATCGAAACGGGATCAAGCCTTAACGGCGTTGTGTGCATGGGCGCCGACTATTACGAAACCGAGCAGCAGAAAAACCAGAACGCCGAGGCAAGAATCCCCAATGTCGGAATAGGCAGAGGCGCAATAATTAAAGGCGCGATTATCGACAAAAACGTATGCGTCGGCGAAGGCTGCCGCATCGGCGTAGACGACATCAAACGCATAGACGGCAACTACGGGCATTACTATATCGTAGACGGAATTATCGTTATACCAAAAAATACGATTTTATACCCCGGCACTGTGATTTAAATTAATTTTTTAAAAAAGAGATTCTCGCAAAGGACACGGAGTTGTTGTTTGATGTCAAATCTTAAATAAGTTCATTCCCGGGAATTTTTAGTTTTAAGAGCGTTTTCGAACAATGCGTGTCTCTTTGCGTTCTTCGCGTCTCTGCGAGAGAATATTCCTTAACTTAATACTAAGTCTTTAGCAAGAACATCATTACCTTTCGCCTTAATCTTTATTTTTCCGCCTCGTCCATCGGCAGTAAAGACTGTTCCCGGCTCCCATCCTTCAAGGATTAGTTCGGAAATCGGAGATTCCAGCTCTTTCTGGATGGTGCGGCGCAAAGGTCTTCCGCCGAATTTCGGGTCCCAGCCTTTTTCCGCAAGAATGTTTTTCGCAGACTGCGTTATCTTAAACCTGTATTCCTGTTCGGCGAGCCGGTTTGAAAGTTCGTTTAATTCGATATTGAAAATGGCGTCTATTTGTTTGCGGTTTAAAGGATTAAATACGACAATCTCGTCTACCCTGTTTATAAATTCGGGGTTAAAAATTCTTCGCATTTCCGACATCGCGGCGGATTCGATTTCGTTTGCGCTCATAAGCCCCGTACCGGAATTAAAGCCAAGGCGCGAGTCATTGGTAATATCCCTTACGCCCGCGTTACTTGTCATGATTATAACCGTGTTGCGGAAATTTACAGTGTGTCCGAGCGAGTCGCGCAGCTCTCCCTCTTCCAGAACCTGCAATAAAATATTAAAGATATCATGATGCGCTTTTTCAATTTCGTCGAATAAAATTACCCTGTATGGATTGCGCCTGATTTTTTCCGTTAACATTCCGCCTTCTTCGTAGCCGACATATCCCGGCGGCGCTCCTACAAGGCGCGAGGCATTGTGTTTTTCCATGAAATCTGACATATCGATGCGGACAAGAGCGTCTTCGTCCGCGAATAAATACTTCGCAAGTTTTCTTGCAAGAAGAGTCTTTCCCACGCCTGTCGGTCCGAGGAAAATGAAAGAGCCCATCGGGCGGCGCGGAGATGAAACTCCGGCTCTCGAACGCCTTACGGCGGCGGCAATGCGCTTTATCGCGTCATCCTGACCGATTACGCTTTTATGAAGTTCGTCTTCAATAAGCAGCAAACGCTTTGATTCATGTTCTTCAAGGTGCATAACGGGGATTCCTGTCGCTTCCGTTACGACACAGCGCACATCATCGTCCGTTACAACAGGCCATTCGTTTCTGGAAGCGCGTTCCCACGCGATGTGAATATCCTCCAGGCGGGATTTTAACGCGCGTACCCTGTCGCGGACATCAGCGGCGTGCTCGTAATCCTGCATGCTTACATAACTGTTTTTCTCTTCGCACAGTTTAGATATCTCTTCTTCAAGCCCTGATATTTCAGGCGGCTGTTCGCGGTTTTCAAGTTTGCGCATCGCCGCGGCTTCATCAAGAATATCAATCGCCTTATCCGGCATAAATCTTCCGGTAATATACCTCTGGGCAAGCTTCGCGGCAAGTTTTACGGAATTCGGCGAGTATCTTACCTGATGGTGCTCTTCATACTTCCTTTGAATTCCGCGAAGAATCTCCAGAGTTTCATCGAACGAGGGCTCGTTTACATTCACCGGCTGAAACCGCCTTTCAAGAGCGGCGTCTTTTTCAAAATGCTTTCTGTATTCGCCAAGAGTCGTAGCTCCGATGCAGCGAATCTCTCCGCGCGATAATCCCGGCTTTAACATATTGCTCGCGTCCAAAGTGCCCTCGGCTCCGCCTGCTCCGATGATCGAATGTATCTCGTCTATAAAAAGAATTATATTTCCAGCCTGAGTTACTTCGCGTAATATTTTTTTAATGCGATCTTCAAACTCGCCGCGGTATTTGGTTCCGGCTACTACAAGACCCATATCCAGGCTTAATACGCGTTTGCCGGAGAGCGCGTCAGGAACGGAATCGCCGGCGAGAAGCTGAGCCAGTCCTTCCACAATCGCTGTCTTTCCTACGCCCGGCTCTCCGACAAGGATAGGGTTATTTTTTGTACGGCGGGCTAAAATACGGACAGCGCGGTTAATCTCGCTCTTCCTTCCGACAACAGGATCCATTTTTCCGCTTCTCGCAATCGCCGTTAAGTCGCGGGAAAAATTATCCAAAGTAGGGGTAAGAACCGGGTAGGAAGCGGGTTTTATCTTTGTGTGACGCTCCGCTTCAATCGCGGATTTACTGTGAACCGCAGACCTTTCCCTGTGCATGTAATAAGGCTGATACCTGTCTACAGGCACAAAGTCCTCGTTTCGTGCGGCGGGTTGATTAAAAGTTGTCTGAATTATCACCCTCATCATGTCTGTGTCAACAGCTCTCTGATTAAGGTAGACCTGCACGCTTGAATCCTGCTCTCTCATTGCAGCGAAAAGAAGATGTTCCGTTCCAAGGAAATCGCTTCCCATGGCGCGGGCTTCTTCTGTGGCGCTGTCCAGCATATTTTTAGTGCGCCGGGAAGGCGGCACTTCTCCGCGGACTATAAGACCGGGAATACGGGGAATCGAACCTTCAAGCACATGCCTGAACTCCGGTATGTCTATTCTTAAAAACAGCAGCGCTTTACAGGCGGTTCCGCCGCCTTCTCTGAGCATCGCTATAATGATATGTTCAGGTAAAAGCTGATCGGAGTTGAATTTTTTCGCTTCCTCCTGCGCGTTCGTTGAAAGAAGACGCTGCACACGGTTTGTTAGTCCTTTAAACACAAGATCACCTCATAAGTCCTATTTTCCATTATAGACGAAAACGGCTTTTTTTTCAATTTAGATTTCCGGCATTAACAATGTCGCCTTCTTTCACCCCGGCGCGGGCAAACCACCCTTGAGGCGCTTCCAACGCGTAACGGCACGAACGGCTCGAACTAACGGAATTTTCATCTTGGGGATACATATTTTTAATATCGATAATTTTACCGTCATAGGCGATAAAAGCGATAGACAACGGTATATAAGTGTTCTTCATCCAGAAAGATAAAATATGATCGTTCTCAAAAATAAAAAACATCCCTTCGCCGTCCGCAAGTTTTTTTCTGAACATTAACCCTTTACTGCGCTCTTCCTGCGTCCTTGCCACCTCAGCCTTTACAACAGCAATCGTTTCTCCATCCCTTGTAATCGAAATATCCCTAACAGGCAATCTCTGCGAATTACAGGAAGTCAGACATATGATTAATACAAGAATTAACCGCAAGGCGCGCGATCTAGAATTCATTTAGGAAATCCTGGCGCAGGCGTACTTGATTGGATTCTATCAGACCGGACTCGTTTATGATGTCGTTGAAAACCGCTCTGTCTATGTATTTTACAGTCAGCGGACGTTCAATCGCCAAACGGGTTTCTTCGGTTTCCCAGACTGCCACCGCCGGATCCAGATAAACAGGTTTTCCGTATTTTTCGGTTAACTGGGTAAAAACGGAATAGTGGTCTATTATGTCAGTGTTAAGAGTGAACGACATTATAAAAACCTGAGCGTCGCGTAACTGGAAAAAAGCGCGTTTAATGAACATTGAGCCTGTGGTTTCAACAAGACTCTGTTCCCTTGCCGGAAGAAACGAAACGTCCCTGTCGCCGCGAAAGATAAAATAATCGTCATTTGTAAGAGCGGCTTTCAGATCGTCAAGGCTCATGCCAAGCGTCAGCTCTCTGAACTGCCTTGGCAGATCGGAATCTTCGCCGGTTTCGGTTTCCTGAGCAAATGCCGGCGCGGCGAGAAAAACGGCAATTAACGCGAATAATATCGATTTATGGTTCATTGGTTTAATTATCGGTCATTTTCGGCGTATCGTACAGTTCAAGATTTATTGCCCTGACGTGTTTTTTCAAGCTGCTGCATTTTGCGGAAATACGCGTTTTGCTTCGCGATTTCTTTAATGTCTTTGACAAAAATCTTGTCGTTCATTATCTGAAAGGTCTTGTTTTCCATCAGTTTTTTGCCGTATGTCGCTCCGTCCGCCTGGCTTAAACCTACCATGTTGATAAGTTCCTTAAGCCCGAAGTCGAAGGAATAATTTGTAAAAGTATCAACATCAACCCTTTTCTTGTCGAGCTGGATTTGAAGCATATCGTAGAGTTTGGCAAGATTGTTGTTTAACTGGGTGTTAGCCAGCTGCCTGTAAAGAATCCAAATTCTCTCCGACAAAAGCGTTGTAAGACGCGCGATTAACTGAGGCTGAGTCTTAATCATCTGCCCGAAATTTTCCCTGTTTACCGCCATAAGCTGGCAGTCTTCGTAGGCGACAGCTCCGGCTGCCCTCGGTTTTGATTCCAAAAGCGCCATTTCGCCGAAAATGTCTCCTGATTTTAAAACCGCCAGAAGAATCTCGTTATTTTCAGTAATTTTGATTATTTTTACGGAGCCTTTCTGGATTATAAAAAGCTCGTCGCCGGGTTCGCCTTCGCAAAAAACGATTGAATCTTTTTTAAAAGAGCGGATCATTTCGCCGGGTTTCGGCGGCTGCTGGGGGTCTTTAATATAGGGCGCTATTTTTTTAAGTTTTTCTTTGGCAGCCGCGGCATTATCGCCTGTGGGGCAGCATTTTAAATATTTTTGATACGCGTAAAAAGCCTGATTAATCTGATTGTGTTTTGCATAATACTCTCCTATGTTGAATAAATGACTTGAGTCGTCTATCGCATTGTCATTTAGAGTAAGGCGCGTAAGGGCGACATCAAGATAGCGCATTCTCTTTGAAAATTGCATGATAATCTTCATCGCGACAGGAGCGTTGTTTTGAATGAGCTGGCTGAACTGTTCTTTGTGAACTGAAATAAGGGTAACATCGGTAAGAGCTTGCGCAGTTTCGATGTGACTGTGACCTGACATCGTGGAAACAACGCCGAAAAAGTCTCCGGGACCGAGAGTATCGCCTGTTTCCTCGGCGACAACCTGAACTTCTTTGGAAAGCCTGACTTTTCCGGTGCGAATTATGAAAAACCTGTCGGCATTTTTCTTGCCTTCGACAATAATATACGACTTTGCCGCGAAATTTACGAATGTTAGCTGGAGCGGTGCCGCCATTTCCCCCTCTTTTTACCTATGCAGTATTATAGAAACTATATCGACATATTGTCAACCTTCCTGTAGGCGGCAAATCCGGCGTGAAAACACTTGTGTTTTATATAGATACTAACCGATAATTAAAATAATACCATGAATAAGCGTATTAATTTTGAAGATACAATTTTTATCCTGAATGTCCGAATCAGAATGATCCGCGATCTAATGCATCTTGATACGGATTCAGGTCTTTTTTATAACCAGACCATGAGCGATCTTGAATTTATAAGCTCTATTCTTGATATGCTGACAGGCAGGTTTTTGGAAAACCTGAAATTTCTTGATCGTGAAGTTGAAGCGGATAATATTCTGGACGCTGAGTGGCAATTCGGTCAGCTGTTAAATGAGATCTCCGGCAATTTAAGCCCCTTCGCTCCGTCGATATTTCCTGAAACTCAGACTATCATTGCAAAATTAAAAGCAAACTGCATAAAACGCAAAAAATTACTTGATGATTCCTATGTGCCGGCGGAAACCACAATAACGGAACCGGTTGTAAGCAACGCTGAATTAAACGGGCTTCTTGGCAGCGCTTAGTCTGCTCTAACGGCGCGAATGAGAATCACAGGCGGAACCTTAAAAGGCAGAACAGTCTCCGTGCCAAGCGGCGCGAAGGATATAAGACCGAGCATGGACAAGATGCGCGAGTCTGTTTTTGCGTGTCTCGGAGATATCGAAAACCTTTCATTCCTTGATATTTTTACAGGCTCAGGAATCATCGCTCTTGAAGCCGCATCCCGCGGCGCGTCCTTCATAGAAGCGGTTGAACAGGACAAGCAGAAACGAAAAATACTGCTTGAGAATGTCTCAATCTCGCCATGCAGGATCAACTGCCGTTTTATGCCGGCGGAACTGTATGTAAAACGCGCGAAAACGCCCTTTAATATCATTTTTTTAGACCCTCCTTTTCCGTATCAGTTTAAATGGGAGCTTGTGGCAAAAATCGCCTCTTCAAGCCTTGTGTCGCCTGAAAGCCGAATCCTGATCCACCGTCCCAGACCCGACTATTTAAAGGTTGAAATACCGAATTTACACAAAACCGACTCAAGAGAATACGGCAGATCTGTCGTTGATTTTTTTTTCTGCGGATGAGACGAAAATAATTTCTCTTGTATTTTTCATAAAAAAGGCTGATAATATAATTAAGGAATAAACCCTTTAAAAGAGCATGGAAAAAAAAATATTGGAAAAATTTGATGACAAAAACGCATTCATCAGAGTGTCTTCACCTTCGCCTGTCGAAGGCTCCGATAAAGCCGCTTTAAACCGCAAGGGAAACCAAAAATACAACGAGGGCGATATTGAGGGCGCAAGAAGAATTTTCATGACAACCGGATATTCAGACGGACTTTCAAGAGTCGGCGATTATTATAAATCTGAAAACAGGCCTCTGGAAGCTTTAAGAATGTTCTGGATGGCGCATGATAAAAACAAGGCGAATCCTTTAATCGAATACCTTTCTTTTGCCGTTCAGGATATGATGCATGAAAATGAAGGCGGCGCTTACGCTGAACAGGACGCAGCCAATGAGTGATTTATATAACGACGACGCCCAGTTCGTTCCTGAATCGCAGAAAATATCGGATATTTCAAAAACAGGTTATCAGCTTTTAAAAGAAAACAGAATAAGCGACGCTATCGATTGCTTTACAAAAATATTGATGATGGACGAAAACAACAACTACGCGCTTGTCGGCATGGGAGACGCTACGCGCAAACAGGGGTCTATCCGCGAGGCCATTAAATATTACCAAAGATGCCTTTCACACCATCCCGGAAACAACTACGCTCTTTTCGGGCTTGCCGACTGCTTCAAGGCAATGAACCAGTATCAGAAAGCCATTGAAATCTGGGAGCAGTACCTTGTTCACGATGACAGAAATATAACTGTTCTTACAAGAATAGCGGACGCTTACAGAAAAGTGCGCGATTTTACAAATTCCAAAAACACATACATGAAAGTAATGGAAATGGAAGAATCCAATCCTTACGCGATTATAGGTCTTGGTCATCTGCATTATGATTTTAAAGAATATTCTCAGGCGCTTTTTTACTGGGAAAAAATGATGAAGTCCGGTTCGGGCGACGTCGATATCCGCGTGCTTACATCGATTGGAAACTGCCACAGAAAATTAAAAACATTCAGCGAAGGCGTGCCTTATTTTGAAACTGCGCTGAAAAGAGAAAGTTATAATTTCTACGCTCTTTTCGGACTTGCGGACTGCTACCGCGGCATGAATCAGATAAATAAATCGCTTGAATACTGGAACCGGATTCTTGAGCATGATCCGCGCAATAAAATGATTCTTACAAGAACGGGAGACGCTTACCGCAATTTAAAAGATTATGAGAGAGCGAAAGAATATTACGAAAAGGCGCTTAACATCGAATTCGACACTTACGCCGTTATGGGGCTTGCCCTTGTCGCGAAAGAACAGGAAAAATACGAAGACGCGATTACTTCCTTTAAGCGTTTGATTCAGCAGGATAACAAAAACTACCGTTTGTATTTAGAACTTGCCGACTGTTATTTAAAAACAAACAACAAGCGAAGCGCCGTTGAAACGCTCGAAGATTTCCAGCGTCTTGGGATTAAATGCGTTAAAATATCAGAAATGCTCGATAGTATTAAATAGCAATGAAGCAATCTCTTGCCGGACTCAGTCTTTTGGAATTACAGGAAGTTTTATCCCCTCTGCCGAAATTCCGCGCTTGTCAAATCTATAAATGGATTATAAACGGCAAGAGCAGCTTTGAAGAAATGACAAACATCCCGTCTGTTCTTCAAAAAGAACTGTCGCAAAAATTTAACATTTTTTCAAGCGAGGCGGTAAACCGCCTTGAAGCCGCGGATACAAGAAAAATAGCGCTTCTGCTTCATGACAACGCTGTAATCGAAGCCGTTCTTCTGAACGACAATAAAAACCGCCTGACTGCCTGCCTTTCCTCCCAGGCTGGATGCCCCGCGGGGTGTGTTTTCTGCAAAACGGGCTCTCTTGGATTCAAGCGAAACCTTGAAAGCAATGAAATAATCGAACAGTTTTTACATTTAAAAAGCGCGGCGCAAAGCACTGCCGCGGATAACCGAAAAAAAAACGAGCATATAATAGACAACATAGTAATCATGGGCATGGGAGAGCCTCTTTTGAATATTTCCAATTTAAGAAAAGCCGTTGATTTTCTATGCGACAGGAAAGGAGAAAATCTGTCGCTCAGAAGAATTACAGTTTCCACCTGCGGAATCTGTGAAGGACTTTTTGATATCGCGAAAAACGGACCTTATTTCAGGCTGGCATTGTCTCTTGTCACAGCCGATGAACCTCTGCGCCGGACGCTCATGCCGGTCACCAAAAGCAATCCTTTAAACAGAGTAAAAGAAGCGCTTTTGCTTTACCAGAAAAACGGCGGAGGAAGAATCACCCTGGAAATTCCTCTGCTCGCGTTTAAGGAAACAGGAGGCATTAACTCAGGCGCAAAAGACGCGTCATATATTTCTGATTTCGCGAAAGGGATCGATGCCGTTATTAATATTATTCCGTGGAATCCCGTTGAGGGTTTAAAATTTGAAGACAAGGATTTGAGCGAGCCCTCAAAAAAAGAAACGGAAAATTTTATTAAATTACTGGAAAGCCATAAATTAAAAGTTACTACCCGCCTTCATAAAGGAAAAAAAATCTCCGGCGCGTGCGGACAACTTGGCGTTGTCAGCGAAGAAAAAAGGTGAATGCCGCCTGAAACAAACCGATTAAAAAGCCGATAACTCCGCCGAAAAAATAAATCCACTTGAACTGATCTGTCATTACATCGAGGATAATGCGTTCCACTCTAAGCATATCCAGAGAATCGATTCTGTCGGAAACAAGTTTTTTTATGTTTATCGAAGTAAGGATATTTTCGATATGAGAGTCCGCGGCGGCAAGCAGTTTTTTCTGCACCCTGTCTTCTTTTAACATATTTTCCAAAGACGCGATTAACTCTTCGATAATTTCAGGCATTTTCTCTTCGAGGGTTTGATCGTACTGCCCTGCCGACAAAACAAGCCGCTGCAGCGAGTTTAATTTAAAAAAAACATCGCGCAAAAGAATCCGCCCTTTTGATTCCAGTTCCTTTTTTATGTCGCCGCGGCGCAGAAAATCCGCCACGAGGTATGACAATCCGCTTAAATCCGCGCTCTCAAGACGCTTCCTTAAAACTTCCGCCGTAATAAGTTCCCTCTCTACCATCGCGCCGATACTCTGCGCCAGTTTTTCCCTTTGACGCGGAAGAACGCCGGGAGTAAAAGGAACGCGCATGCCGAAAACGCGTTTTTCTTTTAACGGTCTGAATAACATTCTGATTGCGATTACATTTGTCACATACGCTATAATCGCTCCGGCAACAGGCGGAACAGCAAAAAGAAGAACTGCCGCGTTCATTTAGACAAAGTCTCCGAAGCGGTTTTTGCCTGACTTTCGTTATTGTAAATATCCATCACTTCTTCCTTCAGCCAGCCCTGCTGAACGGATGACGCGCCTGTGTCTGTCAGCACCCATGAAACAAAACCATCTCCGGTTTTCACTATCTGACGCCTTACAACTTTTACAAGAGAACCGCGCCTGAGATAGCCGAGGGATTTGCTGTCTTCAATCGGATCGGCTGTTATGTGGGTAAATGAATCTTTTATAACTCCAAAACCTATATAATCTTTTGTTAAAGGATTTGTAACAGGCGGAACTACGGGGATTTCTTCTTTTTTTCCGCCGCAGGAGAATAAAACAAGCGCGGATATTAATATTAAAAAAAGAGCCGGAATTATTGATAATTGACCTTGAGGGCGTTTTGATAGTATCCTCATATTAATGAAAAATATAACTGTTTTGCCGGTTTTAGTCATCATCTTTTTATTCTCGGCAGTAAATACAGTGTTTTGCCAGGAACCTTCTGAAGAAGCGAAAAAAGAAAGAAAATACTCGTTTTCTTTCGGACCTTTAGCCGGTTTTGTTCACGGGCAGTCATTTGAATATGTTTATCAGGCAGGCGATTCAGGCGAATTATTAAGCGAGCTTGTCTGGGATATGAAGCCGGTTTTTTATCTTGGAGCCCGGTTTGATTTCAGCCGTTCCGACATTATGAGCGATTACGGCTTTTTCTCTTCGCTGCAATTTAAAGCCGCATCTCCCGCGGATTCAGGCATTATGGAAGACCGCGACTGGGACTGGAATATGTCTCAGAATAAAAGTCTTACCAACTATTCAAGGCACACAAATAAAACATTAAAATTCTTCTGGTTTGACATCTGCGCAGGCGCGTCATTTCCCATTGCGGATTTATTTTATATAAAACCGTTATTGGCTTTTTCCTGGATGCATTTTTCATTTTCAGCCAGTGACGGATACAAATCATACATGAGCGAGAATTGGAATATTTATACGTTTCGCGGCGAGGTTATCACATACAGGCAAAATTGGTTTTTGGTAAGCCCGGGAGTTTCGATAGGCGCGCAAATAGGTTCGTTACTGCAATTTGAACTTTCATTTAAATATACGCCTCTTACATATTGCGCCGCGGTGGATAACCATCTTGATCCAAGAAAAACAATTGAATACTTCGATTATACAGGCTGGGGGAATTTCGTTGAACCTTCTGGCGCGGTTTCATTAAAACTGGACAAAGCGGATATTACTTTGGAATTCGCCTGCCGAAAAATCGGAAGAACCGTCGGAAATACTTATGTTAATTCCTTTCAGGTTTCAAATAAATCAGGCGCGGCTCTTTCTTTAATAGACGCGAGCATAATATTTAAAATTATTATTTAAGTTCCGTTTCTGCTAAAGGAAAATCAGTTCGCCGAAGATAAAATGCACCAGAGCGGCGCACATTAAAGCGATTCCTATTGGTTTTCTGAAAGTTAAAAGATTGGTTCCAATACGATCCAGTTCGCCGTCTTTGGCGGAAGTGTCTCTGCGGTATAGCCCGAAAATCAGAATAAGACCCGCAACAATTCCGGCTGCGCTTGGAATGAGGTCTCCGAGTATAAGAATTCCGCGGGCGGCATCTATGCTGCTGGGAAGCGGTGAGAGGAGTTTTAAAACGCCTGTGACAGAGCTTATAATACCTAGAATAAGGTGAAAGGTGGGGTTATTTATCTGCAGCGGCAAATCATCGTCTCCGTTATCCTTTCCGGCGAAAAGGATGTATCCGGCAATGCCGCTGCATACGATGGACAAAACATACAACTGTATCATACTTATATAGATAACATAAAAAAGTTAATAAGTCAATGCGTTGGAAAGATATTTTATTTATTTGGGTAGTAATTTAAATTGAAGCGTATTTTTTTCAGACTGCAAAACCATTAAAAGCTCAGGAGAATCAAAAGGAACCGAAAACCTGTACACTTCCTCTTTCTCCATGCTGAAAAAGATACGATGATAAAAAACCGGAACCTGTATCTGGTCTGTCTTGTCAGGAGAATCAGGGCTAAAGCTTTCATGCGAAGCGCTTTCTACCGGAACAGAGACCGCTATATCAACAGCGCCTGAATACGCGTTGGGAAATCTGACATTCTTCTTTATTAAAATAATCGCCGCGCCTTCAAAATTCGTACCGCTGATTTCCAGTCTGTTTCCGTCAAACGTATGATGAGGATCAAGAAAACCTGTCACGGAAAGTATCAGTATAATCGCGCAAAGCAAAATGATCATAACAAAAAGCAATCGCCTCGGTCTGTCGGCAACAAGAACGCTGAAAAGCCCAAAGCGGCTTTTTTTTTCTTCCTTGTACATATTCTGAACAGATTCAGGAGCGTTTTTAAGTCTTCGTTCGCGGCTGTAATAAAAAACAAGTCCATCGGCGGGAACTTCTTCTCCGTTCCTGCTCAGATTGTATTTTTGATTCGGTCTTCGGCTTTGCGCATTGTCATCTTTTTCATCATCACTCATGAAACCGCTCCCTACAACGATTCGCCCATAAACCTGTCCGTGCGCCACCAGACAAACTTGACGTTATAATTGTCGGCAAGCATCGCCGAAAGTATTCCTTCGTTGGACAAAAAGAAATCGTTGTACTGAAGTTCATCGACAGAAAATTGAATGTATCCCCTTCTCTGCTCTCGCGTTCCCAGATTGATAAAAAGAAGCGAATAGCCTGTTTCCACGGGAAAGTATAAAAGCACTTTACCGTCTCTTGCCGCGCCGAGAATCGAATAAGACACTTCAATGTTGGTCTGCTGCCCGTTTTCGATAATTTCATAGAGAGGCAGTTCCGTAAAATGCACATAAGAGCCGTCTTCGACATTTAAAGTCCAGATACAGGAACTGACAGGCACGCTTCCGGTTCTTGTATTTGTAGACTGATCAAAAGTATCTCTTGAATAATCCGCTTTAATTAAAAGCCTTCTTGAGTCTGGAAGAGGCGTTATGGTGTCGATAAAGGACTGCGCTTCAGGCCAGTCTGCAAGAGCGGGAATTTCGCCCGCGGATATTTTAACAAGAAATAAAAGCATTCCAGATGAATTAAACCAGTAGACATCCCAGCCGTCGGGGAGACGGCAGACAACCGCAAGCTCATCTCTTACGGTTGACGTCATTCCAATAATGCGCGGAAACGGTTTTCCTCCGATTCCGTTGCTGCCAAGATAATTAATAAAACGCCCGTCCTGATCAAAATGAAGAATAATGCCGTCTAAAAGCGCCTTCGATTCGGGGTCCTGACGGTGCTCCTGACGGGGCAGCCTGTCTTCCACAAAAATATGCTTGCGCGAATCAACGGTAATCCAGCCGGGCTCTTCCAGAGGATATGAATACGCCCATCTTGTCGCCTGCTCTTCCCCGGAAATATTGGTCTTTAATGTGATTGGAGCCGGATTTGTTTCCTCGTTGTAAATCATGAATAAAAGGTCGCCGTATGAGTTGTAACGGACGATTTTACCCGAGTTTCCGTCCGCAATGTAGAAAAGACCGTCCCGCATCGTAAAACCGGTCCTTCTTATGCCCCTGTTGCCGTCCAGTTTGTAAAGAGCTATCTGATCTTCCATTGGGCCTATCTCAAGGGAAAAAAGGTCTTCTCTTCCAACGGAGCCGATTTCGTTTTTGTGACAGGCAGCCGCGAAAAAAAGGAAAGATATTAAAAAGGCGGCATTTAAAAAGGCGCGAATATACTTCATATCTTATCAAAATCCCCTTTTTTCGGCTGTTTGTCAATCAGGCGGCTGACACACGGCAATATTGCCTCTTTAAAAATTTATCAATATACTATGTATATGAACAGAGTAATATTAAACGCTAACGAACTTGACGGCTTTTTAAACGAAGAAGACAGGCAAAACCTTAAAACAATGGACAATCTCTTTGTTAAAGCGCTTAATACTTTTCCGAAGGTACAGACAGGAAATAAGGACGCCGAGAATACCCTGATTTCCATTTACAACGATATGGGCGCTTTAATGCAGGAAATCTGCCAGAAAAATCCAAGGATTCATGTTTATTCGTTTATCTCTCCCCAGGAAGATCACTCCGAAGCGTCCCGCCTTATCGCGAAATTAAGAGACATAAACACGGACAACAACGAATTTATATATTACATTCAGCGAGCCTATGAAATGCTTTTCAAACTCGCGTGGGCAAGCACCGGCAGTAAAAAAAATTACCTGATAGTTAAAACGCCTGTTACAAGCCCCGCGCAGAATTACGCCGTTCACAAAATTAATAATATCGACGAAAAAATATCGAATACTGTTATGTGCGTTTTGCTTCGAGGCGCTCTTCTTCCTTCGATGATTATGAGCAAAGAAATCGAGGAGTATTCGTCGGCAGGTTATGTTACGCCATTTGCCCTTTTTAGGATTTTCCGCAACGAAGAAAAACATGAAAACGACATGGAATACATTTTAGACCTTGATAAATCATTTATTAACCCTTCTAAAATTGAAGGCAAGGATTTAATTTTCGCGGATCCGATGAACGCCACGGGCGGAAGCCTTGTAACGGTTGTTAATTACCTGAAAGACATCGGGGTAAAACCGCGTTCAATAACATTTTTTAATGTTATCGCGGCTCTTAAGGGCGCGCTTCGCGTCGTAAGAGCGCTTGACAGCTGCGAAGTTTACACGCTCTGGATGGACGGAGTTTTAAATGACGATGCCTATATAATGCCGGGTCTTGGTGACGCCGGAGATCGCATTAACGGAAGCGATAACGGCAAAAATCCCAGGAACATAATTCAACTGCTCGCCGATTACGGCGCTGGAATGTCAAATCTTTACCGCTCGCAGTTCAGGGAAATAGAAAAAACCGTTCTTGGTCTGGTAAAATAAATGATTAGAAAAGATTTTTATTTAATAATTATTTTTTCATTTCTTTTTACCGCAATGGTATTTTCAGGATGCGCAGGAGGACCGGTTTCCGCGCAGGAATATTATTCCATAGGCATGGCGTATTTCGATCTCGGCAAATATGACGAAGCCGAAAAATGGCTGAACCGCGCAAGGCTTTCAGATCGCACATTGGTCGCGTCCACATACAATCTGGGGAGGCTTGCGTTTGAAAGACAAAGATACGAAGAGGCTGCAAAACATTTTGAATCGGTTTTAAAAAAGGATCCCGATAATGTCCTTGCATTGAAAGCGGCAGCCTATTCCAGAATCAAAACCAACGATATTGAAACGGCGGAAAAACATTACAGAAAACTTCTTGCCATCGTTCCTGAAAGCGCCGATGACGGGTACAATCATGCTCTTGTGTTATACGCTCTTAAACGCTACGGCGCGGCGGAAGAAGTTCTGGAAAAATATCCTGTCTCTCTTCAGGAGAACAAGAATACAATGCTTCTTTACGCGCGAACCCAGGCGGCGCTTGACAAAGTGGAAGCCATCGACAGATTCGCAGAATGGCTGAAGGTAAACTCCGATCCCAAAGTCCGCTATGAATACGCCCAGACTCTGGAGCGTCATGAATTTTACGCCAAAGCCCTCGAAGAATACCGCCTCTCGCATACAAACATCAGCGCCGCGTCCACAGACCCGAAAAAATGCGACGTCCGCTTTGCGATCGCAAGAGTGCTTTTAACCGCGGAAGGAGAAAGCCAGGAAGGCGTAACGGAACTTCAGGGCGCAATTACGGACGGATTTGACGACATCAAAGCCGCGGAAGATTTGTTAAAAATTAAAGGCATCAGCGCCGCTAACAGAAGCAGTATTCAAAAAAGCGTTGACGCCTTACTCAGCGAAAAGGCAAAAAAAGAACAGGAAGCCGAATTATCTGAAGAAAATAATGAGAGTGAAAATCTAGAAGCTAATCCTTAATGTTGTTCCAAGCAATACGTCAAAAATAAAAATGTTAAATTCCCTGTCTTCGCTGCATCTGAATTTGAAAAATGAGGTAAAATTAAGCCTTCCTAAAATTCTTATTATATCTTCATGCCCGGCGATTAAACTCCAGCGCAAATCGTCTTTTGAATTATCAAGAACAAGTTCAAAACTTTCTTTTCTTAATTTTTCGTAATTTGAATTTAAAATATTGGAAAGCCCTGTCCATGAATCATTCTTCGCGATTGAGGAAGATACCCATTCATAGAAAACGCTTAAATAACTTTTTTTTACAGGCATTTCCCATCCTATATTTAAACTGTCTGTCCAATATCCTTCGCTTCTGTAATTTAAATTATTAACCAGATTTAACATTCCCCCCGAAAACCCCCTGAAACCGGCGCTTATAATTGAGTTTACCCTCCATGTTACTTCCTCTTCGTTCCTCGGAATAATAAAAGCCGTTTCCAGCGCGTGAGAAAATTCATCCGTTTGGTAAAATTTAAACAAAGGAGAAGAGCCCATCGCTCCGAATAAGTTAATCGATGAAAATAAAGTATTCGCTCCCAAATTCAATTTATCGGTTCTTGTATCCATTTTCTGCTCAAGCGCTCTTTCTAAAATAAATGTAATTGAAGACGGAGCGAACAACGATGATATGTTATAAAGAGGCGGCAAACTTACCCTTACGTTAAAATAATCGCTGAAAAAAGTATAAAAATCTTTCCCGTATGAAGGCGAATTATAAATGCTTTCATCTAACGCCGTATTTAACTCCTGGGCAAAGAGCGAGTATCCGGGAAATATTTTCCAAAGCGCAAGGGAATCTTCTACGCTTTCAAAAAACATTTTACCGTCGTCAAGAGCGTCGTATGAATTATAATAAAGGTGTTTTTTAAAATTTCTTCCCGCGCGGAAGTTCAGGTTTGTTTTTTCCAGCGTTACAGGAATATCAAGAAATGCGTTATTTTCGGATCGCGTAATATTGTTTACGGAGGTATAGCCTGTTATTCCTTCAAGCGTAACGGCGGCTCCGACAGGTTTCGTTCTCTGCGTTATCATAAACTGCGTCTTTGTCCTTCTTGATTCCGCCTCGCTTCCTTCATCCGGGATTAAAGGTTCCCATGAGTTTATCCATAACCTGCCGTAATTTTCATTCGTTTCAAATTCTTCGCTTTTTGTCCATACGGCTTCGCTTGTCAGCGCGGTCATGGGAATAAAATTATTTTTCGGCTTATATCCCAATCCAACATTCCATTTCTGCCTTAATTTGGAAAAATCATATGTCGCGTCGGCGTCAAATTTCGCGTGAAAATCCGACATAAAAGCGATGTTAAAATTATGCTGAGCGAAATTTTCCTGAGGCGATACATAAAATGCCTCGCTTATATTAAACGCGCCAATTGTTTTTTTTATCCCGTGATCCGCGTTCCATAAAAACGTATCTTCTGCCGCTGTAAATGAAAAGTTTCCGTTTATTCTGGCTCCAAAAAAATGAATTTCCGCTCCCGAGCGGCTTACTACGCTTGCCTCTGTTCCTGACTGTTCAATTTCTTTATCAAAAAATCTCGCCTCCGATTCCACGGCGGTATTTACGGAAAAATCAGATAACACGGAAACATTTCCCGCTTTTACAATTTCGCCCCGTTTGGCGTATTCAATCCCCGCTCCGGCGTTCACTCTGTAAAATAAAACAGGGTCTTCTAAAATAATTTCGTCGATAAAAATAACGCCGTCCGCAAGCGAAGACGCCTGATTGTCAGGAGTTACAAGCATCGCTATGTAGCTTGATCTGTTAGCGCCCGTATTATTAACAGGCGCCAAAGGATTGTAGGAGACACGCGAACCTTCGGCTTCCTTTCCGTCTACCATTACAGTCTTTTTATCTCCCTGATATATGACGCTGACTTTTGACCATTTGCCTTTTGTAAACACTCCAAGCGGTATCTTTACATCCAATTGACGGTTAGAAATATTCTGCGCTCCCTGAGCGATGATAAAATCAAGCGAAGCCGCGTCCTGCACGCTGTCTGTTTTCACAAAAAACGACAATTCCCTGTAATCAGATAACGGCATTTCATTTATTCTGCCGTCAATTCCGGCGCCCGCGCCTTTTTCCATATTCTGCCATTCAATTTTTAAAACTCTTTGCGTATTAATTTCAGGATGAAGCTTTTTAATTATTTCATTATGCGAGTTTAAAAGCGCGTTATCAATTTCTTTTATTTCAACAGACGTAACTCTGTTTGTTCCCGAATCATTGGCTGCATTTATCCCTGCGTGATAAACAACAGGTCTGAATGAAGCGCCGCGTATTATGGGAGACGCGATTAATATTCTGCCCGATACAGGATCGCCGTCATTGCAAACCGCGATTACCCGGATAGAATTCGCGCCCGCAAGTTTCTGCCTGTCCTTGTCGTTTAAAATAAAACGCGCGATTCTCGGCTCAAAATTAAAATTAGATTCATCAGAATAAAGAAAATTTTCCCAGATAAGATCAGTATTTTCTATGAAGGCAAAATCCCTCGGCGAAAGAGAGCCTATCTGCACTATTATTTTAAAATCCGGCGAAGGTTTTTTGTTAAAGCCGTATAACCTGAAAGGTATTTCTATCTCCTGCGCCTGCGATAAATTATAACCCTGATCCAAAGGCGATTGAAAACCTGTCCATTCGCCTTTTTGCAGATTAAACTCAAGCGCCAGAACATGAGCGTCTCCCAGATAGGAGTCTTTAACGGGATAAGGTCTGTTAATGCCCGATATTACCGGAGCAGCCCAGTCAATATTCATCAAATTGCTTCCAAGAATATTGCTGTTATTGTAATTTCTGAAAACCAAATCCCTTCTGGTTAAAGTGTCCAAAAGCGGCTCAATAAGCGAGGAAGGCTGATTGGAAATATACGATAATTCAGGCGGCATGAAAAAATAAAATTCATTTCCTTCCATTCCGGCGGCTCTGTAAAGCCCTGTCGCGTCAGTTTGAACAAAGGCAAAGCCGCCTGTAATCCTTGCTTTTAAATTATCATAATCCCATGCCGTTTTCGCGCTTATTCCGACAGTGCCGGAGTTTGAAACGTCATATTCCGTAAATGAATCTTCGGTTAGATTCCAGCGAAGCCCAACGGCAGCCTGCGCGGAAAACGGGCTAAACCCTCCCTTCCCGCGGTATATTCCGCCCAATCCCGCCGCGACGCTTCCAAGGTTTAAACCCGCGTCCTTTTTTAAATATGTTATGCGAATTAATTCATTCTGAGCGACTGAACTGTTAATAACCACTTCTCCCGAAGCTGAATTGTAATTGAAATTATTATCCTGAATACCGCTTCGCCAAACCTGAATCGACCCTGGTATCGCGTCTGTACCGATAAAAAAACCGCTGATGCCGCTGAAATTCGTAAAGCGAAGAATAACATTTCCCTGCGCCGTGTTTTTGCCTGATAAATAGATTTCAGGCTCTCCCTGATATTTGTCAAAATTCTGCGCAAGCGGCCAAAGCGACTGAGGGCTTCGCCTGTCGGTATTACCCGAGCGGACAAGTTCATAAACGCCTCTATGGGTAACAATCGCGGAAAAAGTAAACGCGTCTGTTAGTGTTTCATTATCAAGCAGAACAAAATCAATTCCTTTAACTTCTGTTCCCGTAGAAGCGTCTACAAGCGCCGCCCTTTCCGTAGAACTTGAAGGCGCGTCATAGCGGCTTCTCCTTTCAAACGGAGAAAACGAGCCGTTTTTAAAAATTACAAGCGCCCTCTGCGCTCCGAAAACAACTTCTCCCGGCTGCGCGTAATCGTCAAGATTAATTTGGCTTCGTGATTTATCAAACCAGTTCTGAACTTCTGTTAAATATCCTTTTTTAGTCCCGTCATAGCTCCCCAGTGAATCATCCCACGGAGGATTATTTTTTCCGCTCTTTGAATAAACTACAGCCGCCATCGCGGACGGTCTTATGCTCAATTCCAAAAGCCCCTGCGTTCTGGAAACCGCAAATTCACTTTGAAGCGCGTAACGCCATCTTCGCCCGTTATTATCCAAAATGCCGCCTTTTTCATCTTCTATGTAAACTGTCACATCAGGATTTATATCAGTATCGGGAAGAACGAAAGAAACGCCGCGCACCGAATTATGCGTTTGCAGATCGCTGTATGTTCTTTCCCTTCCACCTGAAAATATTCTCTCCTCGCGGGAAGCGGCGTCATAGCGGAACAGCGCGTGCATATCCAATTCGTCCGTTCCGAAACGGCTGTAAAAACCGAACGACGAAGGCGAATCCCCTCCCAGGTCAAGATACGGGAAAACGGGAAAATCAAGTCCCGTGTTTCCGATTCCGGCGTATTTTAAAAATTCCCCAGGCTGCCCGCGGTAACCGGCGCGGTAAGTGTTTAAAGCCGAATCATCAAGGAAACTCGCTTCCACAAACCATCTGTCGTTTATCCAAAGCGACATTGTAAGGTCTACTTCCTGCTTGAATAAAAAAGGCGTTTCGGGAGAGGCAAATTCCGTTCCCAAGTCAGATTTTGAAAATCCGCCGTTTCCCTGCAATTCTCCCTTCCAGAAACCCGACATAAAAAGCGAAACGGAAGAATCTCCGAGAGAATGACGCATAAGTTCATTCGGCGCTTCCCCCAAAATCCTTGATCTTAACTCATCCATGTTTAACTCTGACGCGTGATTTCCATTCTGAGGGGAATCTTCCGCCTCTTCAGTTTGAGATATTTGATTGGGCTGAATTTCCTGCGCGAAACTGAATGCCGGCGTTAAAACGAGAATGATTAATATAGCCCTTCGCAAAGATGTCATTTTAAGATATAATATCACGAAACATGATTGTTTCAATGATACAGATAATCTTTGAGATTCCCGACATCGGCAACATCAAGGAAAAACGCCGCGTTATCAAGTCGATAATTGAAAAAATGCGAAAGCGTTTCCGTTTAAGCGCGGCGGAGGTTGATCTTCAGGATTCGCTTTCATTCTGTCAGATTGGAGGAGCGATTGTTTCCAACTCCCGCGCCTTCGGAGAAACCGTGCTTCATAAAGCGTTTGAAATGATAGAAAAAGAAAATTCAATACGCATTCAGGATATAAAAATTCATTCGGAGGAATTTTAATGAAATTAAAAAATTGCCGCTTTCTAATTTTAGCAACCGCGGTTTTTGCCGTATTAAATTTCAACTCGTGCATCGGTCTTTCCATGGATATTCAAATGAACAGAGACGGCTCAGGAAAACTGACTCTTGAGTACCGTCTTTCGCGCCTTCTTGAAAATCTGGGAAAACTCGACGGCAATGAATTAATGCCTTCGGTTCCCGTCGGCAGAGCAGATTTTGAAAGAACCATTGACAGAATACCCGGCATGAAAATTTCATCTTTCTCCGTAAAAGATGAAACAAAAGATACCGTATATAAAGCCGTTCTTGATTTTGACAATGAAAAAGCTCTTCTTCAGTTTTTAAATCCTTACGCTTCGATAACCAGACAAGGACAGTCAGGCACGCTTAAAATCATTCTTTTCGACCAGCTTCCGTCTTACGATCAGGATATGATGGAATTAATCGCAATCCTTTCCAATGATTATGATTTTTCCGTGAGTTTCAGCGCGCCTTCAAATTCCACATTAACTTTGAATGACGCGAAAGGCAATTCGTTAAAATCACAGAACGTGAAACTTGTTCCGTCAGGAAGAAAAGTTTCTTTTTCGATCGGCATCATGGATACTTTTGAGTTAAAAGACGGATTGAACTTAATTTTTAACTGGTAGATTTTCCAAGAACTTCCTTAAATCTGATTATCTTCCAGTTGTTCTTCTTCGCGCGCCTTGCAAGAATGTTATCGGGATTTACAGCAACGGGCAGTCCGCAGTATTCCAGGAGCGGCAAGTCCGTGTACGAATCCGAGTAAAAACAAACGTCTTCTTTTTTAATATTATTTTTTTCCATCCACGCGCAGACCGCGGTTTTTTTCTTCGGTCCGAAAAAACTGTAACCGTCGAGTTTTCCTGTTGTCATTCCGTCCTTGTATTCCATTCTGCACGCGAGGGAATCCGTTATTCCGAAGTAACGCTCAAGGGGACTTATTATAAAATCAAAAGAAGACGTAGCGAAGATAACCTTCTCTTTCCTTTCAAGCGCCTCTTTAATTAATTGAGACGCTCCGGCGTAGATATTAGGTTTAATTCTCTCGCTGAAACACGCTTCTGATAATCTGTCCAAATCATCCTTTTTAATCCCGGAAAGGCTTTTAACAGTATTTTCTATAAAGTCGATATCGGGAAAAGCCAGTTTGTACTTTATCCAGTCAAGCGGCAGGCGTTTTACCTGCGAGAAGCGGATTAATTTTTCTTTCATTGCCATTTGCAGAAAGAATTCCGTGCTTGTCTTTCTGACAATCGTATAGTCAACGTCGAATATATGTATCATTGTGCGAAATCCAGATATTTGCAGCCGCTTCGCGCCTGCTCGGCGTAAATGCCGCGCATTTTTTCAGGTAACAGTTTCGCAATCTGCGCCATTACTTCCGTCATTATTTCCTCTCGCTCTTCCTTTCCCGGCATTGTACCGCATTTTATGCGAAAAGGCTTCCCCGCCTTAAAGTAAAACGGAGTGCGTTTAAGCTTTCGCATGTTTCTCCAGACATTCTCTCCTCCGTGATGCGCAACGGGAAGAATCGGCACATTCGCCTCAAGAGCGAGCTGAATAATTCCCGGTTTGCCTTTTCCAAGAACGCCGTCCTTGCTTCGCGTTCCTTCGGGAGCGATGCACATATAAAAACCGTCTTCGATTTTTTTGCGTACTTTTTTAAAACTTTCCGAAAAGGCGCCCCTTCTGTCGATCGGAACCGCCTTGTATGTGTTAAATATAAACGAAAAAACCGGATTATCCCATGTCTCCGATTTAACAAGCCCGGAAACATACAACGGATAACTGTGAGTTACAAGAATCGGCACTTCCAGAAAATTTATATGGTTAAAAATCACAAGCAAAGGCTCATTGCTCTTAAGGGCTTCTACAAATTCGCGGCAGTCTATTTTGCAGATAACGCTAAGTATCCCCTTCATTACATGACTGACGACAAATCTTCTGAACCCCATATTATGCCCCGATAAGCTTTAACGCGCCAGGGATGCATGTAATCTCAAGTTCTTTACCTTCATAGCAAATTGTCTCTCCGTCGCAGTGAGCGGCCATGCCGCCTTCAAGCGCTGTTAGCCTGAAATTTAAACCCCGGTTAAAAGTCACTCCCTTGCATTTGCCCTGAGTTCCCTTTGTATAGTGTGAAAGTATTTTCATAAGATCGATTCTTGATTTTTGATGTTCAACATAGCAGATGTCAAGAAGCCCGTCGTCAAGCTCCGCGTTTGGACCCATATAGAAACTTCCGCCCATGCGCCTTCCGTTTACAATGGATACAAGCACAGCCGGCAGCGTCACTTCATTGCCGTCGAATTTAATCTGTAGAATGGGAGACGGCTCATAACGGATAACCATTTTTAAAGCGCCGATAACATAGGTGATCCCGCTTTTAATTTTCATTTTGGCGGCTTCAAATCCGACCTTGGTGTCGAATCCGATGCCGATTCCGTTAATAAAATATCTGCCGTCAGGAAAGAAACCGCCCTTTACAAAGCCGGCGTCTAAAGTGCGCGTTTTTCCTTCAATCAGCAATTGCAGGGCTTTTTCAATGTCCTGCGGGATTCCCGGCGTCGCGGAAAAATCATTCCCCCTGCCGATTGGAAGCAGCCCGAAGATCGGAGGAGACGGCATTTTTCTTAAAAGCAGTCCGTTTATAACTTCGTTACAGGTTCCGTCTCCGCCTGCGGCGATTACCGCGTCGTTATCGCCAATCGGCAGATCCCGCGCCATATTCAGCGCCTCTCCGACGGCGTTTGTCATCATGATTGCGTAATTTTTCCAGTTGTTGCGGAAAAAATGATCGATTTTGGGGAACTGCTTTGCCGCCTTCCCTTTACCTGCTGTGGGGTTTAAAATAATCCAAAACTTTCCAAGCTGCGACATTTTGAAATTATAACAAAGATTAAAAAAAAAGTATATAAAAACAACAAGTTTTATTTGTTTTATTATAATTCCTGACGTGAAATCGCTTCCCAAAGCCCGCAGAGGTAACTTAAACCAATCGCCCTGTCGTACAATCCGTAACCGGGCATTGACTCTTCATCCCAGATATTCCTTCCGTGGTCGGGGCGGATCGGTCCTTCAAAGCCTATATCGCGCAACGCTTTCATTATTTCGTACATATCAAGGGAACCGTCACTTGAAAGATGGGCGGATTCTTCAAAACATCCTTCGCATGTATGCTTTACATTGCGGACATGAGCGAAATGAAGCCTGCCTTTTAAAGAGCGTATAATATCGGGAATGTCATTCTTCTGATTTGTTCCCAAACTGCCCGAGCAGAGAGTTATTCCGTTATGAGGATCGTCTACCGCGTTAATTAAACGCAGAATATCTTTCTTGTTTTTTATTATTCTTGGAAGCCCGAAAACAGACCACGCGGGATCGTCGGGATGAATCGCCATATTAATTCCGTATTGTCCGCAGACAGGCATAACCGCTTTTAAAAAATACACAAGATTGGAAAAAAGCGTTTCTTCGTCTATGTTTTTGTAAATTTCAAAAAGCTCTTTTATTCTGGTCATTCTGTGAGGTTCCCATCCGGGAAGCAGATGACCTTGAGCTTTTGAATTCATAATATCAAACATGCTGCCGGGATTAATATTGTCGATAACGCTTTGATCATACGACATTACTGTCGCGCCGTCTGATCTTTTCTTGGCTAAATCGGTTCTTGTCCAGTCAAAAACAGCCATAAAATTGTAACAGACAAGACGGATGTTTTCCTTTCCTATCACCTTCAGCGTGTTAATGTATTTTTCGATATATTCGTCGCGTTTTTTTCCGCCGGTTTTAATTTCGTCATGTACATTTACGCTTTCTATCCCTTCAACGGAAAGCCCTTCCTCTTTCGCAAGTTTTATAAGCGCGTTAAGTTCGCCCGCTTCCCATTCATCGCCCGGCAGCTTGCCGTAAAGCGTCGTGATAATTCCGTTAATACCCGGTACTTGTTTTATTTTATCCAGAGTGACAGGATCGAAACCGGGTCCGAACCATCTCATCGTCATCTTCATATTACTGTCCTGCCTTTATTTTTAACTCCGTTTTTTCCAGTCCCTGCGAAAATACGGTTATCTGCGCGTCTTCATTTGAATCTCCCATCTTAACCATCGCCAGCGCTCTTCCGCCGAAAATTACAACCTTCGGCAAAGTGAAACCCATGTTCTGCGTTAAATCGCCGGAACAGGCGCCGAGAAATTCCGCGTTCCCCGTTAAAGCGAATTCAACAAGCAAATCGTTATTGGGGCACAGCACTTCGTTTTTATCGACAATGTTTACTTCGATATGCGCGATGTCTCCGGGAGAAAGCTCCGTTTTATCGCAAATCAATTTTATTTTAGCGGGAGCTAGCGCCGTTTGAAGTTTGTACGAGCAGACTTCACTGCCGCTTTTTAATCCCTTTACTTCGATATCATCTTTTGTATATTCGATAGTCCATTCAATTATTCCGTTTTTAAAATCATCTCTTCGCCGCGTTCCCCTTTTTTTACCGTTAATCCACAATTCAGCTTCTTCGCAATTTGTAAATACGGCGGCAGTAACAGTTCTGTTTTCAAAGTAATCATGGTTAAGGTGCGACGACATCCGCGGAAACGACCACCGCCCTCTCGCGTAATCTCTTTTCATGTACTGATCATAAAAAGCCATATAAATAAAAGGATCATTTGACCAAATGCTCTTTCTAAAATAAGCGTTCGGTTTCATAAATCCGCAGATATCAAGAATGGAGCCTGTCCAGCCCTTTGCCGGCCAGCCGGCTTCGCCTAAATAATCGATTCCTGCCCAGATGAACTGACCTATTACATTGTCATTCTCAAGCACAAACTGCCACGGATTTTTATCGCAGACATCCTCAAAATTGGTGCCGACGCTTGAATAGTATTCATAACATTCAGTGCCGACTATGGGCTTGTCAATTCCTTTTGTGTAATGCTGATATAATGGCTCATGGTAATTAAGACCCAATATGTCCACGTCTTTTGCCATTTTCTTTGTAAGTTTTACAAGTTCCTCAGGAGATAAATCCACAAGCGTTCTTGGATTCGCGTGAGGTGAAAGAGCGCATGTTACAGGACGCGAGTCAAGATTTTTTACGATTTCTACCAGTCTTTTCTGAATGGCAATCATGCCGTCCGTCCCCTGATTTTCAACCTCGTTTCCGACACTCCACATAATAACCGACGGATGGTTTCTGTCACGTAAAATAAAATCGCAAAGATCGCGCTTTGAGTCCTCCTCAAAATGCGACGCGTAATAGCCGCTTACCCATTTGTCAAAACATTCGTCAATTACATAAAATCCCATTTCATCGCAGAGATCCAAAAATTCCTGCGCGAAAGGATTATGGCTTGTCCGTATCGCGTTACAGCCCAGAGATTTAAGGATTGATAACCTGCGCCGCCAGACAGGCTCATAATACGCGCAGCCTGTAATTCCCCCGTCGTGGTGGAGGCAGACGCCTTTTAATTTTACTTTTTCTCCGTTAACTGTCATTCCCTTTTTGTATTCAATCCCGACCGAGCGGATTCCTATATTCAATTCGACAGGTTCGTCTGTCTTTCCGTTTATTTCAAGATTTACAAATGCCCGGTAAAGATACGGATTTTCCGCCGACCATAATACGGGATTTAAAATTTTAGTCTGAAGCGGAACAGTGACTTCCTCATCGCCGGGACATTCAAAAGGAGCGGTAATTTCTGCTACATATTTTCCGTTGGAACCAAGGAGCTTTACCCACACAATGCCCTTTACTTTATTATCAGTTTTTTCCGTTTTCTTTTGATTGTTTACAACAGAAGCGAACACGCTGATATCCGCCTGTTTGTTATTTTTCGACAGCGCGGTCTTTACCTGCACGCCCCATGTTTTAATGTGCGTAACGGGAAGAATTTTTATGTAAACGTCCCGGTAAATGCCGCTTCCCGAATACCAGCGATCCGGCGGTTCGATCCCGTTATCAAGGCGGACCGCAAGAACATTGCTCCCTTCGTTTACCAAATCTGTTATATTAATTTCAAAACTGGAATAGCCGTATGCCCTCCCGCCGGCTTCTTTTCCGTTTACAAACACAGAGCTGTTGCGGTAAGCGCCGCCGAAATAAATATATACCTCTTTCCCTTCAATTTTACCAAGCGTAAAATTTTTCCGGTACCAGCAAACCTCTTCCCATGAAAAGAAACCCTGCATATTCTGCGCTGTCCAGCCTTCAGGATTTCCCCTGATAAAAGGCTGTGATATTACCCAGTCATGGGGAAGGTCAACCTTTTTCCATGCGCTGTCATCAAACCCGGCGGCTTGAGCGTCTTTAATTTTGCCCAAAGAGAATTTCCAGTCTTTGTTTATAAGTGTCATACTGCCATTATATCATAATAAAAAATTAATTCTACTGACGGACAAAAAAGTTCATGGCAAAATCGTGATGCCGCCATCATTGAATAACAGACGCTGTTATGGTACAATTAGATGTTATATGTTTAAACTGTATTGAGGTTAAAATGAAATTAAAACAAACTGCGTTTTTATTGCCGGTTTTATTTTTGGTTATTTCCTGCGGATCAAACATATCAGGCGGTTCCGCCGATAGAATCGTCAAAATAGGCTACAACGATTTAAAACAGGAAATAGACGGTTTCGGCGGATCAAACGCATGGACGAGGCTTCCGCGTTACCCCAATACGGCAAAGGAACTTGTCAAATTATTATTTTCAAAAACCGAAGGAATGGGATTCTCGATCCTTAGAAACCGCATACCCTTCCGTGAAAGCGTTCCCGGAGACGACCATAATCACTTCGACGGATTTTTAACAAGAAACGACGACTACACCTACTCCTACACTGTAAACGCGGACGGAACAAAAACATTTAATCTGGACTGGAGTTCATGGGATTTGCACAGCACAAAGGAGTTAATAGATCTGATAAAAGGTCTTGAAAATTCAGGACCCGAAAAGCTTGTTGTAATGAGCGTGCCGTGGTCGCCTCCCAATAACCGCGTAACGCGCTGGAAAGAAGATATAACTGGAGTCAGCAGCAGAACCAATTACGCGATGAACTGGGGACGCCCGGAAATCTGGGGAAGATTAAAAAGAGCGTACTACAATGATTACGCGGATCTCCTTGCGGACTATGTTTCCAATTTCGAAAAAAACATGGGCGCTCCTTTAAGCATTCTTTCCGTTCAAAATGAGCCTAACTGGAAAGCGGACTGGGAATGCTGTTACTGGAACGGAACGGATTTGCGCGATTTTATAAAAATACTGGGGCAAAGATTTCCGGCAAAAGGGATTACCTTCGGCGAAGGCGGCATCAGTATAATGATGCCCGAATTTGAAAATTTTAATATCAATTTTAACGATATGATTAAGCCTTCAATTGACGATCCTCAGTCCGAAAAACTGATAACGCATATCGCGCTTCACCAGTACAACGCTCAAAACGACGGTTCCTCAAGAGCGGGCGCGCGCGAATTCCCGGAAATAACCGCGACAGGCAAGCGTTTCTGGCAGACGGAAGTTTCAGGTTCCGGGTCGGCAGTTCCGAAAGGAACGGGCATCGCAAACGCGCTTTTCTACGCCAGAATGGTTCACTGGGATTTAACATTTACGCAGACAAACGCGTTTCTTTACTGGTGGCTTTGGACAAGCTCAGGAACCTCTGAGTATCCGGGCGCTTTGGTGTTTATAGACGACGATGAAATAAAACCCGCGCACAGACTGTACGCCATGGGTCAATATTCGCGCTTTATACGCCCAACATGGATACGCATAGGCTGCGAGTATGATCAGCTTGCGGGCGTATACATCAGCGCTTACAGAAGCAAAGACACGGGCGAAATCGCGATTGTCGCCATAAACGAAACAATTACGCCCGCTTCAGTCAGCTTTGATTTGGACGGAGCCGAGTTCAGTCACCTTGAAATCTGGCGCACGTCGGAAAATGAAAAACTTAAATCCTCAGGCAGGCAGAGAGTGTCACGGAATACCGCCGATGTTAAACTCAATCCTTTCTCAATAACAACGTACTACGGAAAGGTTAAATAGCTGTGACACTTTTACCTCTCCGTACAAGCAGGGCAGGCGGCGCCCGTGACAGGAAAACGATCTTTGAATTCTTCGGCGGAGGAGACCTGGGTTAAGGCAACGGCACTTAGAGGTAATAACACACTGACTATTTAATTTATACTATCTTTCTGGGTAACGCTAAGCTCGGATAAATTAAATGGTCAGAGGGCTCCGTAGCCGAGTTCCTCAAACGTTTTACTGTCGCGGGTGCCGCCCGCCTTGCTTGTACAGAGAGGTTTCAGTAGGGGAAATGTACTATAGCCAGTATCAGGGAAATATGTTAGTAATATTACATGGCAAGAAGCGCAAACACGAAAGTTTTGATCATAGATAATTACCCTCTTTGCGTCAAAGGTCTTACTGCCGTGCTGGAAAGTTACAGCAAACTTAATATAATCGCGGCGGCTTCAAACTGCGCGGATGCGGTAAAAATAGCGGAAAGAGAAAGACCCCAGCTTGTAATCCTTGAAATCCGCCTTGGCAAAGAAAACGGCATGGATATAATTTCAAAATTAAAATCCATTATTCCCGAAGTTATAATTCTTGTTTTATCAACGCAGGACGAAAGATTTTATTCCGAGCGGGTTCTCCGTTTGGGCGCGCGCGGATATTTATTAAAAACCGAACCTGTCAATATTGTGATGGAAGCGATCAATACCGTACTGGAAGGAAAAGTTTATTTAAGCGAAAGCGAAAGGGAAAGAATTTTTCAGGCAATGACGGAAGATTCAAGCCGCGGCTCGAAAGACTGGACTCTTTCTTTGCAGACTCTTTCCAACCGTGAGTTGCAGGTTTTTTCCCTTATAGGAAAAGGATACGGCACAATCGAAATCGCCTCGAGATTAAATCTAAGCACAAAAACAATTGATACGCATAAGGAACATATTAAATTAAAGCTCCACTGCAATACGGCGCAGGAATTGCGTCAGCAGGCAATTGAATGGATAAATCACCCGGAGGGGAACCTTTACACTTAGCGTTCCGCGCTAAATGTTCGGCGGAGGTTCCTGAAAATCTCTGATTACTTTGTTATCTTTATGTCGTCAAACCAGATATGTACGCCTTTTAAATCCTGATATTCGCTTGTAATTTCCAGCCTTGCGGCATTCTTCCACGAAAAACTGTTTGCTTCGGGCGCGCGCCATGTTTGAGCCGCGTTTATCCACGCGCCGTGTTCTTTCATATCCGCAAGAGGTATGCGCACTGTATGCCATTTTCCGTCAGGCGCAAGAATTTTATCGTCTATTGTAAATCTTATCCGCCACGGGATCGATGTTTCGCTTTCTTCATTTAAAAAGCGCACGTCAAATTTCGCGTACCTTTGCGCTCTGGCTTTAAACTCAAGAAAAAAATTGTTCTTTACAAGATAACTTAAATCCCAAACAGAGCTGTCAAAATCAAAATAGAGGGTGTTATACTGCGACATGTTTCCCCAGCGTATGGCGTACTTTCCCTGAGCGGCGTTTGTATCATACAAACTAAAATCCGTTTCATCGCCCCAATAGCCGATACTGCGCGCCATTTTTCCAGGATAATCATCGTAAATTGTAAAGCCTTCTTCCAAAGCATGCGAGGATCTTTTTATCTGAGACGGAGGGTTAAAACCCATTGCCGCTGCAATGCCTGTATTTAAATCATGCTTAAAACTTCCGTTATCTGAATTAAACACGCCGAAACCGCCGTAATAATCCCAGCTTGCCCTTGAAATATTTCTCGCGTCCAGAGCTTTTGAAACAAACTCGTACCACCGCAGTCTGTCTTCATTTTTGCTGTTTTTCATTAATACGCCGAACTCGCCGCAAAAAACAGGAACATCGCGCTCAAGCGAAAACGCGACCGCCTTGTCCAGCGTTTTTCCAAGCGCGGCGTATGAAGCGTCGTACAAATATGTGTTTTGAAGAGACGATTCAATCCACGTGCCTTTCAAATCGCCGGGAATTTTCGGCATCTTTTTTAAATCGCCGGGGAAAGGAAGATTCGCCAAATTTGTAAGCAGCGGAGGTCCTCCCCATGTCGCGCCCTGATGCGTAAAAAGATACGGATCATAAAAATGAAAAGTGTAAATAATATTTTCATATTGATATTTTGGAATTTGGGACAATTTATTTATCGAATTATAATCGGTGCCGCCCGCGATTATCGCGTGTTTCTGATCCGTTTTGCGGATTTCCGCGATTGCCCTTTCCTGTATTTCACCCCAAACAGAATCGGAAATCCCATGAGGTTCATTTAATATTTCATAAATTATGTAACCGTTTCTGTTTTTATAACGATCCGCAATCTGCCTCCAGACAGGAAGCAGTATTCTGTGAATATCAGGGCTTGTCGAAAGAACAGGATCGAATGAATGATTGTCTATTATTAAATGGATTTCATGTTTTTCAGCCCAGTCAATAACTGTGTCAAGAAATTCCAACAGAAGCGGATCAAGTTTATATTCAGGCGAGCCGTTTGTCATGCTGTGCATTCTTACGGGAAGGCGTATAACGTCCGCGCCTAGGCTCTTTACATCGATAAAATCCTGTTCTGTATATTTAGTAAAAGGAATCGCGCCCGCTGAATTTGACTCAAACCAGCCGGAAAAATTAACGCCCTTTGAAAACGGCGTATTTACGGATGCCGGTACTGCGGGCTCCTGTTCTTCAGGTTTTTTTACGCTGTTACACGAAATAATTAAAACGGCAATAAACGCGAAAATCATTTTTTTCATATTTTAAATCCCATCGCCTTTACTACATCGGCGTTTAAATCCGAAGGATACTCTCCCCTTTCCCATGTTTTAAAAATGCCGAACCCGCCGAAATAATCCCAGCATGTCCACGGAATATTTCTTTTTGAAAGCTCATCGCAGACAAACTGATACCAGAAAACGCGGTTCTCAGGCGGACTTTGCGCCATAAAGACGCCGAACTCGCCGCAGTAAACGGGAACATTGTTCTCTTTCGCGAACGACGACGCTTTATCAAGAGACGCGCGCAATTTATCAAGTTTGGAATCTGCATGGTAATATTTAAGCGCTTCTTCCACCCATGTCCCTTTAAAAGATTCATGGACAGGATGTTTATAGCCTTCACTTACAGGAAACGAAAGATTCGACAACGGCGCAAGAGACGGCTTGTTCCATGTCGCTCCCTGATGCGTAAAAATGTGCGGATCATAAAAATGAAATGTATAAATCAGGTTTTTATCGTTATAAACGGGCAGCTCAGACAGCCTGCCGATTGAATTATAATCAGTACCGCCGACAACAATTAAACGGTCTTTATCAATCTTTCTGATTGCTTCTACCGCCGCCCCCTGAATCTCGTTCCATCTTTCGGCGGAAATAATATGCGGCTCGTTTAATACTTCGTATAACAGATAGCTGGCGCTTTCTTTAAAATGTTTTGCCAGCTGTTCCCAAACAGGAATTAAAATTTTATCAATATTGTTATCTGTCGCGTTAACAGGATGAAATGAATGATTGTCAAGGATAAGATATATCTGATGTTTTTGAGCCCATTGAACAACGGTATCAAGATAATCTAAAAGCTTAGGTTCCAGAGTTTTTTCCGCTGTTAAAAAATTATGAAACGCGACAGGCAGCCGGACAACATCGGCGCCGAGGTGTTTCACGTCTATAAAATCTTTTTCCGTATATTTGAAAAAATTGATGTCCGAAAAAGAGCGCGATCCAAACCATTTGGTAAAATTTACCCCTTTGGAAAAAGGCGCTTCCAACGCAGTTGTGCGCCGTACAATAGACATAAAAACTCCTTTATTTCCGCACGATAACTATACTATGATTACGCAAAAAATGATATATTCATTACATGACATATAAATATCGTAATCCCGTTTTAAGCGGTTTTTATCCCGATCCGTCTATATGCAGAGCAGGTGATTCTTTCTATCTTGTTAATTCAACATTCGCATATTTTCCGGGACTCCCGATTTATAAAAGCAAAGACCTTCTTAACTGGAAACAGATCGGCAGCGCAATAGACCGTCCCGGTCAATTATGCTATGACGATCACGGCATTTCACAGGGATTGTTCGCTCCTACAATCCGATACAATAACGGCTCGTTTTACATTGTATGCACATTAATAAAAAACGGCGGCAATTTTATCATTACCGCGAAAGACCCTGCCGGTCCCTGGTCTGATCCGGTCTGGCTTAAAGGCGCGGACGGCATAGACCCTTCAGTCTTTTTTGACGATGACGGAAAAACATGGTACTGCGGCACGCACCCCGCTCCTGAAGGCGAAAAGTATAACGGCAATTATGAGATTTTCATTCAGGAAATGGATATAGAAAAATTTTCCAAAGGCGAAAATCCGCTTACAGGAGAGCAGACAGGAATCTGGCGCGGCGCAATGAAAGACGTTATCTGGCCCGAAGGTCCGCATATTTATAAAATTAAAGACTGGTATTATCTCCTTCATGCCGAGGGAGGCACAGGAATCGATCACGCTGTCTGCGTCGCCAGAGCGAAAGAGATTCAAGGTCCGTGGGAGGGGAAAAAAAGCAATCCTGTTGTGACGCACAGGCACATGGGAAAGAGGGCGAAGATCATCAATGCGGGTCATGCGGATATGGTTGACGATCCCGATGGCGGCTGGTGGATGGCTCTTCTCGCCTCGCGCCAGTTTGACGGCGTCTGTCCTCTGGGAAGAGAAACTTTTATCATTCCGTTATTTTGGGAAAACGAATGGCCTTTTATCGCAACCGAATCAGGTCTTATCGAAGACGGCTTGCCTCAGATTGATCCTTCTTCAGAAGAAAATAATGATAATTTTGATTCATTAAATTCCTGCGAATATTTTAACGAAGAGTTAAAAACAAAATACAGCGGCAAACTGCCGTTTCACTGGATGGTTTTAAGAATGCCGACCGACGAAAAAAAAGCCGCGTTCAGCCTGAGCGCGAGAGACGACTCTTTGCGCCTTTTTACAAAGAAAGAAACAATCCGCGAAAAAAGCCACCCTTCTTTTGCCGGCAGAAGAATCAGGCACAAAGACTGGGGCTTTACAGTCAGCATGGAATTCCTTCCAAAAACGGAATGTGAAAGCGCGGGCGTTTTAATTTTGCAGAACGAAAATTTTCATTACCGTTTTGAAAGATGTCTTTCATCGGACAAATGCGGTTTTCTTCGCGTAATAAAAGCATCAGGCGAAGCGGACGAGATTATCGCAAAACACCGGTATCAGGAAGCGGACGCGCATATTTCCTTAACCGTTATCTGCGAAAATATGGAACTGTCTTTCTTCCTGATAAAACCTGACGGCGCAATGGAAAAAATCGCGGACAAACAGGACGCGAGAATCTTAAGCACAGAATTTGCCGGAGGTTTTGTTGGCTCTCTTGCAGGAGTTTATGCCAGCGGCAACGGCAGTGACACGGACAATTACGCTGATGTATATTGGGCAGATTACAGGGGGTTATAATGAGTGATTTTTGTTTATCGCCTTTCATCAGCAACGGCATGATAATTCAAAGAAACCTGCCCTTCCCCATATCGGCAAAAAATAAAATTACCGTTTCTTTTTTGGGAAAAAAATATGAGGCGCAGCCAGAAGGCGGCAAATTTCTCGTAACGCTTGACCCGCATGAAGCCGGAGGTCCTTACGAGATGGATATTTCGCTTGAGGGCTCCGCGGTTAAAATAACTGATATTTATATCGGCGATGTCTGGCTTTGCGCGGGACAGAGCAACATGGAAATGCAAATGTCAAGGCTTCGCGATGATTTCGGCGAAGAATGGGATTTTTTAACAAACAGCGGACAGGAAAAGCGTTTTCCCGTGATTCGCCAGTTTAAGCCGCCTCAGGAGTGGGATTTTAACAGTCCGCGCGAGGAGATTTCAGGCGGCGGATGGCTTTATCCTTGCGCTGATACGCTTCATGAATTTGCTGCTGTTCCCTGGTTTTTTGGGCGTTTTTTGTATGAAAAGTATAAAATTCCAATCGGGCTTGTTATTACGCCCTGGGGAGGAACGCCGGTTGAGTCATGGATGAGCGAAGAAGCTCTTTGCGGCTACAGGGAAAAAATCACGCAGGGAAAACAGTTTGCCGATTCGATAAAACACGGGGAAGCGGTAAAAGTTTCCGGCACCGCGATTGCACAATGGGAAGCAAATCTCGCGCATGACGATACAGGCATTGCGGAACAATGGGAAAAACCCGATACGGATATTTCCTCATGGAACGATATGATCCTCCCCGATAATTTTTACAACGGCTCGGAGCAAAAAGAAGAGTTAAATAAATTCTGCGGCGTTATCTGGCTTTCCAAAGAATTTAACGCGTCAAAGGATTTCGCGGCGCGTAACGCGAAGGTTTGGCTTGGAACAATCATTGACTCTGACAAAGTGTACATTAACGGCGTAGAAATAGGAAACACGGGTTACCGTTATCCGCCGCGGAAATATATCCCTCAGAGTTTACTCAAACAGGGCAAAAACAGAATCGTAATAAGGGTTGTGTGCAATTCAGGCGACGGCGGCATAACTTCGGGCAAACCGTTCCGCGTATTTACAGATAACGAATCTGAAGAACTAACAGGCGCATGGAAATATAAAATCGGGGCAAAAACCCAAACCCGTCCCGAAGAATATTTTTTCCAGCGTTATCCGATGGGAAACTACAACGCAATCATCGCTCCCGTTTTAAAATTTCCGCTTAATGGCGTTATCTGGTATCAGGGAGAATCAAACGAATCGAATCCTCACGAGTACGAGAATCTTTTTAAATTATTAATTAACGACTGGAGAAAAAACAACCGGGATGATCTCCCCTTCCTTTTTGTCCAGCTTCCGATTTTTAGCCCCGAGTCGGACAACGATGAAAAGTCGCGCTGGGCGGTATTACGCGAAGCGCAAACATCCGCTCTGTCTCTCCCAAACACAGGCATGGCGGCGGCGCTTGAATTCGGCGAATGGAACGACATCCACCCGATCAATAAAAAAGACGTTGCCTACCGGTTATTCCTTACGGCGCAAAAAACAGTCTACGGCGAAACCAACACCTCTCCCGGTCCAATGGTCAAAGATTATAAATTAAAAATTGATGAACAAAAAATATATATTTACTTTAGTAATTGCGGAGAAGGACTTGTAACAAAAGAAAATTTACCTTGTGTAACAGTTTCAGGAAATAACGCCGCAGTAAACCTTCCGGTAAAAATTGAAGGAAAGGATTGCGTCAGCATTGATGCATCATCGGTAAAAAACCCGCAAAAGATTCTTTACGCGTGGGCGGATAATCCGAAATACAGAAATCTTTTTAACAGCGAGGGGCTTCCTGTTATCCCGTTTAGGGTTATAATCAGTTAAGGAGAAATTATGTTTGACGCGGCAAAAACCAAAGAAGAAGCAGTACAATGGATACGCGGTTATTTTAAGGAAAACGGTCCCGACTGCAATGCCGTAATCGGCATATCGGGCGGAAAAGACAGCTCTGTAGCGGCGGCGTTATGTGCAATCGCTCTGGGAAAAGACAGGGTTTTCGGCGTTTTAATGCCTCAGGGCGAGCAGCGCGACATAGGCTTTTCACATGATTTGGTAAACCATTTGGGAATCAAACATGCCGTAATCAACATAAAAGACAGCGTGGACTCTCTCCTGTCAAAAATCAGCCAATGCGGAATTTCTGTTAACAGGCAGGCGGAGGTAAACACTCCCGCAAGGCTCAGAATGACTACCCTTTACGCGGTATCGGCGATTATGAATGGACGGGTCGTAAATACATGCAATTTAAGCGAAGATTGGGTCGGCTATTCGACAAAATTCGGCGATTCCGCCGGTGATTTCAGTCCTTTGGCTAATTTAACAGTCACGGAAGTGAAGCTTTTAGGCATAGAATTGGCGCTTCCGGTAAAATTTATCGAAAAAATACCTGAAGACGGGCTTTCAGGACTCACTGACGAGGAAAATTTGGGGTTCACATACCCTGTTTTAGACAAATATATCCGCGAAGGGGTATGCGAAGACCCGCAAGTCAAGGCTAAAATCGACAAATTGCATCAAATCAATCTTCATAAATTGGCGTTAATGCCGAGTTTTAAGCCGGATTGTAACCTCAGCCATTCTTGATCGTTTATATTTTACTAAATAATGGCGCACTACTTGACATTTTCGCGAAATTTTAGGAAAATCTATACAGCAAGCCAAAAAACGGCTTTTGTAGCAAGATTATAGAAGGAGTTAAACCATGATTAAACGAATTATTACTGTTACCTTATTGGTCTGCCTCGTTTTCGGCACGGCTTTTGCGCAGGAAACATACAGGGATCACATTGCCCGCGCAAATGAATTTATGAAAGAGCTGAACTATGAAGCCGCTGTGGCATCCTATGAAGCTGCCAAAAGAATCGGCGGACGCTCATGGACTAATAAAAATGAAACTGAGCTGAACGCGGCGAAAGACAGAAGAATGGATCAGCTGCGCAATCAGGCGGACGGTCTTTTTCAAGCCGGCAATTATAACGAAGCAATCGAAATGTACACAACAGCAATGAAATATTCCACTCCGGGAAATACCAAGAATGTGCATGCCGTACAGGCGCGCATAGTTGAAGCCCAGGCCGCTGTGGATAAACAGATAGCCGAAGCGCAGGCGAAATCGGCTGCAGAACGCACAGCGACATCTCGCGCGACTGTCGCAAAAGCAAACGATTATTTTACAAACGGTCAATATTCCTTTGCGGTAACCGAATACGAAAACGCCGTTAAAATCGGCGGTTTAAATCCCTCGGAAACAACAGACACAAACAGGCTTATCTCCGAAGCGAAAGACATTGTCGCAAAGATAGAAAGCTACGACAGAACATTGCGCGACAACGACTTTGACATATCGCAGAACGCGAGCGACGGCAAGCTTACAATTACAAGGTATAAAGCGGCGGAAAGAAAAACTGTTTCCATAGCCGGAAAAGATCACGTTTTTATTTACGGTATTCTTGATGTAGTAATCCCCGCAAGGCTTCACGACACGGAAATTACAATCATCGGAGCGAACGCTTTTAAAAACACAGGCATAACAAGCGTAGTTGTCCCGGAAGAAGTTGTGGAAATAGGAATCGGCGCTTTTTCAGGCAACAGGCTTGAGAAAGTAACATTCGGAAGCAAACTTGTAAGGATTCTCGGCGGAACGCCCGAAGGTCAGAAGGAAGTAACCGAAGAAGGCGCGTTTGAAGGAAACCATGGGCTTTCGGAAATTATTTTCCCGAACGCTTTAACGGAAATCGGAGCCAGAGCGTTTAAAGACTGCGGCTTGATTAACGTCAAATTCGGAGCTACTTTAGCCGCTTCAAGAGTGGTAACAATTTATGAAAGCGCGTTCAGAAATAATAAACTAACCGAAGTAAACCTGCCGCCTGAACTCAAAACAATACACCGTTTCGCTTTCAACAAAAACCAGATACAGACGCTGCAAATCCCAGGAAAAGTGGATTTGCTTTATCAGGGCACATTCACTGACAATCCTTTAACAACATTGATTGTCCCCGCTTCTCTCGGCGGTACTGTAAAAATGAACGAACTTGACAGTCCGCGCATTGGAGCGGATCACGCTCAATTCGGAAATTTTATTCCCGCTTTCCCTGAGTCAATTACAAGAGTCACCTTACCTGCCAATATGCACGACAGCAACATGCAGAATTTCCCCGCTAACCTCAGAAGCTATTACACAAGCCAGGGAAGAACAGCTTCAGTTTATACAATGTCCGGCCAGGGTATTTGGAGAAAACAATAGATTAATGGAACCTATTATCCTTGCCTCCGGTTCTCACCGGAGGCAAGATTTTTTTAAACTGCTTGGTATTCCTTTCAGCGTAATGCCCGCCCAAATAGATGAAAGCCTCTGCACTCAAACAGACCCGGAAAAACTTACAATGGAACTTTCAAGAAAAAAAGTTGAATGGGTTGTAAACGAACTTATAAAACGCCTGCCAAGATGGATTTTCGGCGCGGACACGGTAATCGCCATTGGAAACAGAATTTTCGGCAAGCCCGTAAACAAGGAAAACGCCTGCGAAATGCTGAAAGAACTTTCAGGCAAGCGGCATCATGTTATAACGTCCATGGCTCTTTACAACAGCAGAGAAAAGAAAATCGACTGCCGCAGCGCCCGCTGTTCCGTCTATTTTGCTCCCATGAGCGACGCGGAAATTAACTGGTACCTTGATACCAACGAATGGCAGGGAGTGGCGGGCGCGTACCGCATTCAGGGGCTTGCCGCCTGTTTTATCGACAAGATAGAAGGCTCTCCAAGCACTGTCGCGGGCTTGCCATTGCATGAGTTTTATGTTATGTTAAGAGACAACGGCTACCCGTACGGGTGCTGAATTTCCGTAGGGTTTTTATAACTCTAACGAGATATAGTGATGGATGAGTTTCTCAAACTCGGGAAACTCAATGTTAGGAGGAAGCTTTGGCTGTAGTAACTATGAAGAATCTCCTGGAATCAGGAGTACATTTCGGCCACCAGGTGAAACGCTGGGATCCAAGAATGAAGAAATATATCTTCGCTGAAAGGAACGGCATTCACATCATCGATCTGCAAAAGACGATTCAATCAATTAAAGACGCCTACGACGCGGTCCGCAAAACCGTAGCGGCAGGCAAAACCGTACTTTTTGTAGGAACCAAAAAACAGGCTCAACAGGCTGTCCAGAAAGAAGCCGAAAGATGCGGAATGTTTTTCATTAACAACCGCTGGCTCGGCGGTATGCTTACCAATTTCGTAACAATTAAAAAATCATTGCTGCGCCTCAAGAAACTTGAGAAAATGGAAGTTGACGGTACTTTCGAAAATCTTACAAAAAAAGAAATTTCCGGTCTTGGCAAGGAAAGGGTTAAACTCCAGAAGAACCTTGGCGGCATCAAGGAAATGAAAGAACTTCCCGGCATTCTTTTTATTATCGATACAAGAAAAGAAGCTATCGCTGTCGCCGAAGCGAAAAGACAGGGCATTCCGATTGTCGCTGTTGTTGACACCAACTGTAACCCGGACGGCATCGACTACCCCATCCCCGGAAACGATGACGCGATCAGAGCGATTACCCTGTTTACGCAGATTATCGCAAACGCCGTTGTGGAAGCGGATAACGAAGTCGGACTCAAGATCATCGAAACCCTCGGCGACGAAGATGAAGACATGGAAGGGCTTTTAAACGACGCCTCCATGAAAGAGGAAGACAGGGAAATTGTAGATTACGAAAACTACACAACGGAAGAAGCTATCAGAGCCGCAAAAGCGGACGAAGAAGTTCCTGAAGATGATGACGATAGTTCACAGATTCGGGTTGATGTAGATAAAGTGTATCAGGACGAATAAGACAACAAAAAAATCTTCGAATTTTTGTTGTCTTCGGCAGTTTTAAGTAAACTCGAAACTGCGTGAATTGTGAACAACCATATAGCAAGGAGAAAAAATATGGCAGAAATCAGCGCTGCGGATGTAAAGAAACTCCGCGATAAAACAGGCGCAGGACCGATGGAATGTAAAAACGCCCTTGTATCAACTAACGGCGATTTTGCGGCAGCGGAAAAAATATTAAAGGAAAAAGGGCTTGCCGCTTTGGAAAAACGCGTAGGCAGAGCGACAAACGAAGGCAAAATATTTGTTAAAACAAAAAGCGACGGCAAAGCGGCGGTGCTTGTGGAATTAAACGCCGAAACGGACTTTGTCGCCAGAAACCCGGATTTTATAGCTCTTGGAGGCATAATCGCCGACAAGGCGCTTGAAAAAGACATCTGCGAACCTACAGAAGAACTCAGCGGCATGGTTCAGGAACTTGCGACAAAGATCCGCGAAAACATGGGTCTTAAGAGGCTTACGCAGGTAAAAGCGTCTTCCAGTGAATATCTTACCCAGTATATCCACGGCGACGGGAACATCGGCGTAGTTGTCAGATGCGAAACGGATAAACCTGAAATCTTCAATAACGAAGAAGTAAAAGGGTTCGTTTTCTCTCTCGCTCTTCATATTGCCGCGTTTAATCCTATCGCGATAGATCGCACAAAAGTTGATCAGGCTTGGATTAAAGAGCAGGAAGGTATTTTTAAAGTTCAGATGGAACAGGACGAAAAACTTAAAGGAAAACCAGACAATGTTCTTGCGGGTATTTTGCAGGGCAAGGTAACCAAGTACTTAAGCGAAATCTGCCTTATGGAACAGGGTTATGTAAAAGACGAAAAGCTGACTGTCGCCAAAGCAATTGAAGAATGCGCCAAAAAAGCGGGCGCCAAACTTACAGTAAATAATTATATTTATTACAGAGTCGGCGCCGAATAAGGTGAGGTAGTTATGGATGAAGTTTTATTATCCTGCGAAGATAGAATGATAAAAACAATCGCAAGCCTTAAAGAAGGTTTTGCGGCTCTGAGAACAGGGCGGGCTTCGACCTCCCTGTTCGACAGGATTCGCATCGACGCTTACGGCGAAAAATCACCGTTAAACCAGAATGCGAATATATCCGTTCCTGAAGCAAGACTTATCGTTATTCAGCCCTATGATAAAAATCTTATATCAGAAATTGAAAAGGCGATTCGCACTTCCGAGTTATCATTAAACCCTTCCAATGACGGCAAAGTTATCCGCATTTCCATTCCGCCCTTAACTGAAGAAAGGCGGAAAGAACTTGTTAAGCTCGCGAAGAACAACGCGGAGCAGTCGAGGGTTTCCATCCGCAATGTCCGCAGGGACGGCAATGAAGAATTAAAGAAACTGTTAAAAGAGGCGAAACTCACGGAAGACAGCGAAAAGAAAGGCTCTGAAGAACTTCAGAAATTGACAGATAACTATATTAATCAGATTAACAAGATTCTTGAAGAAAAAGAAAAAGAAATAATGGAAGTGTAATGGAAAAAGCAATCCCTGTGCATGTCGGCATTATCATGGACGGAAACGGCCGTTGGGCAAAACAGCGCGGTCTTGTCCGCACACAGGGACATCTTGAAGGGTTAAAAGCCGCCAAAAGAATAGTAAAAGCGGCAAGCGATTGCGGAATTAAGTTTTTAACCCTTTACGCGTTTTCAACCGAAAACTGGAAACGCGCCGAAGAAGAGGTCGGTTTTATTATGGGTCTTATAAAACAATATCTTCGCTCGGAATTTAATTTCAGCAAACAGAATAAAATTCGCGTACGCCACGCGGGCGACATAAAAAACCTTCCGTCTGACATTCAAAAAGAAATATCCGATTCCATCGAAAGCACAAAGGATTTCGGAGGAATGCAGGTAGTCCTCGCGATTAACTACGGCGGAAGAGATGAAATTATCCGCGCTTTTAACAAGTATTCAAATGCCGCAGCAAGCGATAAAATAAGCGAAGAGAATTTCAGGGCATTTCTTGATAACCCTGATATTCCCGATCCTGACTTAATTATCAGAAGCGCGGGAGAATACAGAACAAGCAACTTTCTTTTATGGGAAGGAGCCTACTCTGAAATTTATATATCGCAGAAATTGTGGCCCGATTGGGATAAAGAAGATCTTTCAGACGCGATTACCGATTATCAGACGCGCGACAGGCGTTTTGGCGGAGTAAAAGCGTGAGAAAAATAATAGAAAGATTATTGGTATTTTTCATCGGTATCCCTGTTGTAATCTGCCTTGTTATGCTTCTCCCCCATTACAACAATCTTGCGCTTAATATTGTCGCTATTGTAATGTCCGGGCTTGGAGCTGTTGAATTATGTTCTATGCTGAAAAAAAAGCAGATTCACGTTACAAAGATCGAAAGTTTTATCCTCGGCTCTCTGGCTCCGCTTGCGGTTATGCTGAATATCAGTGCCGGTTTCGCGGACTGGACAGTCAATGTAATAATTATGTCAGGCGCGGGGTTGGCGTTGCTTTCGGGTGTTTTTTCGCGTTCTTCAGAAATAGAGAGCGCGTTTAACAAAGCAATCGGCGGTTTCTCTCTTCTTGTTTATCCTGGCTTTTTCATGTACTGGCTTATTAAAATGACTGTTTGGGAAAATCCCGGCGCCATTCTTCTGTTCCTTTTTATCTGTTTCGCAAGCGATTCATTCGGCTGGCTTTTTGGAACTCTTTTCGGCGCGAACAACCGCGGCGTAATAGCCGTAAGTCCCAATAAAAGCATTGTAGGTTTTATCGGAGGGCTTATAGGCTCCGCGCTTGTAGCAGGCTGCGCCGCTTTGATTTTTCCCGCACTCTTCCCTGTAAAAGAGGGTTTTACAACGTCGTCGTTAATATTTGTCGCGGTGATTATCGGTTTCTGCACGGGAATTGCCGCAATGTTCGGAGACCTTGCCGAATCCGCAATTAAAAGAAGCTGTGAAATTAAAGACTCAGGAAACATGATGCTTGGAAGAGGCGGCATTCTGGATTCAATTGATTCCATTGTCGTAGCGGCTCCGATTTTTTATATGATGTATTATCTTCTTTTTGTCGCATAATGAAAAAACGAATAGCCGTCCTTGGAGCGACAGGTTCTATCGGAAAAAGTTCACTTGATATAATTTCCCGTAATAGCGAAAATTTTGAAGTTGTCCTCCTTGCCGCCCGCTCCAACCGCCGAAAACTTGATGAGCTTTCAAAACAATTCCCAAACGCGGCATGCGTTCTTTCGGGAGAATCAGATCAAAAAATTCTTGATTCCATTGCGAGTATTAAACCTGACATAACAATAAACGGAATATCGGGAGCTTCTGGTTTAAAACCTTCTCTTGCCGCGATTGAAGCCGGCTCTCACCTTGCGCTTGCGAACAAGGAAACAATTGTTATGGCAGGGCAACTGGCAATGCGTCTTGCGAAAGAAAAAAATGTGAATATCATCCCCGTTGACTCAGAACATTCGGCTGTTTTTCATTTATTAAGAGGCATTTCACACAGAGGCGCGGAAGACACAGATGGAAATAATGTTAATGATATTGTCAGTGAGATTTTATTAACAGCTTCGGGAGGACCTTTCAGAAACTTTTCTTTGCAAGAAATGGAAAATGTAACTGTGGAAGACGCTCTCTCTCACCCTACCTGGAATATGGGGAAAAAAATAACTATTGATTCGGCGTCGATGGCAAACAAAGGACTGGAAATAATCGAAGCATGCGTTTTTTTTAACATGCCTGTAGAAAAAATAAAAGTTGTTATTCATCCTCAGAGCGTTGTTCACTCAATGATCCGCCTGTGTAACGGCGTTATATACGCGCAATTATCAAAACCCGACATGCGACACCCAATCCACGACGCAATCTACTGGCCGCGTACCGCAGCGTCAAATTTGGAACCTGTCAGCTTTGATTCGCTTACTCTGGAATTTTCCAAACCGGACATGGAAAAATTCCCCATGCTCAATCTTGCATGGAACGCCGCCAAACAAGGCGCCCTCTACCCCTGCGCCTACAACGCAGCCAACGAAACCGCCGTATCCGCTTTCATTGACAAAAAAATCAAATTCACGGACATTCCCAAAATAACATCCCATGTCCTTGATTCCGACTGGACAGGCGACTCTTTAAATCTTGACAGTATTTTAAACGCTGACAGCAGAGCAAGACAAAAAGCGCATCTCTACTCCATATAGTCTTAATAATTAATTTATGTTATTATACTTGCATGGTATTTGTAAAAATTATTCTTGGTCTTTTAGGTCTTGGCATTGTTGTATTTGTGCACGAACTTGGTCATTTTCTTGCCGCCCGCCTTGTAAAAATAAAAGTAGAGGCGTTTTCCATCGGCTGGGGAAACCCCATTTTAAAAAAGAAAATCGGAGAAGTTGAATACAGGCTTGGCATGTTCCCCGTCGGCGGCTACTGCAAAATGAGCGGAGAGACGGATTATAACGAAGCCTGGAATAACATGAAAAACGGCATAAAACCCGAAGGAGGTTCTTACCTCGCGGCAAGCCCGGCGGCAAGAATCCTTGTTTCCTTCGCCGGTCCTTTCTTCAATTTGATTTTCGCCATTATTTTATTATGTTTTCTTTGGGGTTTCGGCTTTGAAATACAGACCCTTGATAACAGAATCATACTTGCTTCGGAAGTAACAAACGACTTATATCCCGCTGACAGCGCGGGTTTAAAAACAGGCGATCGCATTGTAGAAATTAACGGAAGGGAAATTTCCTATTATCATGAAGTTCAGGAAAATATCGCTTTAAACGCGGAGAAACCGCTTCCAATAAAAGTGGAAAGAGACGGCTATATGTATAATCTTCAGATAACGCCGGCTCTGGACAAGTCAAGCGGCGCCGGAAAAATCGGCGTTTATTTCTGGACAGACCCTGTAATTGAATCAGTTGCAGAAGGCAGCGCCGCGCAGAGAGCCGGACTTTTACCGGGAGATTTAATCACAAAAGCGAATGAAAATGATGTCTTAAACACGATCGATATAATTAAAATTTTGGAAGGAAAACCTGAGCGGCTTGTTCTGGAAGTAAAGCGGAACGGACTGCCTGTACAAGCCGTATTTTCAAATAATGATCTTGAAGGCGAACTCGGCATAATGTGGAAAGTAATCAAATACCGCACTCCCAACCTTTCTATTCCCGCCGCTTTTGTAAAAGGCGTTAAGGAAGGCTACAAAACCCTTGTCGTTTCCGTAACAAGCCTGCAGCTTCTTTTTAAAGGAATCGATCTTACTCAGGCGGTGTCAGGACCTGTGCGCATAACGTACATGATGGGCGATATGGCAGCCCAGGGTTTCGGGCAGAGCGCGGCGACAGGATTCAGGTTCCTTATGGATTTTATAGCTCTTATTTCTGTCGCATTATGCGTAATGAACCTTCTTCCGCTTCCCATTCTGGACGGCGGAATGATAATTCTATTCCTCGTGGAAATGATCAGAAAAAAACCAGCCCATCCGAAAGTAATATCGGTTTTTAACGCGTGCGGCATGGCGATTATTTTTTCGCTGATGGCATTTGCCCTGTTCGGAGATATAATGTATTTTATCCGCCGCTAACAAGGAGAAATTTATATGAAAAAAAATATAGCCTGTTTTTGCGGCACAAATATCGCGATTGATTACGAAGAAGAATTGGACATCGACAGCAACCCTGAAATTCTTAAAAGCATTTTCAGCGGCGCGTTTATGAGTTACAAATGCGGCTTTTGCGGAAAAAAACATAAACCCGAATATAAGATTTCAGTCGTATGGAACGCGAAAAATATTAAACTTGAAGTATACCCGGAGCTTGACCGCGGCGAATTTTACAGAAATAAAAACGAAAACTCAGGAGTTGAAACCATTATCGGCTATCCTGAAATGGCGGATCGCCTCGCGGTGATTAATGACGGGCTTGAACCTGTGGTTATAGAAACCATAAAATCGTATCTTCTTGAAAAAGCGGCGGAAAATTATCCCGACAAAGACGTCAACGCGTGGTATCACTGCAAAAGCCCTTCCGGGATTGAATTTCACCTTTCGGGAATTAGATACGGAGAAGTAGCCGTAATGAGAATTCCCCACGAAACATACGAAAAAATACATGACGACTTTAACAAGCGCCCTAAAAACGGAATATTTCCTTCTCTTCGGGTGCGTTCATATCTGTCAGTTCAAAATTTGCTGCGCCACGACGCGTTAAAATAAAAAAGTTCAAGGAACTTAAAAACTAAAAATTTAGTCGTGCGCGGGATTTTTTCTTACTTTCTTTATTGCCTGAGATACAGCCTGCTTTACGCTGTCTGCGTATGCCTGCTCGGTCATTGCCTGCGAAGCGTAAAGAGTGCCAAGCAGCGAAAAACGATACAATGGTTTAATCGAGTTCAAAGCAACAGCCGCAATATCCACAATACATTCATTGCAGCGGCACATTTCGTCCGACTCGGACCTTAACTGTTGTTCCAATTCACGGATTACCATGATTTCTGCTTCGTTTTTAAGAAGGTCAAAATCATAATCTTCTATAAAACCCATAATCCCCCCATATATGATAATTATATCAAAATTATTATTATTTTCAAGCTTTTCATGCGGAATTTGAAGGCATTCTTTCCTTCGCCAAAGGCGCGAATTTAGCGTATTTTGTGACTAATTCCAGATTAATCGTTCCGATTGGACCGTTTCTCTGCTTGGCGATAATCAAATCCGTCGGGATAAAATCAACGGGAGCCGGGGCGTCATCATCCTTGTTTTTCCTGTTTTTCGGCACAGGACGATGCAAAAACAATACAAGATCGGCATCCTGCTCTATCGAGCCTGAATCCCTTAAATTCGCCAATGTCGGCACTTCAAACTGGGCATCGCGGTTAAGCTGGCAAAGCACAATTATAGGAATATGCAATTCGCGGGCAAGACTTTTAAGAGACCTTGATATTTCCGATATCTGTTCAAAACGCTGCTGCTTTTTATTGTCGGAAACGATAAGACCAAGATAATCGATAAATATTACCTCCACAGGCTGCTGCTGATTTCGCATTCTTCTTGCCTGCGTGCGGATATCCTCGATTCTCCCGTTCGGCATATCAATAATGTAAAGAGGCGATTCAAAAATGTCCGCCGAAGCGTCAATAATGCCTGTGAAATCATTGGTGCTTAAAAAACCTGTGCGCAGTTTATGCCCCATAACATTGGCTTCGCTGCTTATTATACGCTGAACAAGCGCGTGGCTCGACATTTCCAGTGAAAAAAACGCGGTTGGAATCTTGTTGTGAATCGCTATATTCGCCGCTATATTCAAAGCAAGCGCGGTTTTTCCCACAGACGGTCTTGCGCCGATAATTATAAACTCTTCGCGCTGAAAACCAGCCGTTTTTTCATCCAAACCGAGAAAACCGGAAGGAACTCCCGTTGTCGGATTTTTTGACTTCATTACCTGTGAAATAATGTCTATTGTTTCTTTTAATACATCGCCGATTTTACGGGCGCTTACAATCTGCCTTTCGTCCGAGATCTTATTAATATCGCGCTGCATATCTTCCAGAACTTCCGTAGCTTCTCTTGATTCATCATACGCGTTCACTCCGATTTTAGAGGCAAGTTTTAAAAGAGCTCTTTTTAATGAATAATTCTTAACCATTTGAATGTAAAATTCAATGTTTGCGCTGGAAGGAATAACTGTTGTAAGACTTGATACATACGACGCGCCGCCTGCTTCGTCTAGCTTTGTCATTTGCCTCAGTTCCTGAACAACAGTCTGGATATCGGGGCGAACGCCTTTTTTATCAAGGTTCATAATCGCGTCGTATATCCGCGCGTTTGCGTGTGAATAAAAATCTTCCGAAGTCAGGCGCATTTGTATGGCAGTAGAAATAGCTTCCATGTCTGTGAGCATGCTGCCAAGCGCGGCGCGCTCCATTTCATCATCATGAGGAGGCGTTTTATCAGCTATTGATCTTGCCATTATTCAGAAGCAGTTTCTTCCGCGGCAGGAGCCGGAGCTTCCTGTTCGGTCTTTTCCGCTTCCTTGCGGCTGTCACCTTCATCTCTTCTGCCGCGTCTTGGAGCCGGTTTTGCCGAAGAGGTTTCGGTCTTTATTTCCTGCGCTATAATTGTAATGCTGATTTCCGCGGACTGGTTTTCGTATAATTTAATAACAGCTTTATATTTGCCTACATTCTTAAAACCGTTTCCGGCAAGTTCGATGCGTTTTCTTTCAATTTGGAATCCGATTTTGGCAAGCTCTTCCGCGATTGTCTGATTTGTTACAGCTCCGTAAAGTTTTCCGTTGGCTCCGGCGGGCATTGTAATTGAAATTTCCAAAGCGTCAAGTTTTTCTTTTACGCCTCTCGCGTCAAGGCGTTTCTGTTCCTTTCGTGCGTCAATTTCCGCTCTTCTTCCTTCGATGATTTTAATCATTCTGGGAGTGTAAGGCAGCGCGATTCCTCTCGGGAAAAGATAATTGCGCGCATAGCCTTTCGCGACTTCTTTTACATCTCCCTCTTCGCCGAGGGTCGCCAAATCCTTGTTTAAAATAACTTTCATACCAAGCTCCTTGCGGCATACGCCGCTGAATGTCCCGAAAAGTTACGCAGGACATCCCACTCAATTAAAATTACAACCACAAAAAAGCGATTGTTTTGCCTCGGAGTAGAGGCTAAAGACGCTAAATAACAGCATCCTGTTTAGGGGATCTGAAAGACACCCAAATATCAGCAACCCCCAAAATAACAAGCGCCGCTACGGCGAATATACTTATGGGGCTTAATAATATTACAACAATTAACACATTAATTACAAGGCGAAATACATTTGCGCGAAGAGACATCCAGTACATCAAAACACCCGCGCCCTGAGCCAGAAAAACAATCAGGCAGATTGTCAAAACATTCCACGCCAGTATGCCGATAATTTCGATTTTAAACGCGTTTGTAAGAAGGATTGTCGCTAAAGCTCCTGATAATACCCAAATCGCGTTCACGGGAGCGATAAACGAGATTAAACTTAAATCTCTTCTCTGCCTTTTAACAATTGAATAAATAACATTCGCTATTTGCCTGTTTATAAAAAAGAGGAAAAATACGGAAACCAACGCGCCGCCGCGCAGAATAAGACTTCTTGCCATTTCTACCATTTGTTCAGGCGAAATATTCTGTATGCCTAATAAACCTGTTGATTTCTCATAGTGATCATTTTCGCCTGATAATACTGATGAATTGTTAAAAACGCCCTCGGCTATTTCACGGAAATATTCGAAAAATTTAACCTGAGGGCTGTTAATAAAAATCAGAGAAAAAACAGTTCCCGCGGCTGACGCCAGTATAAACCTATACGCCGTTCTGAATCTTTTTCCGCCCATAATCCATGTAAAGCAGAAAATGATAACAGAAAAATACATTATATCAAGCAGCATAAGAGCGCTTGAGCCTGAGCCTGCGGTAAACTTAATCAATTTAAAGCCAATGCCCGCCGCCGCGGCAACCGCGAATGTATGAAGAAATGAGCCTGACAAAATGATCGCGTAACCAAGAGGCACAAGATAGAAGAACGAAAGAATGCCAGTATTCATAAACAGCACGCTCAGCGCGGCGCATATCAGAATCGGAACAAGAGGAATATTTGGTTTTTGAATATCGGCTGAAACTGTTACAGCCTCTTCCTCCTGAAGCATAAGTCTTATTCGGCTACATACGGAAGGAGCGCGATACTTCTTGCCTGTTTAATGGCAAGGGCAAGCGCTCTTTGATGCTTTGCGCAGGTTCCCGTGATTCTTCGCGGCAGAATTTTTCCTCTTTCCGTAATAAAACGGCGAAGCGTATCCGATTCCTTGTAATCGATTTTCATTTTCTGAGCGCAGAATTTGCAGACCTTTTTCTTGAAAAAAACTTTTCCGCCCTTGCCGCCCCGACCGCGATCATCACCGTCGCGATCGTCCATCTGCATTTCCATTCCCCTGTCCCTGTCATGGCGGGAATGAGACTCGTTATCAAAATATTTATCATCTGACATAAAAAACTCCTTAAACTATTAAGTTAAAATTAAAACGGAATATCGTCTGTAAAACCATCATCCTTTGACTGATAGGATGAGGAATCCTGCTGGCTATGATTATTCTGTTGATTCTGACGATCCCCGGACTGTCCTGATGAACCGCCTCCTGAGCCGCCCAAAAGCTGAATATAACTTGCGACTATTTCTACTTTGGATCTGTTCTGCCCGTCCTGCTGCCAGCGATCCTGGCGCAGTTCGCCGTCAACGCCGACCATCTTGCCTTTGGTAAGGTAAGATTGAAGAGATTCACCCTGTTTGCCCCACAAGACAATGTCGAAGAAATTGGCTTCGTCTTCCCATTGGTCGCCGTTTTTCTTGCGTCTGTTTACGGCAATGGAAAACTTGCAAACTGCCTGTCCGCCGGCGGTGTACTTAATTTCCGCGTCCCTTGTCAGGCGTCCGATCAATACAACATGATTAATATCAGCCATTTTTACCCCTATTCCTCTATCCTTACAAAGAGGTATTTGAGAAGATTGGCATTAAGTTTGAAAATACGGTCTAAAACGGTGATTTTTGCGGGGTCCGATTTAATGGTTAAAAGGGCGTATTTTCCGCGTTTTCGTTTTTTAACTTCATAGGCGAGGTCTCGATCCCCGAGTTCATCGGTTTTTTCGACTTCGACTCCGTTAGCCTGAAGGTCGGAAAGCAGCTGCTCCCGCCCGGCTCTGTGCTGGTCTTCTTCCAGAGGGAAGATAACCGTTAATTCATATCGGCGCATAGTTCCTCCTTATGGCCTATAGTCCGGTTTCTAAACCGGCAAAGAGGTTAGAGTTTCCAGTGATGAAACTCAAGGAAATTGTATCAAAAATTTAAAATGATGACTAGTACCCTAATTCTTTAATTGACACGATTGTAATATACAATACAATGCTAATAAGGATGTATAAATGCAGGCAGCAGTAAAAATATCAGAAGAAATGCCGACGGTTCGTTCTCTGGAAGAGCCTCGTTATGAGCGCATATTCGGCGCTGAATATGCCATGAGTTCGCCGGGCTATAAACATCAAAATGTACTATTAGCGCTTGGTGCCCAGTTGAAAGATAAGTTGAAGTCATCCAACTGTAAGCCAATTATCGCTCCGTTTGACGTATACCCTCTTTATGAAAAAGGAGACAAATACACGCTGGTACAACCTGATATATTTCTTGCCTGTGAACAGTCAAAATTAAAAGATAAAAGCTACAATGGCGCGCCTAAATTTATTATAGAAATTTTATCTTCCAACCGTTCACATGACATGGTAACAAAATTGAATTTATATGAAAAGGCAGGCGTAAACGAGTACTGGATGGTAGACCCAGAGGAGCAAGTAATAACCGTATTAGAATTCTCAGACGGCAAATATATTCATCATGGTTTCAGCGGAGAGGACGATGTTCCTCTTCTTACAATTCCCGGCTGTGTTGTGGAATTTAAAAAAGTGTTTGAAAGCTGAGAATAAAGTAGTTGTTCAATAACTGAAGTAATCGAACAGGCTCTATTATTCGAGATCCGAATGTGTACCAGTACTATGAAGGGATTTTTTAATGGTTTTGACGCATGGATAAAAAACAAGGTCAGGAGACGTCCCGATGCTGTCAAAAGCCCCCCGAGACTAACGTCCATGACGCGACTCAACCGACCATAGGGAAAATATAATGCAAATATTTGAAAACGTCAATTAAAAACCAAAACAACCACCCCTCTTGCGAAGGACGGTTTTATTATTGTTACCAGAACATGTTGTGATTAGCCACCTACGGCAACGCCGGAGCCGAAAGTTATACGGCTTGTGTCGATGGTAACATTCATGATCGCGTGTGCGTTTGCCTGCACGGTGCAGTTGCCCAGAGATACCATGCCGGCGGCGGCGTTGCGGATTGCGTTGGCATTGGCGTTGTTGCCGGTGTTGCGTACCGTACCGCCGCTTATGGTAACAGAGCCGCCTGCGTTGTCGTTAACGGTTTCGGCGGTATCCGTTGTGTTTGCCGAAGTAATGATTGTATCCGCTCCAGAAAAGGCAAAAACGGCTCCTTACCACCATATGCGATGACACCAATGCGTGACCAATACTTTGTTCTCGTTCCGATTACCGTACTGCCGTTCCGTTCTTGTTTTTCTATTTGTTTCATATTATTATGTAAGGGTGAGAATCTTCAAGAATAAGTCTTTTCATCAATTTACAAGAAAGGAAGGTATAGCCGACAACGAGTTGAAGGAAGTTGTAAAACAGCTGGAGAATGGGCAGTATTATGCTGATTTGGGCGGTTTTGTTTATAAAATGAAATTGTCTGCGAACAAAGGAAAGAGCGGAGCTTATCGGGCTATTGTAATTTTCAAGAATGAGTTTCGTACATTTTTTGCTTATGGTTTCCCTAAATCAAAAAGGGACAATATTGAAGAAGACGAGTTATCGGGGTTCAAGAAACAGGCAAAAGAAAGATTAGCATTAACCGAAGAGCAAATTGAGGAATGGTTAAAAAAACGTTCCTTGATAGAAGTTAAATAGTCAGGAGGAAAAAATGAAATACAAAAGTGATATTTTCAAAGTTATTCACCAGGATGCTGTTGAAATGTATAAAATTGGCGGAATTACAGAAGCCAGTTTGCGTGAATATGATGAAATGTGCCTTAAAAATCCTAAAACAAAAAAGCAGACAGCTTCTGTTTATGCCGATGATAATTCCGCAAAGATAAAAATTGCAAGCCACGCGACTGTCTAACTTTCTTTTAACAGTAAAAGCGAATCTTCAGTTCAATACATCCCCATCTTCACCCCACAGCTCCGTCTTCGTCGGAGTGGAAATTTATTATACAAGCAACCAACAGCTATCTGTTAATGAGAAGTGAGAGTGAACCGCGAACATTTGATTCGACGATTCGGTGCCCCCGTTCGCGAACAAGGTCATTTCTCATTCTTCACTTCTCAATTTTCACTTGTTACGGCAGCGCCGGACAGTTCAACAACCTGCCAAGAATAGTAACGCCGAAGCCGAAAATGATACGACTTGCGCATTTCAGTAAAAAAAACTAAACTTACAGAAAGACCCCAAAATAAAATTTTGGCTGCTTTGGAATAATCCTGAGCTTAAACACAAGATAAATTACTTGTAAAAAATATGAGCCCATGATTGCAAGAAGAACCCTGTAATAGCAGCTTAGAATTAGCAAAAGCTTTATTTCCCAACGAAGAATGGATACCCACAGAACCAAACATATGGGTAGCCAAAAGCCGTTTGTCTCAAGAAAAAAGGGAACCTAAAAAATGGGAAAAGGAAATGGCACAAGTAAGGATTTTAACAAGCAGGGGAAGCATTGCATATTTTTTGCCAGAAATGATCATCAAAAGTGTTATTGGCAGTAAATCAGCCGATCTGGTTTTGGACGGTGAAGTCGTAGAGATGAAAACAATATCAGGAGATAGAGAAACGCTGGGTGGAAAATTTAGATATGGCTATAATCAAGGAGCTGTATTATTAAAGAAATGTAAAATAACTAAAAAACATTCGGTTTTTATTCGTCTATTATCTGATATTCCTATAAACAGTGTAAAAGCCAAAATAGCTGGCGTATTAAAATATCGTTATGATGAGGGCAAATTCATATGCTTCTTTGAAACCTCCGAAGAACTACATATTTGGACTTATGATGAACTGAGGTCTATTATTGGCAAATGACCCATAAAAAAAATCCCCCGACCTTGCAATAGCAAAATCGGGTTCGGTAGAATGAGGATACAAAGCCTCCCTCATTTAGTGGCTATCCTCTCTCGAAGATATTTAGAATCTAGCATATAAATGCCAAATTGTCAATCAAAAATTGCATAAACAACCGCCCCTCTTGCGAAGGACGATTGGTTAAAACAAAAGAGATTCTCACACAAAGGCACGAAGTGTTGGTTAACAATCACTATGCGCCTCCAAACCAACACGAATCATTATTTCGATATCTTTTTTTGTCTTTCCTCATTGCGTTTTTCTTTAAAATATGTATATTTTAAATATAGGAGTTTTCAATGAATGCCATTTTAGAGGCAAAAGATACTAATCTTGATATAGGAATCGATGGGGAGTGTCCTATCTGTTCCAGACTCCGAGACCCCAAGACTGGCGCGTTACCTTACAACGCTAAAGTTTTGGCTGCTATTGAAGAAACGGAAGCTAAAATTAGAGGCGATATTCCGGTGAAATGGCATAAACCCGAAGAACTCGAGGAAGTTTGGAAGGAAATGCTGGAAGGCTAATTTTTGCTTGATTTTGATTTTACTAATCATTTCAAAAAAGACCTCAAACAATTGAAAAAGCGTGGTAAGGATCTGGATAAAATTTATGAAATAATAATTAGCCTGGTATGGGAAGAACCTTTACCTGATCGGTGCAGAGAACATAATCTTCACGGCGATTTAGAGGGTTATACGGAGTGCCATGTAGAGGGTGATTGGGTTATCCTATATAAAAAATTTAAAGAATCAATTTATTTTTCGTACACCGGAACACATTCCGATTATTTATAATTATCACAAAAGATTCTCACACAAAGGCACTAAGACACAAAGTATTGTTTACCAACACTTTGTGCCTTTGCGAGAACTCTTCTCTTAACCAAAGCAAAAAAGGCACGGCGCAATTTGTCATCACGCCGCACTCTCTGCAAAAGCCTTACTCCTGCTTCGCCCAGGTTGAGCTTGTTCTGATATACGTTCCTGCTCCTTGTGATGGATATATCTCCCTTAAACTTGCGACATTGGGAAAAATGTTATCATTGCTAATAGCAGTATCGGCGCGTTCAAAGGTAACGCTGGTAAGGTTGGTGCCGCTGAACGCCAGCATACCGATGCTGGTTACGCCGTTGCCTATGGTAACGCTCGTCAAGCTGCTGCAGCCTAAGAACGCCTGATTGCCGATGCTGGTTACACTGTTTGGTATGGTAACGCTCGTCAAGCCGCTGCAGTAGGCGAACACCTGATTGCCGATGCTGGTTACGCTGTCTGGTATGGTAACGCTCGTCAAGCCGCTGCAGCCCATGAACGCACTAGTGCCGATACTGGTTACGCTGTCGGGTATGGTAACGCTCGTCAAACCGGTGCAGTTGCCGAACACAGAGCTACCGATACTGGTTACACTGTTTGGTATGGTAACGCTCGTCAAGCCGCTGCAGCCGGAGAACGCAGAATTGCCGATGCCTGTTACACTGGCAGGTATGGTAATGCTCGTCAATCCGCTGCGGCCGGAGAACGCACTCGCGCCGATGCTGGTTACGCCGTTAGGTATGGTAACACTGCCGTTCAGATTGGCTGCCGAGGGTACCCATACAATGGCGGTAGCCGAAAATAATACATTGTCGTTGACGGAAAAGTTCGTATTGGCAGAGTCAAC